>Ga0210033_1004136_pt1 | contig 11311 bp, 11 predicted proteins | sample CryGeymeta201501_FD_185465 | JGI IMG/M metagenome (GOLD analysis project Ga0210033, IMG submission 185465) | Groundwater microbial communities from Crystal Geyser aquifers in Utah, USA - Crystal Geyser metaG 2015-01 (SPAdes) (version 2) | ecosystem: Environmental > Aquatic > Deep subsurface >... | reverse complement strand
TTCCTCTCCCCAAGGGGAGAGGATGGAGGTGAGGGGGCTAAGTTCTTGTATGGAATTTCAAAGTTCCCCCTCATCTATGTTTCCTCTCCCCAAGGGGAGAGGATGGAGGTGAGGGGGCTAAGTTCTTCTTTTTTTCTTGACATTTTGTAAGGCAAGGTTGTATAATTAAAAATATCCAGGTTAAGGGAAGTCCGTAAAGTGGACACGCTCCCGGCGCTGTAAGAAACGACGAAAGCTCAAAATTGCGCTTCGTAAGTAACAAGCTTACTTTAGTAGCAATATGGAGAGTCTACGCTTGCATTTGACAGACTCCCAAATACCACTGCCCGCCATAGGCGGATGGGAAGGTGAGCGAGTAGGCTTGAGTTTCAAGTCAGAAGACCTGCCTGGATAGAAGTTTCTTTTTTCTTCGCGGAAAGAAAAAGTAAAAGGGCCAAGAAATCAGGGTGCAGCCCTTGACAACTAATTTTGTCAAGGGCTTTTTATTTTACTTATGGGGAAAATAATTTTTGTTACCGGGGGAGCAAGAAGCGGGAAGAGCAAATTTGCCTTAAAATTAGCAAAAAAGTTTGGCAAAAAGGTTATTTTTCTTGCCACCGGTCTGCCTAAAGATAGAGAGATGGAGATAAGGATAAAAATCCATCAAAAGAGCCGCCCTAAAGATTGGAGAACAATTGTCGAGGAGAAAGATGTTCTTAAAGCAATCAAAGGAATCAAAGACTCTTTCTGCCGTCTTTTGCTTATTGACTGTTTAACCCTTTTCGTCTCCAACCTTCTTCTCGCTGATAAAAAGGAGAAAGAAATCTTAACTGAAGTAAGAAATATAGTAAAACTATTGCGAAAAGCAAAATATACTACCATTATTGTCTCCAACGAAGTAGGCGATGGAGTTGTTCCGGTTAATAAATTAGCCCGGAGATTCAGGGACGTAGCCGGATTGGCTAATCAGACCGTAGCTGAAAACGCCGATGAGGTATATCTGGCGGTAGCCGGAATACCGATAAAAGTGAAGTAACCACGAATAAACATAAGAAAAAAGGAGAAAAAATGTTTACCGTTATTGGAGAAAGAATCAATATGACGCGGAAGAAAATCAGGGATGGAGTATGGAACGGGAATATTGCCTTTATCCAGAATGAAGCAAGCAAACAGGCCAAGGCGGGCGCAACCCATATTGATATCAATGCGGGGGGGGACCCTTCCAAAGAGGTGGAGGATATGAGATGGCTTACCAGGGTGGTTTCCGAAGCAATCGAACTTCCTTTAGTGTTTGACTCGGCTAATCCGCTGGCTTTAGCAGAGGGACTCAAAATATGTCCTCGCCCCGGCACCATCATAAATTCCGTCACCGGGGAGAAAAAACGCTTGACTGAGATTTTACCGCTGGTAAAGAAATATAAAACCGGCGTAGTTGCTTTAACGATGGATGACCGGGGAATACCGGAGGATTACGAGGGACGGATGAGAGTTGCCCGGGAACTGGTCAAGGTAATTGAGGCGGAGGGAATTTCCCGGGATAGAATTTATCTTGACCCTCTGGTTCGCCCTGCCTCTACCAATCCCGGCCAGAGCAGGTTTGTTTTGGAGGTTATCAAAGATATCAGGAAACAGTTTCCCCATATCCATATTACTTTAGGATTGTCTAATATCTCTTTTGGACTTCCGGTCCGCAACAACTTAAACAAAGTTTTTTTGGCGATGCTGGTTGCCGCCGGATGCGATGGAGCGGTGATTGACCCTACCGAGGCCGGAATGATGAATACGCTGTTTTCTTCCCGGGCGGCTCTGGGTTTGGATGAATACGGAATGGACTACATCAAGGCTTACCGGGAAAGCCGGTTAAAATAGTCTTAAAGCAAAAGGGAGATGGAAGATAATTGTTTGACTTTCTAATATAAATTTGCTAATATAAAAACAGTTCTTTGAAAAATTTATTCTCTGCTACCATATAAACGGAGGAAGCGATGGTGCGATTCCATCCGCTACCCCGTAACAGTGATCTTTTTCAAAAAAGTGAGCCTGGTCGACCGTTTATATTGGGAAAGTATCTTCGCGGGAAGAAAAGAAAATTTAAGCCCAACTTTCTTGAAAAATCCGTGAAGGTTGGGCTTTTTTGTTTCTTTCATAGAAAGAAGCTGAAGGGGGGAATTATGGAGAGAATCAGGGAGATAGTTGAAAGAATCAAGCCGGTTGACCAGAGACTTATGGAAAAGACGCAGAAGAGATTGGACAATCTTACCAAGCCGATCGGGAGTATGGGAAAGCTGGAAGAATTTGCCAAGAGAATCACCGGCATCACCAGAAAAGATAATCCTTCACTGGAAAAGAAAGCAATCTTCACCTTTGCTGCTGACCATGGTGTTGCCGAGGAAGGAGTGAGCGCCTATCCCTCTGAGGTTACCGCCCAGATGGTTAATAATTTTTTATCGGGAGGAGCCGGCATCAATGTATTAGCCCGGCACCTTGGAGCAAGGGTGGTAGTGGTGGATATGGGGGTGAAGGAAGATTGCCACGTCGTCCGCTTTAAAGAGTGGACTCCTCGCAATGACACTTCGTGTCAGTTAAAAATTAAGAAGATAAATTATGGGACAAGGAACATAACAAGGGAACCGGCAATGACTAAAAAAGAGGCGATTGCCTCAATCTTAGCCGGGGCAGAGGTCTTTGAAGAAGAGCATAAGAAAAATGGCATTGATATTATCGGAATTGGTGAGATGGGCATTGGAAATACAACAGCGGCCAGCAGTATCCTTGCCGCAATCACCAGGGCAAGAGTAGAGGATGTTACCGGCCGGGGGACCGGGATTGATGACAAACAATTGAAGAATAAGATTAAAGTAATCAAAAAAGCATTAATGCTAAACCAACCTGACCCGGCGAACCCGATTGATGTTTTAACCAAAGTTGGCGGTTATGAAATTGGCGGGTTGGCCGGTGTTGTTCTGATGGCTGCTGCCAACAAGGTTCCGGTAGTGATGGACGGTTTCATCTCTACTGTCAGCGCGCTTATCGCCACTCAACTGGCTCCTTTAGTTAAGGATTATCTCTTTGCCTCCCATAACTCGGTGGAAATTGGCCATAAGATTGCCCTGAAAGCAGTCGGTCAAAGACCAATGTTTGATCTTGAGATGAGATTGGGGGAGGGGACAGGGGCAGCCCTGGCGATTAATATTATCGAGGCCGGAGTCAAAATTTTGGAGCAAATGGCAAGTTTTGCCGAGGCCGGAGTCTCAGAGAAAATACGAAACCACAGAAAAATAATGTAACCACGAATTAACACGAATGAACACGAAAAAAATTAAAGAATAGTCATTGCGAGGCATAGCCGAAGCAATCCGACGAAGTCGTTGCGAGGAGTCCGCCCAGTAATATTGGCGGACGACGTGGCAATCTCATCTTTTTCATAGAAGTGAGGGATTGCCACGCTCATTGTCATTCGCTCGCAATGACAGCTACGCTGTCAGTTCTTATTCGTGTGCATTCGTGGCTAAATAAATTTATGGTAAAGAAATTTTTAGCGGCATTACAGTTTTTAACCATTATTCCCATACCCAGAGGAATAAGGATAGAGAAGCAGGATTCAGCCGGCTCGCTGATTTTCTTTCCTCTGGTTGGTCTGTTTATGGGCGGAGCCTTGCTTCTGATGGAGATTTCTCTGAACAAATTTGTTTCCCCTCTTATTCTTAACCTGCTCCTCCTGTTGGTCTGGGTTGGTATTACCGGGGCTCTCCACCTGGATGGTCTTGCCGATACGGTTGATGGTTTCTCCGGGGGCAGGAATAAAGAGGAAATCTTAAAGATTATGACCGACAGCTGCATTGGGGCTAAAGGCGCAGCAGCATTGATTCTTTTTCTGGGAGCAAAATTTCTTTTCCTTTGCCAATTGCCCTTTACCTTTCGTAATTATGCTTTGCTTTTTACTCCTGCTTTAGGTCGCTGGGCAATGGTTTTGGCAATGACTTTTTCTTCTTATGCCAAAAAGGAAGGATTAGGAAGGATATTTGTTGAAGGGAATGACAAGAAGGAAGCATTAATTACTTCTCTGCTCATGATTCTACTTGGTTTGCTTCTATTTAAGTCCTTTTTTATCTACCTTCTTTTTGGAATTCTCTTAATAACATTTCTTCTTTTAACAATCTTTAAAAGAAGAATCAGGGGAATCACCGGGGATAATTTGGGAGCAATAAATGAAATTATTGAGGTTGTCGCTCTTCTGATTATCATCCTCGGCAATAGTTCGTAGTGGCCGAGTTTACTCGGCGGTCAACCAAGGTTGACCACTACATTAAAATTCTTTTCCCCTCACCTTAATCCTCCCCCTCAAGGGGGGAGGAGATAGGTGGGGGTGTAAATTGATGAAAAATTGGCTTCACGGAGGTAATATCGGGCAGGCGGCAGAAGAATCTAAAATTTCTCCAAACGATATCCTTGACTTTTCTGCCAATATTAATCCTTTGGGCTTGCCGGAGCGGTTAAAAAGGGAGATTAAGGAAAATCTCCCGGAAATTCTTCATTATCCTGACCCTGAATACAAGTTGCTAAGAGAAGAAATCGCCTGCTATCATAATATTGATTACCAAAAGATAATCGTTGAAAATGGCTCCACGCCCCTAATCTATCTTTTTGTCCAGGCATTTGCTCCCGGGAAAGCTTTAGTCCTTATCCCCGCATTTTCAGAATATGAAAGGGCTTTAAGAACCCGGAAAAGCAAAATAAGATTTTTCCCTCTCCGGGAAAAAAATAATTTTTCGTTTGAATTAAAGGAATTTCTCAAGCATATAAAAGGGATAGATATTGTCTTTCTCTGTAATCCCAATAACCCTACCGGAACCATTTTCCCTCACGAAGAACTGATGAAGATAGTAAAATTGAGTGAAAGAAAAAATATTCTTCTTTTTCTTGATGAAGCCTTTATTGACTACCAGGAGGAGGAAAGTTTTAAAAAAAGAGTTGGCAAAAATCTCTTTATTCTAAGGTCATTTACCAAATTCTTCTGTATCCCGGGGCTCCGGCTTGGCTACGGCATAGGGAACGAAAGAGTGATTCAAAGATTAAATAAAGTCAGAGCGCCCTGGTCGGTAAACAGTTTAGCCCAAATTGCCGGTATCTCTCTCCTGCAGGATGAACAATTTATTAAGAAAAGTAGAAAATTTATGGAAAAGGAAAGACCTTTTCTCTTCAATGAATTAACTGAGATCTCTGGACTGAAACCATTTCCATCAAAAACAAACTTTATTCTCATTAAGATAGGCGAGGCTGAAGCCTCGCACTACTCTGCCGCCAGGCTTCAAAAGAAATTACTTAAAAAAAAGATTCTAATTCGTGATTGCAGTAATATCAGGGGACTGGATAATTCATTTATTCGCGTAGCGGTGAAGAGCAGAAAGGAAAATCAGAAATTGCTTGAGGCTATACGATTAAATTAAAAACAATAGCAACCACGAATTAACACTAATGAACACTAATAGAATTAGTCATTGCGAACGAGGTCCCTACGAATAGTCATTGCGAGTCGAAGACGAAGCCCCGAAGGGGTCCCATTGGGACAATCTCGCTCGGGATAAATTCCGCAATCTCATCTTTTCATAGAAGCGAGGGATTGCCACGCCCCCCTGCTTTCTTACGAAAGCAAGGATGGGGGGCTCGCAATGACAGTTGTGCTGTCAGTTCTTATTCGTGTCCATTCGTGGCTAAATAAATTAAAAAAGGAAATTTCTATACGATGAACTTAAAAAAAGAGTTGTCAAAAGCGGTTGAAGGGAATTTAGCCGGGGGCTTGCTTCTTTCCGGTGGACTTGATTCCAGTATCCTGGCTTATTTAGCCCCTAAAATAAAAGGAATTACCGTTACCCTGGAGAAATTTGGGGACGATGAGAAATATGCCGAAAGAGTTGCTAAATTTCTTAATCTAAAGTGGCACCGGAAAAAAGTTGAAATAAAAGAGGCGATTAAAGCAATTCCAAAAGTTATCAAGATTCTTAAAACTTTTGATCCTGCAATTCCCAATGACCTTGCCATATTTTTTGGCCTGAAAATGGCCAAGCAAAAGCGGATAAAAACTGTTATAACTGCAGATGGGGCGGATGAGCTCTTTGCTGGCTATTCCTATATGCGTCATCTTAACTTAAAAGAATATCTTCCCAAAGTTGCTTCCAGAATGAATTTTTCCTCCAATGAACTTGGCAAATCTTTGGGAATTAAAATAAGGCAACCCTATATAAATAAAAAATTCATAAAATTTGCTCTCTCTATTCCCCCGGGTTTAAAGATAAAGAGGGAGAAAAACAAAATTTGGGGAAAATGGATTTTGCGCAAAGCTTTTGAGGATTTTCTGCCGGAAGAAATTATCTGGAGAAAAAAGATGCCGATAGAATCCGGCTCAGGATTTGGTAAATTAAGACAGATTCTCACCTCTAAGATTTCGGACGAGGAGTTTAGAGAAGCTCAAAGGCTTCCGGTAAGATTCAGAAATAAGGAGCATTTTTATTATTACCGGATTTATCGGGAGGTTGTAGGGGATATCCCACTGCCAAAAAAGGATGAGAAAAAGTGCAGTGGATGCGGAACTGGTCTTCCTCCTCAAAATTCTCATTGTAAAGTATGCGGAGCTTTTCCAGTATGAAAACATTTGTCTCCTGGAGTGGAGGAAAGGAAAGTAATTTTGCTCTTTATCAGGCAGCTAAAGAAGGTTTCCGAATCTCTCATCTTCTCAATATGGTTACTGAAGAGGGAGAAAGGTCAAGGTCGCATGGCTTAAGTTCAAAGTTGATTAGGCTTCAGTCAGAGGCCTTAAATATTCCTCTTCTTCAGCAAAGATGCACCTGGGAAAGTTACGAAGGGGAGTTTAAGAAGGTGGTTTTAAAGATGAAAGAAAATGGGGTAAAAGCAGGAATTTTTGGCGATATTGACGTAGAAGAGCATCGGACTTGGGTAGAAAGGGTTTGCCGGGAAGTAGGAATCAAAGCCGAGCTCCCCCTCTGGAGCAAAGGACGAAAAGAACTTCTCGAGGAATTTATTCTTGCCGGCTTTGAGGCAATTATCGTTGCCGTAAAAGCAGAAGTTCTTGGCAAGGACTGGTTGGGTAAAAAAATAGATAAAAATTTAGTCCGGGAGTTAGAGAAGAAAAAAATTGACCTTTGTGGAGAATCCGGCGAATACCATACTTTTGTAATCAATGGACCAATTTTTAAAAGAAGAATAAAAATCTTGAAGAGCAATAAGGTATTCAAAGATGGCCGCTGGTTTCTTGATATTCTGAACTATGAACTTGATTAACCCTGTGTCATTGCGAGCGAACAAAGTGAGCGTGGCAATCTCGGGATTGCCATGTCGCTATCGCTCCTCGCAATGACAGCCTTATATGTGCATTAACGAATATTTACTTTATCCAGTTATTATTGCCTATTTTTTGGATTTAGCCTTTGGCGACCCTTATTGGTTTCCCCATCCGGTGAAGGGAATGGGAAGAGCAGTTACCTATTTTGAGTCGCGGTTGCGAAGAATTTTCCAGAGTCAAAAATTTGCCGGGTTTCTTTTGGTGCTGATAATTGCCGGGGGCTCCTATTTAATAGTCTGGGCAATTATTAAATGGGCAGGAAGGGTAAATCTCTGGTTACAGTTTGGTCTCTCTTCCTTTTTAATCTTTACTGTTCTTTCCACCAGAAGTTTGGGAAGAGAGGCAAAAAAGGTCTATGATGCCTTATTAAAGAAAAATTTTCCTTTGGCGCAAAGCAGAGTTGGAGCCATCGTGGGAAGGGATACAGAAAATTTGAATGAAGAGGAAATCATCAGGGCAACGGTAGAGTCGGTAGCAGAAAGCAGTGTCGACGGGATAATCTCTCCTTTATTCTATGCTCTTTTAGGTGGTGCTCCCCTGGCTTTGGCTTATAAGGCAGTAAACACCTTGGATTCTATGGTTGGATACAAGAACAAAAGATATGTTCATTTTGGCTGGTTTGCGGCTAAATTAGACGATTTGGCAAACTGGATTCCGGCGCGCATCGGTGGATTGCTCATACCCCTGGCAAGTTTTCTCCTGAGGAACAAGTTACACCCCCACCTACCTCCTCCCCCCTTGAGGGGGAGGATAGAGGAGAGGGGGAGAAGAGATTCCTATGCAATGAGATTGAAAGATATCTTTCAAATAGTCTGGAAGGATGGGAAGAAATCACCCAGCCCCAATGCCGGCATTCCACAGGCGGCTTTTGCCGGAGCTCTTTCCATTCAACTGGGTGGCTCCAATTTTTACAATGGAGAAAGGATTGATAAACCTTTAATTGGAAAAGAACTAAAGAAAAAGAAGTCAGAGGATATTCTCAGAGGAATTTCTCTGATGTGGTTTACCTCTTTAATTTTTTTCTTGTTGGGAGTGGCAATATGTTTTTCTCTAAATCTCTTAAAGTAATTGTAATTTCTTTAATCTTATTTAGTTTCGCTAACTGTGGAAAAGAGAAAAATGAAGTTTCTCAGCTAAAAAAGCCTCCTCAACGTATTATCTCTCTGGCGCCTGGGTTTACTGAGACCCTCATTGATTTGGGACTGAAGGATAGAATCGTGGGTGTGACCACCTCTTGCGACTATCTCAAAGAGGTAAAGGAAGTAGAGAGAATTGGACTTTATATGAAGCCAAGTTTAGAAAAGATTGTTGGTCTTTCTCCGGATTTGGTATTTGCTACTGATTATGTGGGGCAAAGACAAACAGTAAAGGCCCTTGAGAAATTAGGGATAAGAGTGGAGGTGTTTTTTGAGGAGAAAGGGATAGAAGAACTTTTCCTTAGAGTGAAAAGGATAGAAGAAATCTGTGGAGTCCAGAGGAAGGCAGATCTCCTTATTCAAAAGATGCAAGAGAGGATTAGAGAGGTGAGAACAAGGAGTTCTTCTCTCAGTCGACCGCGGGTTTATGTAGAAGTAGGATATAATCCACTCTTCACCTGTGGAAAAGGCTCATTTATCGATGAACTAATTGAGATTGCGGGTGGGGAAAATATTGGGCATGAGATTAATAAACCTTATCCACGTGTATCGGCTGAGTTCATCATCAGCAAGAATCCAGAAGTAATTATTCTGCCCTATATGGGGAGGGGTTATGGTAAGGAAACACTGAAAAAAAGAAAAGGTTGGCAAAGGATTTCTGCTGTTTTGAACGACCGAATTTATGATGATATTGGTCCCCAGACAATTACCATCCTGGCTCCTAATTTAATTCTTAATGGTCTTCCTGAACTGGCTAAGAGGATTCATCCGGAAATATTTAAGAGTAATTCTCCCACCAAACCCTCCCCTACAGGTGGGGAGGGAAAGAGGGAGGGGGGATGACTAATGAATAGGAAATTAAAAAATTGGTTAATCTGGCTCTTTACTTTAACCGGATTTCTTCTAATTTCAGCTTTCTTTTCTTTGAGTGTAGGAGCGGACAAAATCTCCTTAGCAAAAATTGTTTCCTTGATTTTTGCTCCAGAGGCGGGAATTGAATCTACCATTCTTTTTTATATTCGTTTTCCTCGGATTCTCTTAGCGATATTTATCGGTGGTGCACTGGCGGTCTCGGGAGTGATTTTTCAGGGAATGTTTCGCAATCCACTCGTTGGTCCTTACACCTTAGGGGTTTCGGGAGGAGCTGGGTTAGGAGTGACCTTAGGCATTATCTTAGGCTTAAATTTCACTCTTCCTTTAGCCGGTATGTCCGGAGCTATTTTAGCCATCCTTCTCGTCTACTTTCTTGCCAGCCGTAAAGGTTTCTTGAGAATCCCTACCCTCTTACTTATTGGCGTAATGGTCAGCTTCCTTTCTTCCTCTTTAATCACCCTGATTATGGCTTTAGCCGATGTAACAAAACTTCATGGCATTCTTTTCTGGATCATGGGTTCCTTGGAAGAGAGCAACATCGGCTTGATAAGATTGGTTATCGCTTTATCTACTTTAGGCGTCATCTTTTCTTTTTTCTTCGCTCATCATCTTAATGCTTTTTCTCTGGGAGAGGAAGAGGCGTTGCATCTGGGAATTAATGTTGAAAGGACTAAAAAAATACTTTTTATTCTTGCTTCTTTGCTTACCGGCTCAGTTGTTTCTGTTTCGGGAATGATTGGCTTTGTAGGATTGGCTGTGCCACACTTTATGCGTGGGTTTGTGGGTAGTGACCACCGCATCCTTTTGCCGGCCGCCTTTCTTGGCGGAGGAATTTTTCTTCTTCTTTGCGATACTCTTGCCCGCACCGTAATTTCTCCGATGGAACTTCCCGTGGGAGTAATTACCGGAATTCTCGGAGGGGTGGTATTTATATACTTCTTAAGCAAAAAGAAAAAAATATAACCACGAATTAACACGAATAAAAGAACAAAACAATTCTTGACAGGATTTACAGGATAATGATGTAGTGGCAAAGCTTGCTTTGCATCCTTTCGAGCAGAGCAAGCTCTGCAACTACAATATAAAGGTATTAAAATTATAGAATGTTAAAAATAAAAGGTTTGGTCTGTGGCTATGAGGCCGGGTTTTTCCTGAAGGATATTACTTTTAGTGTCAATGATGGTGAATTAATGGGAATCATCGGTCCCAATGGTTCGGGAAAGTCCACTCTTCTGCGGGCAATCAGCCGGGTATTAAAACCATTAAAAGGGGAAATTCTTTTTAAAGGAAAAGAAATTGAGAAGATGGGATTTAAGGAGTTGGCACAGAGAGTAGCCGTGGTTTCTCAATCTGCCGCAGAGATAACATTCAATTTTACCGTTAGAGAATATCTCCTTTTAGGCAGAATTCCTTACCGCAAGAGATTTCAGGTCTTGGAAACAAAAACGGATGAGAAGATAGTGGCCAATACGATGGCGCTGACCGATATTACCCATTTATCCGAAAGAAATGTTGGTGAGTTAAGTGGGGGAGAAAGACAACGGGCGATTATTGCCCGGGCCCTGGCACAAGAGCCAGAACTTCTTCTTTTGGATGAGCCAACCACCCATCTGGATATTGGGCATCAGATAGAAATTCTTGATTTAGTAAAGAGGCTGCAAAGAGAAAGGAATCTTACCGTAGTTATCGTTCTCCATGACTTAAATCTTGCCAGTTTATACTGCGACCGGCTTCTTCTCTTAAAGGAAGGAAGAGTTCATTCTCTTGGTACTCCGGAGGAGATTCTCACTTATCCCATAATTGAGGAGGTTTACAAGACTTTGGTCGTGGTAGAGAAAAGCCCAATTTCTTCCAAACCGCTTATCTGTTTAGTTCCTGGATTTGACAAAGGTAAAAGAATATGTTAATCTAAAAATATAGTGCTGATGTGAGATGAAGTGTCATTCTGAACCCATAGGGTGAAGAA
>Ga0210033_1004133_pt1 | contig 11315 bp, 10 predicted proteins | sample CryGeymeta201501_FD_185465 | JGI IMG/M metagenome (GOLD analysis project Ga0210033, IMG submission 185465) | Groundwater microbial communities from Crystal Geyser aquifers in Utah, USA - Crystal Geyser metaG 2015-01 (SPAdes) (version 2) | ecosystem: Environmental > Aquatic > Deep subsurface >... | reverse complement strand
GTTTTTTTATTGACGGACAGCGCATTCGGCAATAAGATAGAGTTATTGAGAACATCGTATGATGATCTAATGTTCTTACATGAATAAGACGATAAGATAGCTATCGGGTTTCATGACTGTTTAAACTTTCAGAAAGGGGCGCCTCCAGAAAAAAATAGAACAAACAACGACTTAGAGATCATAAACTAACCGAAAAAGGCAAATCACCTGCGAGGGTGAGGCGCAAAGCCACCTGCCTGGGAGACCAGGTGGAGGGGCTGCCGAAGTTAGGTTTTTTATCCTATTGTCTTCAAGTATTGACACGATGATAAAGCCGAACCTTCTTGCTTATTTTGGGTTCGGCTTTTGTTTTTGGGGATTTTAAAAAACGGCATTATACACAGGAGTAACAGATGAACAGATTCATATCCATTTTTATCCATTTGGCTGTGGCCCTGTTTATTTTCTTCTCCTTTCAAGATGATGCCTACGCCTTCCATGAAGGGATCGCCTGCTCCAGATGCCATAAGCTCTTTCCTAAGGAAGGAAAAGAAAACAAGCATACTTCAGCTCCGGCAAGTGACACTGGACTTGCCGGAAGCGAACTCTGTCTTTCCTGTCATGACTCGAACCAGGATAGTTCCAACCTCAATCCGCCTTATGTGCTGAATGAAAATACTGTATTGGCCGGAGGGAGTTTCACTCCCACGCTCTTCTTGGACCAGGTGGGGCACAATATCCTCTCCAGGGATATTGCCCTTGGATGGAATCCTCCTGGCGGCCGTTCCATGGATGAATTCGGATGCTTGAGTTGCCACGATCCGCATAACAACGGGAACTACCGGAACCTGAAGACAGAGATCAACGGTCGGCCTACGCTTGTTCAGGCCATGGGGGACCCGAACTATAGGGATAATATTTATCTATCCGGCATGGATGATTTCTGTGCCTCCTGCCATGAGCAATTCCATGGCGGGGCCAGCACACGGGGGCAGAAAAGCTGGGTTCGACACCCCACAGGAATGACCATGTATGGGGCTCAAAACGCTGATTTTGCCGGATGGTCTCAGAGGAAACCCGGATTGACCCTGGTGGAGAATCCGACGGGCAATCCGAATGACCGATATTCCGCAAAGGTATTCTGTCTATCCTGCCACTATGCACATGCCGGACCCTATGACAACGCCGTTCGCTGGGACAATGCCCGCAGCAACAAAGGGTGTCTCGAGTGCCACAGCCTGGATGACGACTGAAAAAGGCTCTCACCAATCAGCCGTCAGGTCCTTTTTCTATCGGGTGAATCAAAAGGGTTTGAGAATTATAGTGTTTGCCTGAAATATTTAAGCATTTCACTTGGCCCCTATAATCCTTGACCTCTTGGAACCTTTTCTTCCCTACAATTCATGCTCGCCGGACTTGTGGCATCGAGCGCAGAGTTCCCTGGTCCGCTCCCCTCGCGTCAGTTTCTCGAAGTCCGATGAGTGCGGATCATGACAGCTCGCACAGGTCAGCATCCTGCCGGTAACCGGATCCTTGTAATTCCCGGCCATGGGATGGACATGCTTCCCCAAGACACTGTGGCAGTTCTGACAGAGTGGGATCGTCTCATCCTGCAGCAGCATCACGTTTCCGCTCGAATGCGGTTTGTGGCAGGTTATGCAGTCCTGCTCGGCCGGAGGATGTTTGAATTCGTTTCCCATGATGGATGCGTCGTGGCATCGGAAACAGAGCGTGTGAAGCGGATTGACCAGATTATTCTTGGTATATCCCAGATGCGGGGAGTGGCAGTTCAGGCACTTCTTCTCTATCTTCAGGGCATGGTGCTTGTTCTCCTGATGAAACTCTAAAGGCCGGTCTTCATGACATCCGAAACAGAGCTTTTCGGATTCGTCGGTCCTTTGAAGAGACGTGGCCGAGACATGGCAGGCCCCGCACTCCCCGGCCTTGTACGGTCCGTGGGCATTCGGCTTCAGAAGCTTCCGGCTGGTCTTGGGGACCGAATGCGGATCGTGGCAGATGGTGCATTTCTTCCCCTGGTGGGCATCGGCCAACAGATTGTTCTTGAAGACCGTTGAACTGAAGGAATGACAGGTCTTGCAGAGATCCCCCTCGACCTTGACCAGATTCCCCGGATGATCCGAACCGTGAGGGGTGTGGCAGAGGTCGCAGCGCCCTTCGTGCACAGGTTTATGGACGATGCCGTACTTAAAGCGCTTTCCTTCATGACAGGTAAAGCAGAGGCGGAATCCGGTATCCCTGAGAAGCTTGTCATTGGGGGAGAAGTGGGGATTGTGGCAGCCGGAGCACGCCCCTTCCGAGACAGGGGTATGCACGGCGGTTTTGGCAAAAGTTTCCATCATGTTATGGCAGCCGGTGCAGACCTCCTTCTGTGTGTTCACGAGCATATGGCTGTTCCGGCTGCCGTGCGGGCCGTGGCAGGTTTCACAGTCCCCGGATTCAAACGGCGGGTGGAGTTTCATCTCCTTACCGGGCGCGGCAAGGTCCGTGTGACAGACCAGGCAGACCTTTTCTTTCTTAAGGAGGCTCTTTTGATCCGAGGCATGGGGATTGTGACAGGAGGCGCATTTGCCTTCCATCACGGGCCGGTGCGGGACGGCCGCATTGATCTTCTCTTGGAAATCCTAATGACACGTGAGGCAGAGGCCGGCCTGATCCGTTTTCAGAAGGCCGGCCTCTGCGGATCCATGAGGCAGATGACACCCCGTGCATCCGGAGACCTCCAAGGCCGGATGCCTGGTCTTGGATTTTGACAAGAGCTCGCCGAGATCCTTATGACAGTTCAGGCAAAGGGCATCCCCTTGGATTCTGAGAAGTTTTTCATGATCCGAACCATGCGGCTCGTGACACGAGGAGCATTCTCCCGAGGAGAAAGGCGGATGCAGGGCCTTGAGCTTGAAGTTTTCCGACTGCTCGGTATGGCAGCTGAGACAGAGATCCTTCTTGGGGGCCTTGAGCAGCGGAAGATTTTCGCTCTGATGGGGGGTATGACAGACCGTGCACTCCCCGGAAGCCGCCGGCGGGTGCGGATGCGTCCGCTTGGCCTGTTCCGGCACATCCCCATGGCACTGCACGCAGAGCTGCTCCACGGGCATGACCAGGGGCGCGCCCTTGTCCTTGTCCGTGCTGGTATGACAGACATCGCATTGACCCTGGGCAAATGGCGGGTGCATGGTGGCCTTGATCAATTTAGCAGCCGAAGAGGCGTGAGGAAGATGGCAGGAGCCGCATCGGTTCTTGGAAAGATCAATCTCCTTGTGTGAAGGGGAGAGGCTTGTGGTCTTCTCCTTGTGACATCCGGTACAGAGATCATTCCCATCGTGAATCAGGAGGCCCTTGCCCTCCGCGTTATGCGATCGGTGACAGGAGAGGCAGTCGCCTTGGGCAAAAGGTTGGTGCACCGTCTTCTTCTGTTTTTCCTCTTTCACAGCAGCATGGCATGAGAAACAAAGGTCGTCGATGTTTCCCGCTTTGAGCAGAGCGGGTCCGTCTGCGGCGTGCGGATCGTGGCAGGCCGTGCATTTTCCTTCCTGGATAGGGGCATGGACATGCCCCTTGGAGAACCCGTCCTTTGCCTCCTTATGACAGTCGAAACAAAGATCCGGACCGGTCTTCTTGAGGATCAACTTGTTGGTAAATCCGTGCCGGGCATGACAGGCCTCACAATCCTTCTTGGCCACCGGCGCATGGACCGTCCGCTTGTCGAAGGTCTTTTTCAGATCCTTGTGGCAGTCATAACACGTCTTGGCGTCGGCCTCTGCATAGGGAGTCCACAGGACCAGATGGAGTCCGGCTCCGAGACAAAGCACGAGCATGAGAAATAAACTTGCAGGAATCCGGTTATTCTTTTTCATGCAGCCCCTCACTTGTGTTGAAATGATTCATTTTAAATCTCAAATTTCAAATCTGAGATGTTATTGGTTACTTCTCCTGCGCCGACAAGAACCGCTCCAGAGAGGCGACCATATCCTCGGTGATAATTTCCATGAGCCGGCTCGTGGAATAGACCCGGCCGAGGCCGAAGATCTTTTCATAGTCCGTGCCTCGTTTGGATTGTGCATCCGCCCACAAAACGCGGCCCGTGGAGACCTCCAACAGACGGACGGTAACCGAAACCGAGGGGACCTGCCCGCCGCCGCCCACACCGCTTAAGACCTGCATCTCGTCCTCGAGCACGCTCCCCATCAGGATCAGGGGGATGTCCAACTTCTTCCCAAGCCCCTGCAGGTTCGAAAGGGGAATATGGGCGGTCAGACGGACCCCTTCGGTGCTGAGGGCCTCCTCCACCAGGCCGGGGTCGGCGATGATGAAGGCGCCGGTGTGCAGCATCTTGACCAGGAAGAGATTGCCTGCGATATCCCCGGCTCCCTCTTCTTTACTCAGGTTCTCAAAGGGAAGGATGGCGACCTTCCATATCGTTCCGCCTCCAGGCTCTGCAGACCCTCCGACATGGAACGGCATCACGCATCCGGTGACGGCCAGGATCAGAAAAAGAATCAGAATCCCCCCGTTGCTTTTTGTTTTCTTCGGCAACCGCTTCATAAAACTCCTTTCCGTATAGGAGCCCTTGCCCCTGTCTAAAATAGTTTACTGTGATAGAAATCCCGGATGATCTTCTTACAGGTCCGCTGGCTCAGCTCACCGAGAGTGAAGATCTCGCCGACGGCGAGGATCGGCATCTTGGGCCCGCCCCGTTCGAAATAACTCTCCTGCCAGACCACGGTGCCGGTCTGGGCGTCCACAAAGCGGACATTCATGGAAATCACGGGATACTCGGCCTGGCCGATCCGCGTCATCTGGTACTCATGGATCGAGGCCATAAAGATTCCCTGGATATTGGCCTTTTTCCCGATCTCTTTTAGTTGTTCCGGAAGGAGGTCAATATCCGAAATCGGCGACGTGGCCTGGGTGACCTCCTGCACCGTCTTCTCGAATTCTCCCGGAGAGGCGGCCTCAAACTTGCTCGGAATCATCAGTTCAGTCACAAAGGTCTCCGTCATCTTAGCCCCGGCAAGGCGGTCCGATGCAAAGTTCCGGAAGGGAATCACCCCCACCCGCTGATAGAAGGACATATCGGTATCCGGATGGATGAACCGACGGGTGCTTCTCCCGGTAGAGCAGCCGGAGAAGACCAGGAGAATAAGGAGCCAGACGGCCGGATTCGGGTGATGTGGTTTGCATTTCATAACTCATCCTTTTAAAACGGTTTTGAAAATTGAATTCCCATGGACTTGGTCTTTTCATCCGATGAAAGTCCTGAAAGATTATAATTCAGTAGAATATTCACCTGCTTTCCGAGCATAAAAATGAAGTTCCCGCTCAACGAGTCGCTGATAGCCTCCTCACCGCCGCTCTTCTGGTAGCTTAAGGTCATCCGGGAACGCTTGTAAAAGCCGTAAGACAAAGACCCATTGAAGGAGGTTCTCGCTCCTCCCTCCATCGGGAAACTTCGGAAGGCCGAAAAACTATAGATCACATTCGGCTTCGGGATATAACTGAGGGTGCTGCCGACGCTCTGATTGTCTCTGCCGAAGAAGGCAAGCCGGTTATGAATGCTGCCGGCGCTGTAGTTGACTGCGAAGGCGGCCCTTGCAGTCAGTGCGGTCCAGAGATCGAGATTCGTGCTGGTGGCGTAACGGCCGGTCAGGGTGGAGGGCGTGAGGGTCTGCTCAGGAATTTCGCTCCGGGTCACACCGGTGTTGATCCGCAGGGTGATCGAAGGGTTGAGGATCATATTGCTGGTGACGAAAAAGGAATTACTGATGATTTTTCCCTGTTCGGAATCGTCATTGATCGAGTGCGAAAGACTGAAGGCCCCGTCGATATCGGGGGTCACGTCCCTTGAGGCGGTGAGGGCGTAGGCCGTGAGGTCCGAGATCCGGCTTTTCCCTTCTTCATCAATCCGGCTCTTCCCTTTGTGGAGGCTCAAGGCCCAGCCATCAGCCGGTGCAACCTGGACCGTGACGTCGGAGATCTCCTGTTCCGAAGAGAGGGTCAGGGATCGAAGCCCGGACGAGCTGGTCCCCGATGTGTCGTCCCGGATGTGGCTCCCGGAGAGATTCAGCCAGGGGTAAAGCGTGCTGTCGAATAGAAGAGAAAATGATCCGCTCTCGGTCCTGTTTTCGATATCCATGGATTGACTCTGATTCTTTGAGAGGTCGTAGCCCGAATGAAAAAAGGTATCATTCCAGAGGTTGAAGGTCGCCTCGGCGCCGGCAAAGGCCCCTTGGTTTTCGGAGATCCTGCCGGTTTGGTTGGTTCCGCTTTCCTGCCGGAGAAGCCCGCTGGTCAGGTGAAGAGGCTCCAGGTCCAGGCCCGTACTCATGGACCAGTTTTTGTTGGTCGAGGTGATGGGATCGACGATGGCCTTGTTCTCCGTGTAGTTGAACTGAATGGGGAGAAACTTCTCCGGGGAGAGATTCAGGCCCACACCGGTGTTCCGGCTGGTCTGCACTCCGGTCAGGGGATCGAAGTTTCTCACGATACCGTGGTTTGCGTTCATGCTGTAGTCCTTGCCGGTGATATCCACGACCCCTCTCGGGGCCACGGACTTGGTGCTCCGATCCTCCTGGCTCTGCCGGGTCCATGGGACATATAGGCTTGTCCCCATCCGATTTTTGGTAAAGAGATGATCTTCAACATTCACGTTGACTCCGGTAGCAAAAAAGTTGTTGCTGGACGTCGGTGTGTCGGTCAACTGATCGTTTACAAAGTATAACCCCTTGACCAGAGGGACCGCCTGAAGCATGGACGGCGCCCGGAAGATCTCCCATGCTTTCAAGAGTATCAGCCAGAGAAAAACGACGATGATTTCCCCCCATAGACTTCTGCCTTTCCTGCGTGCCATGATCCTCCATCCATTTTATCTCGAATAGTTCACCGTATAGGGTCTGGAGGCATGGCATGTCGCCGTACAGTTCCCCCCATTAGCGTCCTGCGAAAAAGAGGTGAGCCCCGGATTCCTCCCGGTCCTGATCAAGGCCCTGTTCGAAAGCGAGCCATGGGAGTCATGACAGGCATAGCAGGGAACCCTCTCTTCCCCGGTGTGAAATGCGTGGCCATGGATCTCTGCCGGAGGATTCCAGCGGCTGCCGCTTAGAAGCCCGGTCCCTGAAAGGGAGTTTGCATAGGTCTCGAAGTTGTGGCACCGGAAGCAGAGTTCATCCCTGTTTATCATCCGGCTTGCGGGTGAGGCCGGATAGACGGCACTGAGCAGGTTTGGAAAGATGGAGCCGTGCGGGCCGCGGATCGCCGGGTTATCGCTTCCGTGGCAGTCCCCGCAGTAAGTGGTCTTCCGGGCATTCCAGCTGTTGACAAATGCCGTATCCGGTATCAGAAGATCCTTTCCGGCAGCCTCCACCGGATGATACGAGGGGTTGTTCGGGTTGAGAAATCTTGCCAGATCGGTCTGACCCGCCGGCTGAATGGTCCAGGAAGAGTGGCATTTAAAACAGATCTCGTACTCGGCCAGGGTCGTGGACTTCTCCAGAGCGCTCCGATAGATATAAGATGGGATGGTCCCGGCCGCTCCATTCATGACCCGGACCCCGCTCACCCGGCTGTTCCGGTTGGATACGGCCGGAGCAGAGGGCGGAAGCGGATCCGCCAAGACGCTGTGCGGGTTGTGACAGTCCGAGCAGGTCACATGGCGGTTGGAGATCCCGTAGTCATAGGCCTGGTTCACTTCCGCAGGACTGTGCCGCCCCTCCGACCGGAACCGAGGATTTTTTCTCGGGTTGGAAAGGGATTTCTTTTATACCGGGTATATCGGGATCGGAAGTCTCGTGGTTATTTTGATCACCGGAGCGGGAACCTACTGGCTGTACAAGATGGTCTACGGATAGTTTGCGCATATTATCGAAAAGAGGTTTTGAATATGAAGAAATGGAGATGGATGATTGCAGTATCTGTTCTGTTCGCAGGATGCACCGGCGCGAAAGCACCCTCCATGGATCCGGCCGTACTGCAAGAAACCGTGACTGAGTACAACCGGCTGCTCTCCCAAGGCTATCGGAATCTTAACATGAACCCACTGGCCGACGTTGCAACTGAGGATCAGGCCCAAGAAGTTTATTATCACATGACGGCTCTGGGTGAGGAACGCAAACGGATGGAAGCCGACCTTCGGGAAATCTCTTTTCTCGACACGCACGTGAGCTCCCCGGACCAGGCCGAAGTGAGAACAAGGGAAGCGTGGGATTATAAACACGTCAACATCGATTCCAAAGCACTTGAATATGAAGACTCCATGGTCTATCAGATTAAATACCAACTGGTGAAGAGACAAGACCACTGGCTCGTTGACGATGTGACCATCGAGGAGGAGCAGAGTCGCTCAGGGGGGAAGTCTCTGGAGGAGGCCAAGCACGGGGAAGCAGGCCCCTCATCGCCCTTGCGCTGATCCTTGAAATTCCAGGAGCTCACAGAGCGGGAAGACTATACCTACTACCTCCTTCCGGGCTCGCGCCTGGGAGCGGTCTGCACATCCAGAGGACGCGACCAGGAGTGCTCCTTCTGTTCACAACAGAAGATGTGGAACAAGACCCGGAGGGCACGGTTCAGGAGAGTCTCGATTACATCAAAAAAAATCTCAGCATCGAAGAGTCCAAGGAGGCGCTGCGCCTGCTCCGGGAGATCAACATCATTACCGAAACCTCTATGATCCTGGGATTTCCGGATGAGGCTCCCGAAAGTGTGGAGGAGACGCTGCGTCTTTGCATGGGGTTCAACCCGGACTTCGGACACTTTCTTGCCATTGCCCCCTGGCCCTACGCCGAGATCTATCCCGAACTCAAGGAATACACCATGGTCCACGATTACCGGAGATACAACCTGGTGGAGCCCGTGGTGCAGCCCAAGAACATGACCCTCATGGAGGTCCATGAATGGCTGGGCATGGCCTCCAGAGACTACTATATGTATAAGATGAACACCCTCGACACCATGACCGAGAGAAAGAGGGAGTTCATGATCAAGGTCATTCACATCATCGCCACCAGTTCCTATCTCGCCGAGACCATGAAAGGGACCTCCATGCCTGAAGACGTGCGGAAGATGCTCGGAAAACTGCACGCTCAGATGAAGCATTGATATGAGCTGAAAATTCGGTCATTTCTGCACAGCGGCCCTCCTTTCCCACTTGCACGCGACACCGCAAATTCTGACGACAAAGCAAAGAGTTACGCCACATTCCAGGAAGATTCAAAGCCGGCATGGTTATTGCTGACCATACGATGAGAAGCGATAGGGCATAAGGAAAAAAATGATCAAGTATCACAAAAAACTTCCGATAAGGAAGTTGTAAAACGTTTTGTGACAAAGGCAACCTTTCCCGAAAGGGATTGGGCGCAAAGCTACCTGCCTGGGACCGAAAGGTTATGGCAGAGGGGCCGCCGGAGAAACCATGAAAACCGAGAGTTTTTCAAGAAAAAAGCCTGTCGACCGAGACAGGCTTTTTGTTTTTCGGCATTCGGCGCCGCCTCTGTGTATCAAAGACCTTCCCTCGCATGGTAGAGGAGGGAAGAAACATGAGGATCTTTAAAGTCATCTCAACCATTATAGCACTCATCATCCTCAGTGCGGGTATCGCTACGGCCGAAAGTTTTGCTGAAAGATTCAAGAAGTTTGTCCTCGGCTCCGACGCGGAGGCCTACTATATGTCCATGAATCAAAGCCCGTTGGATGGGGTGGCAGAGGGATGCTTGGGATGCCATGATGGCATCAAGGCGACTCATATTACCGTCAAAAATTCGGAAACGCCGTTGCAGATCCGGGGAATACAGACCGTCAATCATCCGGTGGGGATGTCCTACGATGACTATACTCTTAAGAACCCGAGAGGATACAGGCCCAGGCCAGATCTCCCTTCAAGTATTCTTTTCGTGGATGGAAAGGTCACCTGCATCTCCTGTCATAGTCTCAAAGAAGACCGAACTCAGGCATTGGCTGACTCCCGGAGGGATCCGGCGGGAAGGGACGGACAGTGCTCGGCCTCGAACAGACTCACCATGGGTCCCAGGGAGACGGACCTGTGCATGACCTGCCACGTTAAATAAGCTGCGAGCCTCTGGTTTCAGCAACAACATATTTACGAACAGGACCACTTACCCGCACTATTTCTCCGCGGGCGGAGCGTTTTCATGCTTTAAATCTTCTACGATGACAATCTTCGCTTTGCTTTTCAATTCCTCTATCCAGGCTTTTCCCCTTTCCTCCACGGCCCTCTCCTTGAGGCCCGCGATCAACTTCTCCTTGACCTCATCAAAGGGGCTCATCCTCTCGGGAAGGATTTTCTCCAGTCTAAAAACATAAAATCCCTTGAAGGTTTCGAAGGGCCCAGCGATCTCACCGGACTTCAATTCCATAACCGCCTTTTCTATTTCAGGGGCAAGACGTCCTTTATGCAACCATCCCATGTCCCCCCCCTTCTCTTTATCGGGCCCTTCAGAGTATTGCGCCACGGCCTCATCGAATGTCAGTCCCTCCTGCACCTTTTTCACAATCGCCTCACTCTTGTCCCGGAGGGTCTTTTTCTCAAAATCATCGGCCAGCGGCGGCACCTTCAGGAGAATATTCCTGAGGTGAATCTGAACAGGCTGGACAAACTTTTCCTTGTTCTTCTCATAGTATTCCCTGGCTTGTTCTTCAGTTATCAGGACCTTTTCAACCACCTGGTTCTGATAAACCAGATCAACCAGTTTATTCCGTCGGATCTCGTTCAAGACATCGTCTGTAGTAAATTTCCCGGCTTGGAGACGCTCATCAAAGACCTTGCGGCTGGGATAACTTTCGATCACCTTCTTGAGTTCCTTCTTCAGTTCTCTATCCTTTACTTCAAGCCCCAAACGCACAGCCTCCTGGTACTTCAATTCCTTCTCAATGAGGTGATTGAGGGCCTCCTCGCGCAGACTCTTGAGCTTTGCCTCATCCACGCCCTGGTGAAAAAATGTCTTGGGCATGAGGCGGTTCATTTCCGACTGCAACTGCAGATCGGTGATAACGGTGCCGTCTACGCCGGCAACTATCTTTTGTGGAGGCGACTCTGCCGCAAAAGACCGACCCGCGCAAAAAACCAGCGCAAAGAGAAGATAAGTCATTCTTCTTATCATGAGGGTTCTCTCCTTATTATTAATAGGTCATTGGATTGTGTTCCTTGTTGTGACAGTTCAGGAAGCACCTCCCGGTGAAGGTCCCCAGATCTTCAAACTTCAGCAGGCCGCTGCCGTTCTGGAGGACCACGGAGGTATCAAAGTTGATCAGATGGGAATTGTTGGTTGCATTCCCCTGCGAACTGCTGATCCCGTGGGGATCATGGCAGA
>Ga0210033_1004122_pt1 | contig 11330 bp, 7 predicted proteins | sample CryGeymeta201501_FD_185465 | JGI IMG/M metagenome (GOLD analysis project Ga0210033, IMG submission 185465) | Groundwater microbial communities from Crystal Geyser aquifers in Utah, USA - Crystal Geyser metaG 2015-01 (SPAdes) (version 2) | ecosystem: Environmental > Aquatic > Deep subsurface >... | reverse complement strand
CAGGCCGCGGACTTGGCACCTGACGACGCTGGCACGACCGACGACGAGACGCTCCCCCCCGAGCCCGGCGAGGCCGCGGATCACGGTGAGGACTTCTCCACGATGACCCGAAAGGCCGGAGGGAAGGCGCGCGTCGTGACTCGTGGCTCCGCTAGCCCCCAGCCACCTGCCAAGCAGAGGGCGCCGGCCCGCAAGGCCTCCAAGAACAGCCCAAGCCAGCGCGCGGCGAGCGCGCCGGTCACCGACGACGCATCCGGCGACGCATCCGGCGAAGCGCCCACGTCGGCGAGGTCCGCGCACAAGGCCCTCGGTGTGCAGCGCGCGCGCAGGCTGTCCGAGCAGGGTGGCGAGGCGTTCGAGCTGCCGGCCGTCAACGTCGCGCCCAAGGTCGTGCCCGCGCGCAAGTCCGCGGCGGCCGCGGCCGCGAGGCCGATGTCCGACGCCACCACAGCAGCGCGGCGTAAGTACATGGCGTTGGAGGCCTTCTACCCGGAGATCGCCGACAAGGATCCCGAGGAGATCGCGCGCCGCACCGGCATCGACGTGGAGTCGGTCCGCGTGTTCTTGGAGCAGAAGCGCCTCGCGCCTGCGGCGCCCGTCGCGGTCGCCCCCGTCGCCAAGTCACCGGCCCCGATCAGCAAGCCGGCCGCCGTCACCCCGACGGGCACGCGCGGCTGGCGCGTCGAGTTCACCGATGGCTCGCACGGCGTGGTGCTCGCGCCCTCGCTCGCGGCGGCGGCGGCGGTCCTCGGAGCGCGCGCCTCCAGCGTGACCAAGGTTGAGCTCGTCGGCGCGGTCCTCAACAGCTAGGGCCGCCTTGCCCCACCGCGCTCCACCCTCGCAGGCGGCGCTCGTCGCGCGCACCCACGCGCTGCAAGCGCTGCGCGCCAAGCGCGTGGGTGAGGTGCGGCAGCTCACGACCACCCAGGTCGCGATGAGCGAGGAGCTGCGCGGCGAGCTCGACGCGCTCAAGGCGCAAGGCGCCGAGCTCGACGAGCTGGAGCGCGACGCGCGCGCTGGCGGCCTCGTCAGCGCCTTGGTGCGGCGGCTCACCGGGGGTCGCACGGCGCTTCAGCGGCGCTCCATCACCCAGGGCTTGGTCGAGCGCTATGAGCTCGTCAGCGGCCGCCTGCAGCGCGCGTCGGCCTTCGCAGACGAGCTGCGCTTCTGCGCCGTCGAGCTGCAAGCCGAGGTGCGCGACCTGCAAGCCGAGCAGCGCGGCGCGCGCGCGGACGCGAGCGACATCGAGCAGCGCCTCGCGGACGCAGCGCGGCGCCTCGCCTCCGCTGGCCTGGACGCCGCAGAGGCCGACGAGCTCGGCTTTCAGCTTCGGCAGCTGCGCTCGGACCTGCAGCTGCACCGGCTCACCATCGCGCTCGCGGACGAGCACCTCGGCCCCGCGCAGCAGCTCCGTGACCTGGTGATGAGCTTGCACAGCGACCTCGCGGCCTATGTGCTGCGCGCGTCGGGCGTGCTCAACCAGGCGGGGCGCCGCATTCACGCCCTCGGCATGGCGGCCGACGCTCCGGGCGTCGTGGCGGACCTTCAAGCCTCCCTCGATGACCTCCAGGACGCGATGGCCGTGACCTCGGACTACGTCGACAGCACCCGCGACCTCATCGCGCGCGTGCTCCCGGAGCTCACAGCGCAGCTCGAAGCGCACGCCGAGGTGCAGCGCGTCGACGACCGCTACCAGCTCCCCAACGCCCAGCGGTTGAGCGCGGACGCTGCGGCCGACCGCGCCCTCCGCCACGCCGCCCAGGCCGAGGTGGACGCGGCGCTGAAGGGGGGCGCGTGGCGACCGAACAAGCAGCTCTAAGCGACGACAGCGCGCCGCTGCGGCTGCTCGCGGCCTGCCTGCACACCCTCGCCCCCAACGAGGACCACGTGCCGCTACGCCCCGCGCTCGCGCACCTCTTCGCCCTCAACCCCCAGCTCTCCGGCGAGCTGCTCGCGCCCGCCGAGTGGGACGCGCACACCGGCATGCCCGCCTTTCCGTGGGTCGAGCGCGCCATCGCGGAGCACGGCCTCGCCACGAGCTCCGACCCCACCGCGCTCGCCGACCGCGCCGATCGCGTGCGCGCGCTCGATCCAGCGCTCGCCGAGCGCTTCGCCGCCCGCGCCAAGCTCCACGTGCACCTGCGCCGCGAGGCGCTCCTGCCCACGTCGCGCGTCACGGCGGTCGTGCGTGAGGTGCGGCGCCACACGCTCGTCACCCTCACCCACGACGCCGTCGCCACCGGCGGCCTCTGGGTGCGCACCCGCGTCGACCTCATGGCCCGCGAAGGCGCGCGCGACCTCGGCCCGCTCCGGCTCACCGCCGCGCTGGAGGTGCAGGTCGACCCCGGCGTCGCGCACGTGCTCAACCGCCACCTGCACACGCCGCTGCCGCTCCTGCGCGAGCAGCTGCTCTCGGTCGTCCCGGCCGCCCCCGTGAGGCTCACGCGCGGCACCATCGGCCCCTTCTGGCAGCCCGGACTGGCGCTTCCCCTGGGCGTGCCGGCCGCCGCCGCGAGCGGGTTCACCCTCCACGCTGTGACCGAGACGCTCGCGGTGGACGTGAAGACGTCCAGCCAACGCGACCCGCTCAGCGGCCCGCTGCCCGCGCGCCCCGAGGGCTATGGCTGGTTCCGCGAGCGCCGGCTCGCAGCGTCACCTGCCGCCTACGATCCGCTGCGCACCTGGCTCTCAGCGCACCCTGGCCTGTTGATACCGGTGCGCATCAGCTGACTCAACGCGTGCGCAGGCGCTCGGCGGCGATGCCCTGCAGCAGGCGGTCGAGGTCCATCGGGAAGCCCGCGTCCGCGAGCCTGTCGACGACGGTGGGCGCGGCCGCCATGGCCTGAAGCACCGCGACCCGATCGGACGGCCCAATCCATGCCCCAGACGGCGGCACCCGCAGCGTGAGCTCAAGCGCGCGCGCGCCCACCCGGATGTCCGTGCGCACCCCGGCGCGCTTCACGAAGCTGGTCGGCTCCACCGCGACGCGCACGGTCCACCCCGGCGCTTGGCCACCGACAGCGGCCGTCAGCAGCGCCCCCGCGCCGGGCGCCTCACGGGCCTGGGCGCTGCGCGTCGCGTCAGGCGGCACGACGGCCCTCGTCATCGCGGGCGGGAGGTCGAAGGGCAGCTCGGGGCGCTGCCCCGGCGGCAGCTCCAACCACGACGCGAGCGTGCCCCCAGCCGCGAGGGGCACCGCGCTCGCGAGCTGGGCGAGCACACCCGCGAGGGGCTCGCCCGTCCAGCCGCGCAGCACCGCTTGCGCCGCGTAGGCCTCGGCTGCGGCGCGCGCCTCCGCTGAGAGGCGCTGTCCAAGCCGCTCAGCGAGGTGGCGGTACAAGCGCAGCTCGCCCACGCGCAGCTCGTCCTGAGCGAAGGCCGGCAGCGGCTCGCCGTCATTCGGCACGGGCAGCAGGCCGTGACACGCCAAGACGGGGTCACCCGCCACGACGTAGGAGGTCGTCGGGGCGCGCACGAGCACCGAGGCGCTCGGATCGAAGGGGAGGCGCAGCCCCAGCCAGCCGGCCTGCCCGGCCACCACCACGCCCTCGCGCAGCAGCCAGCCCTCGTCCCCGGTGGCGAGGCCGCGCCACACATCCGGCGCGTCGTCCAAGAGCAGCGGGAACACGAGCCCCGGACGCGCGAGCGCCGCGAGCTCATCGAGGCTGACCTCCACGCCGTGCGCTTCGAGCGCTACCCGACCCCGCTTGGGCACGAGCCGCACGCTGCCGCCGAGCAACCGGCTGGCCCCGGTGGCGTCGACCACCGCAGGCTGGCGCTCCAACCGCGTGGACAGCGCGGCGCGCACGACGCACAAGACCGAGCGCTCGCGCGACGAGGGCGGCGCTGTCGTCCGGCCGAGGAGCTGGGTCACGCGGCGCAGCAGCTCCGACGCCCCCGCGCGCAGCACCACCTCGGAGACAGGTCGCTCCTCGTAGGCCCAGGCGTCGACGAAGGGGACGTCAAGCGGCAGCGCCCGCCAGCCCGCGCGCTCCCGGGGCGCCAGGTCGGTCTGCACCGCGAGCATCGCGTCCACGCCGAAGTAGGAGCTCGGCTCGCCCTGCTCGAGCACCAGCCAGCGCCCGCCCGAGCAGACGGCCACCACGATCGGCTTGGCGCGCGTCAAGGCCGACGCGAGGTGCCCTACGCCGAGCACCTCCTCCAGCGCCGCCATGCGCGCGAGCTCGGCGTCCGACGCCATGAAGCGACAGCTCCGGGTGCCCTGCAGCGCGATGAGCTCGCGCAGACAGAGCGGCCCAGTCGTCGTGTCCGCCAAGGGCGCCTCGAAGAGCGCCTCGAAGAGCGCCCCCCGCGTCGCGCCCCAAGACGTCGGCAGCTCCACCTGCAGGCGGGGCCCACCCGGCTCGGCGACGAACCACGGCTCGATGCTCACCGCGAGCACGTCCGCCAGCAGATCGCGCCACGCCGGCTCCGCCAAGGTAGCGGCGTCCTGCGGGAGCAGCCTCCAGAGCTGCTCAGCGACGAGCCGCGCGAGGCCGCCACCACCGCCGAGGGTGAACTGGCGCGCGGTGATGCCCTCGCTCTCCACCACCAAGCCACGCACCTTCATGGGCAAATAGCCGAGCAGCTGGCCGCGATCCGTGCGAATCATCGGCACCAGGTCGGCGCCCCCCGACCACGCCCCCGCTTGCGCGCCGGGGTGGTACACGAGGCGCAGCTCGTGCGCTTCGCCCTCGATCACGACGCGCACGCTCACCTCGGTCGACACCCTCCCGCGAGCGAGCATCTGCCCGACGAAGAGCGCGTCCGCTACGTCCCGCAGGCGGCTCAAGGTCACGGTCGAGAGCTCCGCCTCGACGCTCAGCGCCTGACCGGGCGTGAGCACGAGCAGCGGGTGAGGAAAGCGCGCGATGGAGACGGCGTCGCCGAGCTGCGTCACCTCGTCCGGGGTGCTCCAAAACAGCGGGGTACCGGGCTGAAGCGCGCGCAGCTCGTGCAGCTGCAGCGACGGGCGCGGCGCGAGCTGGGTCACGGGGTAGCCCACCGGCTCGGGCTTCACCTCGTCCGCGCCGCCGCGGCCCTCATCCTCGTAGACGACCTCGCCCCCTGGCAGACTCGCCGGCCTGAAGTCGGGTTCCACACGACGTTGTAGCGCGGTCGCGATGGGTTGGACCTCGCGCAGCAGGCGGTGCCAGGTCGCGTCCGGCGCGATGTTCGCAAGGTCCGCGGTCTTGCGCAGCCGATCGTCGCACAGCACACCGCTGATGGCCGGGCCGAGCTCGGGCGCCCCGCGGGTGGTGATCCACACGCCGCCGACCACGACGCGCACCCCCGCCGGCTGGTTGCTGTCTCGCACGAGCGCGCCGCGCACACCGGCGGTGCGCACGGTCATAGCGCCCTCCGTCAGCAGCCGGATGTCGCCGCGCGCGCCGTAGCCGAAGGGCGCGCTGTTGTTGAGCAGCACCGGCACGGGTGAGTAGCGCGCCCGGGTCTCGATGAGCGTGGTCAGCGCCATTCCCCGGCCGGTGCCCATCCAGCGCTGCACGAGGCCCGGTGCGAAGTCCACGAAGACGTAGGTGCCGCCAATCGATTGAGGCGACGAGCCCGTGCGCACCTCGCCCTTCGCGTCCAGCTCCAAGCGCGCGGCGTCGCCGCTGCCTCCGCCGCTCTCCACTCGCACGCGCGCCGGCTTCCACTGCAGCGCGGCGTTCACCGCGAGGGCGAGCTGCTGCAGGTGCCGCGTCTCCGGGCGCGCCTGGTCGGCGAAGAGGTAGTCGAACAGCCCGTCGAGCTCGGCCGCTGAGAGCGGCTTGCCGCCGATCCACCCGACCACGAGCGCGTCATCGACCGCGTCGACCGCCACCCAGCGCGCGCCGCTGAAGACCGCCGCTTGAAACAGCTCCAGCACACACAGATCGGGATCCGAGAGCGAGAAGCTGCGCATCTTCTCGATGGCCTTGGACCGCGCCAGCGTGAACGAGCGCCGCTGCGCCATGGTGCCTGGGTTTCGGCTGCGCTCGAGCAGCGCGTCGAGCTCACTCACCGAAGGCCTCCATGAGCCGCGCCATGACCGCGCGCTCGGCGTAGTCGAAGCGCCGAAGCAAGAGCTGCGCGAGCGGGAAGGCGCCGAGGTCGACGTTCTCTCGCGCGCTCGCCAAATGGGTTTGGTAGGAAGGATGGTTTCGGTTGAGGATCAGCGTGCGCCACCGCAGCCAGCGCGGCAGGGCGAACCACCTGGGCTCCGGGCGCCGAAAGACGCGCGCGTCGCCAGCGCCCTCCAGAGCGAGCGCCTCGTCCAGCGCCTGGCTCATCCCGCCGAAGTCCCCCAGGACGACCGAGAGGCGCCCACCCGAGGCCGCCGCGAGCGTGGCGCTGAGCCGATCGAGCAGCGCGCGCTCCGTGTCGTCCAAGCGCGCGCGGTCCACGCGGTCGGGCGCGACAAAGAGCGCTTCGGCCGAGGCGATGAGGCCCTGGTAGCCAGGAAAGAGCGCCACGAGCAGCGCCTCTGCCGCCGGCGTGCGGTGAAGCAGCGTCGCGTCGAGCCTCAGCAGCTCGTCGCGCAGCACCCCCGGCCCCGGGTCAAAGAGCACCGCCCCCAAGCGCGAGGCCTGCTTCTCGACCGCCGCGCAGCTCACCGGTGCCAGCGCGCCATCGCGAAAGACGCCCGCGTCAAGGCGCAGCCACCCGTCGCGTGACCACCGACTCGACGAGGCGGCGGAGCGCCGCAGCTCCGTCAGCAGGAAGCGCTGCACCTGCTCCAGCGCCTCCCCCTCGCGCCGCTCGGCCTCGTCCAGCAGGGCGGCTTGGAGCGCGGGGATCGCTCGTGCGACGCACTCCAGCGCGTCGGACCACGCCGCGTCCTGCACGACGCCGTCGCGGGCGAGCGTGTGACCGAGCTTGTCGCACTGCACCTTGAGGCTGAGCGGCGCGAGGGTGGTGGCCGCGGCGCCGAGCACGAGCGGGTTCTCGGTGTTCACCAGCGTCAGGCCGCCGTTGTAGAAGCCGTAGCGGGGGTGGTCGCCGTACGCGAGCGTGCCCTGCACCCCGTCGCCCTGGACCGGCACCTCGATGACGCCGACGCCAGCGGTCAGCGGGCCGCTCACGACGATCGCAGCGTCGTCATCGCCCTCGCCGAACATCGCGAAGGGGTTGGCCGCGCTCGCGCGCCCCCCGGTTCGATCGGCGAAGGTGATCGGCACGCGGCTGTGCTCACACCAGTAGCGGAGCACGCGCTCGACCTCGCGCACCGTCGCGTCGCGCTGCGCCGCGGGCATGCGCTTGTACAGCGTGATGGTCGTGCCCTGCACCGCCTCGGCGTGGGCGCGCTTTTCGAAGGTGCGGTCCGGGTGGAAGATGAGCTCCCACGCCTCGCCATGCCGCCCCGTCAGCAGCCGGACCAGATCGGGCTCCATCGCGAAGATCGACACGAAGCCAATGCCGAACTTGCCGATCTTCGTGACGTCATCCTCTTTATTCGAGGAGAACAGCCGCGTGAGCTGCCCGTCGACGATGGCCTCGTCCATTCCCGCGCCGTAGTCATCGACGTGAATGGCGAGCACGCCCAAGCCCTTGGGAGCGGCCTCCCAGGTGGTGTACACATCCACGCGCGGCGAGCCCGCGTCGATCGCGTTCTGCGCTAGCTCGCGCAGGAAGTCCAAGGGGTGCGCGAACTGGTTGACGAGGTTCGCCAACGCGTCGCGCGCCATCGGAGCGGGGCTACCGCCCGCCTGCTGTGGCATGGGGTGCCCCTCCCTCCGAAGCGCCCGAAGGCGCGCGCATCAGCGCCCGGGAGCGGGCATTCCAAACGGCGTGACACCCGGCGAACGAGGGGCGTCCACCTTAGCGACCGTCTCGCCCTTCGCCTTGAGCTCGTAGCCGTTGGAGAAGGTGAACCCGAGGTCATAGCTGCCGGTGGGCACGCCGTTGATGTAGGCCGTGGTGTACGGGCCGATGATGCCGACCTTGGTGCCGTTGACCGTCACGGAGGCCCAGCTGGAGCGGGTGTTCTCCAAGACAAGGGTCTTCTTGCTGTTGTCGACGGGCGCGAACTGGACGCTGTACGCCTCCCAGGTGCTCGCCACCGGCGCCGCGGGCTCCGCGGCCTTCTTGCCCTTGACGGGCGCGACGGGCTCGGCAGGCGCCACCGGCGTGACCTCGTACTGGGCGGTCGCGAGGTCCGCGACGCGCTTGCCATCGAGGCGGAGATCGAGCATCGCGAGGAGGCCCAAGTCGCCGACGGTGACGCTCACGAAGCCTTCGCCCTGCTCAGCCTTGTGGCCAGCTGCGTTGAGCGCGCCGATGAGCTTGGCCGCGTCGGCCTTGGTCACCAGGCGAAGGTTCGCGCCAGCGCCTGTGCCCTGAAGCGCAGGCGTGACCGCCACAACCGCGGGCAGCGGCGGGAGGCGCGCGGGCTTGGCGGTCGCCGCGAAGGCGGTCGGGTCCACGGTGAGCTCGCGGAAGTACTCCATCGGCGCCTCGGTGAGGCCCCGATGGTTGGTGTAGGGATCGTGGACCGGATCAGCGCCGGTGTCCGGCTGCACCGGGATTCCCTTGGAGGGGATGGCCTCGTCCGAGGTGCTCTCGGTTTCAGTGGCATCCTCGGCGGCCAAAGCGGTGGAGGTAGCCCCGAACAAAGCGAGGGCGGCGAGCAGCGTGGTGGTGGTGCGCATCACTGTGGAGTCAATCCCGTGTAGGCGATGAGTTCTTTGGAGATGTAGACGCTGGACGGATCGGCGAGGTCAGTGGTGATCTCTTTCACGAGCCCAAGGCCTTCGACGTACCACAGCTCAGAGTAGCCGTCGACGTTGCCGAAGCCATTGCCCATGGCCGTCCAATCCTGCGTGTACTGGTTGTTCACGTAGTAAGCGTTGTACGTGACGCCGCCGACCGTGACTGGCTGGCGACCCCAGGCGACATACTGGCCCGAGCTGGGCACGTCCCCTTGCTTAGGGAAGGGCCCGGTGGTGCCGTCGGCGTTAATCTGCGTGGCCTTGAGATGCAGATTGTAGGTGTAGGACCAGCTCCCGCCAGCCCGCATGGTGGCGAGGTCTTCCAGGTAGGGGCGCGGGACATCGGTGGTGGCCACCACGTCATAGGTCTTGGTCTGCGGGAAGATGCCGCTAGAGGTGACCGAGTTCTTGCCCTGCCAGCCGAGCTGCACGGCGCGCCCTTGGGAGTCGCACCCCTGATCGACGTCCATGGACCAGGTGTTGGTGCCCGCAGCGAGCTCGGAGTGGTACGAGCCGCCGCCGAGGCCCTGTTGGGTCTCGGTGCCCGTCTGGCCGACGTACTGGACCGAATAGGTGCGCTGCCAGCCCGCGGTGTCCATGGGATCCAGCGGATGGCAGACGTTCATCCACGCCGTGTCGGGCTCTTGGGTGTCCGTGTCCGTGGCCGTTCCCGTGTCCGTGCCCGCCGCGGTGTCATCGGTGCCTGGATCAGGAATATCCTGGTTGTACCGGTCCAAACCGCCGGTGCACCCCGTCCCGAGCGCGAGCGCAGCGCCAATAGCGCCGACGAGGAGTATCCTCTTGGTCTCATTTCCCAAAGCTTCACCTCGGAGTGATCGCGCCCCATGGCCAACCGAACAGCGGCAGGTTCTACCACTCCCATCCCCCTAACCGCAACCGGAAAGCCGCCCCACACGCTGCTCGTCCGTGGTTTTGACCGCCTGCTCACGATGGACTCGTCGATCGGTGAGGGCCCGCTCGGTGAGCTGGAGCAAGCGTCCGTCTTGGTCGAAGCAGGCCGGGTGCGGTGGGTGGGCACCGGACCTCCACCCACGGCCACTCCTGTCGATGAGGTGATCGACGCCCACGGCTGGGTGGGCATGCCCGCCCTCATCGACTGCCACACCCACGCGATCTGGGCGGGGAGCCGCGCCGAGGAGTGGCGTGAGCGCCTCGCGGGCGTCAGCTACGCCGAGGTGCTCGAGCGGGGCGGGGGGATCCTGTCCACGGTCGCCGCCACCCGCGCCGCCTCGGGCGAGGAGCTCGTGTCCGCCTGTGTCGCCCGCTTGCACCGCATGCGCGCCAAGGGTGTCGGCACCGTCGAGATCAAGAGCGGCTACGGCCTGTCGGTGGCCCACGAGCTGCGGCTGCTGCGGAGCGCGCGACGCGCAGGGGACGCGACGGGCATGAAGGTGCTGACGACCTTCCTCGGCGCCCACACGATCCCCGCCGAGCACCGAGCGAACCGCGACGTCTACGTCGATGAGGTCGTCCACGAGCAGCTCGCAGCGGTGGTCGGCCTCGCCGACTTCGTCGACGCCTACGTCGATCGCGGCGCGTTCACTGTCGCCGAGGGCCGGAGGATCCTCAGCGCTGGCAAGGCGCAAGGGCTCAAGGTGAAGATTCACGCCGAGCAGGTCAGCTACACCGGCGCCGCCGCGATGGCCGCCTCGCTGGGCGCCACCTCCGCCGATCACCTGGAGCAGCTCGACGAGGACGGCGTGCGCGCCCTCGCGGCCGCCGGCACTGTCGCCGTGCTGCTCCCCGGCGCCATGCTCTACCTGCGCGACGCGCCGCCACCCGTCGCCGCCCTGCGCGCCGCCGGCGTGCCCCTCGCCGTCGCCACGGACCTCAACCCCGGCAGCTCGCCCGTCGACGACCTGTGGGCCTGCGCCACCCTCGCCTGCCTCGCCATGGGCCTCACCGTCGAAGAGGCGCTGCTCGGCATCACCAAGAACGCCGCGCGGGCGCTCGATCTCCCGGATCGCGGACAGCTTCGGCCCGGCGCCGTCGCGAGCCTCATCGGCGTGCGGCGAGACGGCGAGCCTGCGTCCGCGGCGGCCCTGCTCCAGCACCTCGGCGCGCCCGAGGTCCGCTGGTTCGCTGACGCCTAGGAGCCCGTCGCGCGTAGCGCGCGGCGCTCCTCCCCTGCCCATGACCGTGCCCCTGCCCGTGCCCGTTCGGGGCGCTGGCAGGGCTGGAGCGATCGCCGCCAGCCGCTCTGCTCGCCGGGCGACCCAGAGCTTGCGGACGTTGTGGCAGGTGCAGACGAGGGCCCACTCTCCCCTTGCTCTGTCCCACGGGTTCCGGATCCATGAGTGACATCGCGTGGAGGGCTAGGAGCCAGGAGGGACGCGCACTTGTGTGCGCGACCGACGCAGCGACGACGGCATCCGCGTGATGGCGCCATGGATCCACCCGTGGGTCCAACGCAACGCCGAACACGTCCAACCGCTCGAAGTCGAACCGCAGCCGCTCCTTGCCCATGTCGGCCTCCGCAGGGAGGCTATCCGCGCCACCGTGCGCGGGATCCACCTCCCCGCTGGGATTTCCGCCCGGAGGCGAACGGGCAGGGGCAGGGGCAGGGGCAGAGGCACCGCTCGCTCCGCGAGCTGGGAGGAGCCTGCGGGCGTGCGCGCT
>Ga0210033_1004113_pt1 | contig 11352 bp, 12 predicted proteins | sample CryGeymeta201501_FD_185465 | JGI IMG/M metagenome (GOLD analysis project Ga0210033, IMG submission 185465) | Groundwater microbial communities from Crystal Geyser aquifers in Utah, USA - Crystal Geyser metaG 2015-01 (SPAdes) (version 2) | ecosystem: Environmental > Aquatic > Deep subsurface >... | reverse complement strand
GGTTCAAATTAAAATATTTTTCTATTGCTATAAACTTTTGAACCCGCTGGGTTCAAATTAAAATATTTTTCTATTGCTATAAACTTTTGAACCCGCTGGGTTCAAAATGTCATGAAATGGATTAACAAACTAAAAAAATATAAAAATGAATTTAAAAATTATCATAGCCGATGACCATGCTATCTTTAGAAAAGGATTGAAGCAACTCATTATTGAAGAATTTGTAAATGCTCAAATTACTGAAGTATCAACAGCCGAAGAGGCTATAAAACTTATTAGGCAACAGCCATTCGATTTGGTTATCAGTGATATTACTATGCCTGGTCGTTCGGGGGTAGATTTACTCAAGCAAATCTGTGAAGAATTTCCTTTGCTCCCAGTTTTAATTTTGAGTATGCATCCCGAAGAACAATACGCTGTTCGTGCTTTGAAGGCAGGGGCTTGGGGCTATATAACCAAAAATGCTGCTTCCGATGAATTGGTAAACGCAATCCGTAAAATTAGGAGTGGCAAAAAATACATCTCCCCTACTATTGCCGATTTACTTGCCGATAATTTATTCCTCAATAATAATCAACTACTTCACCAATTACTCTCCGACCGTGAGTTGGAAGTTTTTAAACTAATTGCTTCAGGAAAAAACGCTTCCACAATTTCCGAAATACTTTCGCTAAGTGTAAATACTATCAGTACCTACCGCTCTCGGATATTAGAGAAAATGAAACTCCACTCTAATGCCGAACTCACTCGTTATGCGTTGGAAAACAACTTGATTTGAGAAATCAATGTAATGGATAACACTACAAATGTTTCATTGTTTCCACTAAATATTATGTTATAAAACGTCTTTATCTTGCACGTTTTTATATCAATTTTACTTTCGATTAATAACTATTAATTAGGTTTAATGATACGATGCATAGTAGCTGACAAATTTCCGATAGTAAGACATGGAATTAAAAACAGCATAGAGAACGAATTTAAAGGTGCATTAGTTAGCGAAGCTAATTCTTCCAATGGTGTACTTCAACTTTTGGACAATGAAAATTATGATATAGTTATTACCGAAATTCTACAACCAAACCGTTTTGGAATAGAGTTTATTCAAGAAATTCATTTAAAATACCCCAACTTACCTATTTTAATTTTCAGTTTTCATTCCGAAAACCTGTATGCCATTCGACTGGTAAAAGCTGGTATTATGGGATATTTGACAAAAAAAGATGAACTAAATGAATTAATAAATGCAATCAAAACATTGCTGAAAGGCAAAAAATACTTTACTGATTTGTTAACGGAATTGATGGCAGACCATTTATCTGGCAAAAACAAAAATATCTTTCATGAATCACTTTCCGATAGAGAATTTGAAGTGCTTGTTCAAATTGCTTTAGGGAATAAATATACCGATATTGCTAAACTCCTGTTTTTAAGTCCAAATACAATTAATACTTATCGCTCACGAATAATAGAAAAAATGGGATTCAAAAGCAACACCGATATTGTTCGATATGCTTTTCAGCATAATTTGGTTTGAGAAATATAAAAAAATAGTTTTGGAATAAATTGACGGCTTAATCCCTATTTCAATTTTCTTATTTGTAGTTGTTTTCACTATTTGCCTTTCACTAATTAATTTACAAACAATCAGCACTTTTTTTAAGTACTTTGTTTGTATCATCAAATATAAATCCTAATGAAAGAAGCAACTAATAGAAGTTTACAAGAACTTGCCGATTACAAATATGCGTTGGATTTATCTACCATTGTTACCATTACCGATACCAAAGGAATTATAAAATACGCAAACGATAATTTTTGTACTATTTCGAAATATAGCAGAGAAGAATTACTCGGAAAAAACCACAACATTATTAATTCAGGTTTTCATGCCTCGTCATTTTTTACCGATTTATGGCTTACTATTTTAAAAGGTGAAGTATGGAGAAACGAAGTTAAAAATAAAGCAAAAGATGGGACTTATTTTTGGTTAGATACTACCATTGTTCCGTTTATGGGCGAAGAGGGAAAACCATATCAGTTTATAGCTATCAGAAAAGATATTACCAAACGGAAAAAAGTAGAGGAAGAGTTTAGGGAAAGTGAAGAAAAATTTAGATTTTTATTTCAAAATGCTCCACTTGGCATATCCATTACTTCTATTGATGGTAAATTATTTCCCAATAAGGCATTTTGTAGTATGTTAGGATATTCCGAAAACGAATTAAAATCAATGGATTGGAAAGAAATTACGCATCCAGATGATATTGAATTGACTGAATTAAAAATTCAGGAAATAATAAAGAGTAAGAAAACGTTATTTTTTTTGGAAAAAAGATATTTTCACAGAAACGGAAAAATTGTTTATACTGAAACTAATTTCACACTACAACGAGATGATAACGGTAAGCCCTTATTCTTCATTACTTTGGTAAATGATATTACAAAAAAGAAAAACAAGGAAAATGAGCTTTTCAAAGCCTTCATAGAAGGAGAAGAAAATGAACGAAAAAGAATGGCAACTGAACTTCACGATGGAATCTGTCAAATGTTAGTAGCTGCAAATATGAATTTAACAGCTTACCTAGCCGATATTAATGATGCACCAAAAGATGAAAACGAATTACTACTAACTCAAATAAAAAAACTTATTAGCGAGGCAGTTAAAGAAACACGAAACATTTCTCATAATCTTAGTTCTTCTTTGTTAAAGGAAAAAGGGTTAATTCCTATTATTAGCGAAATGGTTGAAAAAATCAATCAAACAAAAAAACTGAATATTAAATTCCTTCATTATCGTTCGAAAAAAAAAATAGATTGGACTATCAAAATCAATATTTATCGTATTCTTCAAGAATTAATTTCAAACATTTTAAAATATGCCAATGCAACAACAATTACCATACAATTGAAAAAGCATTCAGATAAAACATTGATTTTGTCGGTAGAAGATAACGGAATTGGATTCGATAAAAATAAAATAAAAAAGGATGGAATTGGATTAAAAAATATAGCATCGAGAGTAAAATCACTTAACGGATGTCTGATTATAGGTTCCACCGTAGGTGAAGGAACTACTATTTTTATTGGAATTCCGTTACACCCAAATTTTGTTGTTGATTTCAAGAGTTCAAAGATTATGGTGTAAACTTTATTAACCTTTTTCAACAAACCATCCATCCAATCAGGTAAATTAAAATCCTGCTGCAATTATGTGGCAGGATTTTTTAATTATGTAAAGTGTGAATTATGTAACTCCTTCTTAAAGTTATGTAATACTTCTCAATTAAATGAGATTCACCTTTGTAGAGAAGCTACTTACCTTCTAAAATTAAAAAAATGAGCAATTCACCCATCCAAGTATTTATTGTCGAGGACAATTATGTTTATTCTTTAATGCTTAAAAACGCTTTAAAAGAAAAAGGAAATTTTGAAATTACCACCATGTTAACAGGTGAATATTGTTTAAACAAGTTGGATATGAATCCACAAGTTATCATTCTTGACCACTTGTTAGCTCCACCAGACGATATCTTAGGGCCTGGAATCACTGGTTTAGAGGTAATGAAACAAATTCATGAAAAAAAGCCAAATCTTCCAGTAATTATTTTATCGAACCAAACCGATACACAAGTTGCCACAGATTATTGGCAAGCAGGGGTTTTTGATTACATGGAAAAAAATTTATTAGTAATGGATAAACTTGTTGTATCTATTCTTAAAGCAATAAGCCAACAATCAATTTTAGATTGAAATCATTAAAAAAATGAAAAATAGCTTTCCACAAAAAATGCTAATTAAAAAAAATAATCTTCCTCCAATTCGAAGAATTGTTTTAAAAGTGGTGGTTGGATTTGTAGTTATTGCGAGTCTATTTTTTATTGCTATTTCTATCACTCATCAAAAGCTTTCTCAATTAACCGAATCGGTATCAGCTATACTGGATCCCAATATAAAACTCAATAAATTAAAAGAAATAACTGTTGGTCTATATAGTGCTGAAGCCAATGTAAAAGCATACAACATTAGGCACGATACCGCTTATTTGCTTAGCTATGAAAATTATATCACCACTTTAAATTCACAAATAGACACCTTATTGTGGTTATCAAGTATAGATAAAATTATTGTTGGTGTAGATGATATCAAGTATAACCAAAATTTTACGGCACAAATTGACACTTTAAAAGGTTTAATTAACTCTAGGATAGATTTATTTAATGAATACATTGCATTAAAATCAGAAAAAAGCACAGAGGATGTGCTTTTTCACGTACTAAAAAAAATTAAAATTCAAAAACCAGTTAAAGACAATCCCATAATAAATACAGTACAAAAAACAGTAAAAAAAAATGTAGTAAAAACTCCTAAAGTTTCAACAAAATCTTTTTTCGCAAAGTTATTCTCCTCAAAAAAGAAAGAGAAAGAAACTGAGGGAAAAATAGAAATAGACATCAATCCACCAGGTTTGGTATTAACCACTATTTCGTCAGATTCGGTTCAAAAAACCATGCTAAAAATTATTGCTAAAACACAAGAGGAAGAGCAACAAAAAGATAGCAACTTAGTAGCTAAAGAGATGGAACTTACTCAACGAGAATATATGTTGACTAATCAAATTTTTCATTTGTTAAACGACATGGAAGAAAAAGAACTTGTTGAAGGAATTAAAAGAATTCGCACCGCTACACAAGAAGCCAATGCGAAGATTGGTTTTATCAGTAAGTGGCTCATAACTTTCGGATTAGTACTCGTATTAATGTTCTCTTATTACATTTATCGTGATATTTTAAAAGCCAAAAATTTTAGAGAAAAGCTACGTTTAACCACTTTAAAAACCGAAAAATTAGCTTCAAAATATTCCTTGAGTTTAATTGAGGCGAGTTTAGATCCTTTGGTTACGATTAGTTCGAAAGGAAAGATTACAGGAATGAATGAGGCTACCGTAAACATTACAGGATTAACACGAGAACAACTAAATGGCACAGACTTTTTAGATTATTTCACCGACCCTCAAATGGCACATGATGTTTACACCGAAATATTTGCCAAAGGGTTTGTTATAGATTCGCCCTTAACCATTCGCCATAAAGACGGCAAGTTGACTGATGTTTTGTTTAATGGTTCTGTTTACAAAGATGAAGAAGAAAATGTTTTGGGTGTAGTGGTGGTTGCAAGAGACATTACTGAACAAAAAATATTTGAAAATGAATTGATTGATGCAAAAAGTAAAGCTGAAAAAGCTACTAAAAAAGCCGAAGCATCGAACCAATTAAAAGAATCGTTTTTGGCAAACATGAGCCATGAAATTCGTACACCAATGAATGCAATTATTGGTTTTTCGGATGTGTTGTATAAAAGAAAATTAGGTGTACAGGAAAAAGAATTTGTTGCCATTATAAAAACCGCTGGAGAAAATCTACTCAAAATAATTAATGACATACTCGATATATCAAAAATTGAAGCGGGCATGATGACTTTTGAAGAAAACAATTTTAGCATTCAAGAAACTTTTAAATCAATTAATACAATGATGCTCGGTAGAGCAAAAGAGAAAAATCTTGAATTAGTATTTAGCTGCGATGAAGATGTACCCGATACTTTACTTGGCGATGAAACCCGACTTACTCAAATCATTATCAACTTGGTAGGTAATGCCATTAAGTTTACCAACGAAGGAAGTGTGCAAGTACATGGGAAAGTGAGTAAAAAAGATAAGGAAAATACGTTAGTAGAATTTTCAATAATCGACACAGGAATAGGAATACCTAAAGATAAATTAGCGACCATTTTTGAGCGATTTCAACAAGCAGAATCACATACAACTAGAAAATATGGGGGAACAGGTCTTGGCTTGAGTATAGCCAAACAATTAATTGAACTCCAAGGTGGAAAATTATCTGTTAAAAGCAAACTAGACGAAGGTTCGGTGTTTACTTTTTTTATATCCTACAAAAATACAATCGAAATTCAGGCTCCATTGGTACAAATTGAAAAAAAATATGCTTTAGATGAGTTGAGTAAACTTAATATCTTGTTGGTTGAAGACAACCAATTAAATGTGATGTTGATTTCAAGTTTGTTTTCCGAAAATCATTTAAAATTCGAAGTTGCCGAAAATGGAAAAATAGGTATTCAACAACTTAAAGAAAACGAGAATTCAACAGCACCTATCACAAATTTTGACATTATTTTAATGGACATGGAAATGCCAGAAATGAACGGATATGAAGCGGTAAAAATTATCCGTAATAAACTAAAAAACAATGTTCCAATTATTGCCATGACAGCTAATGCAATGGCGGGAGAAAGAGAAAAATGTTTGGATTTAGGAATGAACGATTATATATCAAAACCCATAGATGCCAACCAACTGTTCGAAAAAATATACGATTTAACCATTAATACATAATACCATGATAAATACTGAAACGAATAACAACATGACAATTGTTTGTAACCTCAACTACCTATCAGGGTTGATGGGTGGAAAAGAACATTTAATAAAAAAAATAATGGATACTTTTTTAATTCAAGTTAAAGAAGAACTCGACTCCATTAACGATGCTATTCTTAAAAAAGATTATATCACCATAAAAAACTTGGCTCACACAATGAAATCGTCTGTTTCAATTATGGGGATTTCTGCACTCATACCCATTTTGCAAGAAATGGAAGATTTAGGTAAAAATACAACGGCATTAGAACGAATAATTGCCTTGAATAAACAACTCAATTTAATATGCAAACAAGCCTTTAAAGAAATAAAAAACTACAGTTTCTCTTAAGGTTAATTTTTAGAACTCCCCTTAAATAATATTATACACCTAAAACTTAAAGCCATGAATTTTTTTGAAAATCTTTTTACAAAAACTGCACCTCAACAACACACTATTTTTATTGTGGAAGATAATGAGGCTTATGCCAACTTACTAAAAGAGTTTTTAATGCTCCGTTTTCCAAAAATATTTATTATAAAGCATTTTGTTACTGGTGAAGATTGTTTAAAAGAATCTTTCCAAATCCCTACAGTTATAATTATGGATCATTTATTAAATAAAAATCAAAGTAACGCTGCCACTGGACTTTCTATCATTAAAAAAATGAAAGCAGCTAACTCAAAATTAAATATTATTTTACTAAGTGCTCAAACCGAAATTGAAGTTGTTTCGAAAACCATTGCAAATTATGGGGCTATCTATATCCCAAAAAATGAGAAAGCATTTAATAAAATAGAAGAACAGGTTAAACAGTTTTTGAAAGAATGAAACTTGAAGTGTGAATGTTGTAACTCCTTTTTAAAGTTATGTAACAGATTTATTTTTAAAGGTTAGCAAATTTGTATATGAATTATTTCATACTTGTACTGCCAATTGCAGCGGATAAAAAACAACTGACATGAATAAAGCTACAAAAATTATTTTGTCAATCACTTTGATTTTGATAGTGCTTATTTCGAACCCTATGTTTGGGCAAACGAATATGGAAAGCATCGAATTAACTTCTGTTGTAAATCAAGTGGAACTAAAAACAGAAATGCGTAAATTGTGGGAAGACCATATTACCAGTAGTACCTTATTCTATTTTAGATAAATTTCATTTTTCACGTATGTATTATTAAGCCAAAAACAATGTTTAGTATATTCATTTAGTTTTGTTACTTTGTCTTTTTTTGGCAATTCATAAGTGTCTAAAGCATTTGTTGCGTGAGGACGAACGTGTGAAATGGAACTAAATTTTTTGCTAGGAAAATTCGTGAAACGAATTTCTTTGCCTTTTTTATTAGTTTTTATTTCTTTTACGATTTCTCCTTTTTCAACAATGTCTTTTGTTTTTGCCCAAACTTTTTCCGCTTCGAGAATGTCAGCATAAGGCATATTCCAAAATTTCACTTTTCTCAAAACCAATTGCTCATTTTCAAATTGGAAGAACACAAACAAAAATTTATGCTCTAAAATGTCTTTGAAATTTGAGTCGTCCCATTCTTCATTTACGATTTCTTCGTATTTGAAATTTGGGAACGAAATATCTTCTTTCGGTAAATTGTTTTCTTTTAGGCGAACTGTTTTCACAATGATTTCAGCTTTTTCAAATTCTTCAATTTCTTTATCGAGTTCAATTCCTAAAATTGCTTTTGTAAGATTGGCATAGAAACTTTTTGCTGTGGTGTTTATTTCAACTCCTGTGATAGTCAATATTTCATCAACTGTCTTTCCATAATATGGTTTGAATTTGGAAATTACGATTTCCTCAATTGTAAGCTTTTTTGCAACTGCTACAGATGGAATTAATTTACCGTAAACTCCTGTTGTTTCATTAGCAATCGAGGCAATAATATGATTTACATATCCTTGTTTTAGCGAATATGCTCTTTGTTTCGCTGGAATTTTAGAAAAAGGTTGTTTTCTAACAGACAAAGCATTTACTCCTTTTGTGCAAGCTCCTAAATAAAATGTATCTCCTTCCGAAAGTTCGTGTGCTTTGCCGTCAGCAATTTTTTGTTTAATGAATTCCCAATCCTTTTTGATTATTTCTAAATCTGTATTTGGAAAATTCCATTCATCAACAAGTTTTATTATGTAATCGAGAATATTATAACCTGCCTGATGCAAATAGAAAATCAAAAGTATATTAGCATTTTTTTTCCAAAAATCGCTTTTTTCAAATTGTTGATTTACAACTTCAAGGTAATTGATAATGTTTAATACCAATCGTTCTTTTGAACGGTATTCATTGTTCTTCAACTGCTTTAAAGGAGAGGTTTTGAGTTCCATTCCAATTTCAAAAAAATCAGCTTCTGATTTTGAATTTGGATTATATCCAAAGTAGAACTTTTCAAGTATTTGCCCAAAATTTCCTTTGCCTGTGTAATTGTGTTCTAAAATAAGAGGATCGCAAATCTGTCTTAAAGTTTTTCCTTTAAGTAATTTAGCATAATCAATTACTGATATTTTATCTTCCGGATTGTAAGGTAATTGCATTATTTAATGTCAAAATCTGTAGGGTTCAGGAAATGCTTTATTTTTTTCATCACTAAACAATTCAAAACCAGTCTTCCATTTTTCGAACAATTGAAAACCATTTTCTGCACTACCAAAATAGGCTTTCACTTTAGTTTCCACATCCGAATATTGAAGCCACTTGTCTTCAAATTCTGAAATAAATTCTTCAAAAGTTCCTACATCTTTTGCTTTTGGGGGATCTTGTAAATTATATAATCCTTTTGCTGTCATAATACTATTGATTTATAAGTTCATTTGTGGTTGAGTTAATTTTCTGATTTAAAGCAACCCCAATTTTTTCAATTGCACCTACAACTAAAGCATTACCCATAAAGAAAGCTCTTTTTGTATCTGATACTCCTTCAAGTTTTGTATGGTCGTCAGGAAACATATTTAATCGTTCAAGTTCAACTGGTGAAAGTCGTCTAAAGCCTTTGGATGTTTGAATAACGTGTTTAAATCTTGACGGAGATTTTCCGCCTTCACCAGTAATAATTGTTCTTGATGGTTTGTCTAATGGGTCAGGAAAAATCATTCCTCCCTCACTGTAATTATATTTAAAACCTTGCGAGTTCGTTCTCATTTCCTTTTTTGGACCTTTTAAATATGCCCATTTGTCAAGATCGTTATTATCTATGTAAAACTCAGGCGTTACTTCTCCATTTTGGATAAGATCTTTCAAAAGCGTATAATTACCGTCATAGTTTGGTTGTGTTTTTATAGTTGTTACCAAACCGTTTATCATTATTCCTGAATTTTCAAAAAGTCCTGTCGTTCCACCTTTGTTGAAATTTTCTGAAATTTCAACAATGTCGCCTTTTAGTTTGAATTCATTCGGAAACAAAATATTGTCCGATTGAACTGGAAAAGCATTTGCCAAAGTTCCTTGGTTTAAAATCCAATCTTTTGAAGTTGTTTCTTTTATTTCATTGTAAATTGTTGAGTTTTGGGAATATGCCAAAATGAAAATTCTTCTTCTTCTTTGTGGCATTCCAAATTCGGCTGCGTTTATAACTCTCCACTCTACCGCATACCCCAACTCATTCAAGCTTTGCAATATAATTGCGAAATCACGTCCTCTTTGTCCTGATGGAGAAATTAAAAGTCTGTCAACATTTTCAAGAAATAAATACTTTGGTTTATTCTGTTTTTCTGAAATTATTTTATGAATGCTCCACCATAAAACACCCTTCTTTCCAATAAGTCCTTTTGAATTTTTTAAGGTTGTGGCAACCGAATAATCCTGGCAAGGAAAACCGCCAACTAACAAATCGTGATCTGGAATTTCAGATATTTCAACTGTTGAAATGTCTTGATTACAATGACTTTTTTTGTCCCAACGACTTTCATAAACCAATGAAGCGTGTTGCATTTTTGTCGATGGTTCCCATTGATTACTCCATACTATTTTGTAAGGGCTTTCAAAATCCTCTTTATAATTTGACGATGCAGATTTGCTATTCCATCCTTCTAAACCAAGTCTGAAACCCCCAACTCCTGCAAACAATTCTACAACTTTTATTTTATTTTCCATCGTGAATAGTTTTTAAGTAAATTGCTTTTTCTTCGGCTACTTTTAGAACTTCTGCAATATTATTTTCATATAAGATCTCATTTGCAATTTTATCGCTCAACCAACTTGTAACTAAATTGTTTTTGTCTAAATCGTAAAATTCAGCAAATTTCTCAACCTGTTCTTTTGTTGGTTTTCGTTCTCCACGCTCAAATTTACTAACAATGGCTTGGTCAATTTCAAGAGCAGACGCAACTTGTCGTAATAAAAGACCTTTGCTTTCTCTTTCGGTTTTTATAATATCTCCAAATGTTTCCATAAGACAAAATTTGTTTTGACAAAAATAGTCAAATTAATTTCAGAAATAATTTTTTAGATAGATTTTTTTAGAATTGTGGTTTTCTGCACAATTTTGGTGGTATTACTGCTAACGGTTTGCAAATTGGCGTTGTTGCCGACCTACGAAGCGAAAATTTGTCTGCCGATTAGAAACAAAAATATGAAAAACGAAACTTAATATTAGCAGATTCGCGGCAATAAAGCCAATTTGCTGTTACAAGCTGGGCGTTTAGCTATTTTTATTCTGTCGTAGTGAAAGCAGCTATTCTGTTTTTGTCTCGTCCTGAAAAAAGTTTACACTATTTGATTAATAATACTGTTACAAATTTACACTTTTAAATTAATCCTAAAATAGCTTTACATTTGTTAAACCAGAAGAAGCAGAAACGAGCAATGCTGAGGAGCAACTCGCCAGGAATATTCTGGTCAGATAAGGTAATAATCCGTCTTAGAGTTTACACTTTGAGGCGGATTTTTCTATTACCTATTCTGAATTAT
>Ga0210033_1004105_pt1 | contig 11368 bp, 8 predicted proteins | sample CryGeymeta201501_FD_185465 | JGI IMG/M metagenome (GOLD analysis project Ga0210033, IMG submission 185465) | Groundwater microbial communities from Crystal Geyser aquifers in Utah, USA - Crystal Geyser metaG 2015-01 (SPAdes) (version 2) | ecosystem: Environmental > Aquatic > Deep subsurface >... | reverse complement strand
AAGCGTATTGCGAGCGCCTGAGCACTTTGGGGTAGCGTCGGCGGGTTTTTGGTGTCTCTGGCGTGTCGAGGGGAGCAAGCAAGGGCGCTGGTGAGGGCTTCCGAGGCGCTATTCCGCGCCCGGGCCCTCAATGTCGACAAAGGCTGCCTTCAGGAAGTCCTTTCCCTGTCCGGCCCAGAGCCGTTCGCGCACGCGATTGATGCATTCCATCAACGTCAACAACGAGCTCTCGTCGAAGCGACGCGTGAAGTCGCCTGCCGTCGTGGGATCCGGAATCCGCTGGGCACCGAACGCGTCCAAGTACACCTCGTCATTCCGCCGGAGCTCGAGGTCCTCCAGACACGTCCCGCCCACCAACGCATTGAACGCCAGGTTCAGCACATGATTCGACTCGGGGTACGGAAGGTGCACTTTGAGCAGAGGCAGAGGCTCATCGATCTCGTCCGCCAGCCCCGTTCGGTGCGCTACCTCCAGGAACGCCCCGCTCCCACCGCAGCTCAGCCCACGCGTTTTCGCTCCCCTCTCGTAGTGGAGGTTCCCGCCGCGGACCATCGGCTTGGCCTGTGGATACCACCGGCCCTTCGGATCCAGCCGCCGGTCAATTCTACGCTTGCAGTTCCGGAGCGTTCTCTGAGATGCTCTCATCCGAAACGGCCCTTTCTGTTGCGATGCATTTCTTTGCTGACCTGCATCTTGCCCAGCAGAATAGGGCCTTTCACTTTCCTGGGGCATTTGCTTGCTTGGATACCGCGCTTGCTTGAGGGCTAGTCGCCTCTCGTTCTCCTCACCGGTCGCTCGGCAGAAAGACGGGCTGCCAACGCCTTCGGGCCGCGAAGTGGGCAGGAGTGTACTCCATCCGAGAGGGGATAGGCATGCCTCGCAGATCCCTGTGCCCACCCATCACGGTCGCCTGTCCTCGCTCAGCGGTCCGGCTTCACCGCGAACACCCTGACCTCCAACGGACGAAGCGTGAGACGCTGTAAGCCGTCGGTCTCCCGAGCACCGGTAAGCTCCTCGACCTTCGCCTGCGCAGGCCAAGGCGGCGGCGCGGCTTGCGGTTCGGTTGTGTTGTTCACCACTGCCACCAGCGTCCCCTCCGCGGTGGCGGTTTGTCGCACCTCCAGCAGGCAGTACGGTACCGCGTACTGGAAGTGGCCGCGCTCCTGGCTCCACCACTTGTAGGCGACTGTGCCGACGCTGCGGTACTCGTCGGGGAGGTTGGGCGCTGGCGTGAGTGTGCTGGCGAGCTGCGCGAGGGGCATGACACGCAGGCGGGCTTTGAGGGCGCGTTGGGTGGCGGCGGGCAGGGGCCGGGCGTACTCGTCGCTGGTCGGCAGGGCGCCGACGGCGAGTATCTGTACCGCGGCCGGCAGCTCAGTCAGCGTGGTCGCCACTGCAGGGGTGAGTTGGTCCGACCAGACGACCAGTGTGCCGCCGGTCATCGTGTCGAGGTCGTTTTCCAGCAGGTACCGCCAGGGCCGTCCCAAGGCGCTCAGGTGGGCGTAGAGCAACGCCAGCGGGTGCCGCTGTTCGTCGTCGATTCCGGGGCGGTAGTAGTTGCTCTCGGTGACGAGCGCGGCGAGGTCGGCCCGCTGGTACGCCTGCGCGAGGCGGCAGAGCGGCTGCTGGAGGCGACGGAGGTCGGTCAGGATGCCGGGGGTCGCGGCGTGCACTTGCTGGATCTCGGGCTTCTGCCACTGACCCCAGGCGAAGCTGGCGGTGAGGTACTCGCCCAACAGGGCGCTGGTGAAGTACCGATACCGCGACTGTTCCGGCGACGGGAAGAACTGATACGTGTCGTGATAGAGGTGCAGTTCGGCATTGAACAGCGGCTTGCCGATGGTGTCGGCGGCGCACTTGATGCGCCACAACGGGTGCTGGGCCAGCGCGTCGTCCCAGCAGGTCACGGACATGGCGCGACAAACGCGATGCAGGAACGGGTCGAGGCTGGTCTTGCTGCCGTACAGCAGGTCGCCCAACGCAGTCCGCAAGCCCTTGTCGAGGAGTGTCCCGTAGAACCGGGCGAAGCATTGGCGCGCGTAGCGGCGGCAATCTACCTGGCCGGGGCTGCCGTGCTCCTGCGCCAACCACTGCCGGAACTGCGTCCAGAGCGCGGGGGCCTGCTCAGGGCTGCCGAGGCTCGGCCCCACTTCGTTGCCCAGGATCACCCCCGCCACCGACCGGTGCCCGCGCAGCACTCGCACCCAGTCTTCGAGCAGCGGCAGGCTCTTCTCGGGGCTGAGCACTTGGTCGTCCAGACCGCCGCCTTCGCCCGGGCTCCCGTACTGGATGTTGTGCAGCAGGTAGAACGCCATGTCGTTCCGGTCGCACCAGTCCAGCACCGCCTGTGCGTTCCGCTCCAGGTCGGAACCGGGCTTCGGCAGTGTCCACACCCATGAGGCGAACTTGAGGAGATCGAAACCGTCGCGCTTGATCGTTTCCAGTTGCCGAATCGCCTCGTCGGGCTGCTCGGGGCAGAAGAACACCACGCCGTGGTGCATGGGCGGGAGCGCTGTCTCCGCTGCGACGGAGGCGATCGCTGTGAGCGCCCACACCGCCGCGAGGAGGGTGATGGCCGCCCAGGCCCCGGGCGCAGTACGGTTCCGGCTATCGCTGCAGCAGCGTGTCATACTCTTCGTGCACCTTTCCCGGCCAGTCGCGGCGGGTGTACTGGCCGAAGCGATCAAGCAACGGCTCGTCGCGGCGGGGCAGGAAGCGGAAGTTGTCGAGGTAGATGGTGGTCGGCTCCTTCGGCCCTTCCATGAAGAGCACGAAGCGGGTGACATTGCTGAGGTCGATATCCTGATCCCACGTCTGCACCATGCCCAAGTTGGTGCCGGTCAGCAGCAGGCCGTTGGTCTTCAGCTTCAGACCCACCGGTGTAGTCCTCAGCCGCGCCTCGCCCTGATGCCGGATTGGGCACGTGACTGTCCGCCGCGCGCCGGTGCCGTCAAACACTTCGAGGTACAGCCCAACGCCGTCCTGTTGCGGGTTGTACAAGTCGAACGCCAGTGCCTCATACTGCGTCCAGTCGGCGTTGTCGAACGCGCAGCCAAGCTTGAAGCCGACGGTCGGGTAGGGACCGACCTCGTCGGTCACCTTCAGCGAGCGGCTTCCCGCCGTGGCGTGCTCGGTCGACAGCTCGACCCGGGCGCGAGACGCCTCGACCTTGGGCAGGTCAGCTTGATCCTCGAAGGAGAGGAACACCGCGCCGTTGTCTTCAGCCCCGAAAGCGACTGCGACGATCAGCACTGCTGCGGGGCAGGTCAAGCAGAGTGCTCTGCGTTTCAAGGACATGGTCGATCACCTCACCCGGGAGTCAAAACATAACCCTACTCGAAGACGACATACGCCGTCGCCACCTCCCACCTTTTCCCCCAGTTCCGTGCCAACTCCAACGGTACCTCGCCAATCGGCACGCCGACCAGGGCGTGGCCGTCGCGCTGTTGCGCGGGCAGCTCGCGGCGCTTGCCGGCTGCGGTGATCAACGTGACCTGACGGGGCGTGCGGGGGAGGCGGAGGTCGAGCCGGACGGTGGGGTGCTGCTGCCTGGTTGCCGCGTCGAGCAGCAGCGCGATGACGGTGCGCCTGTCGCCGACGTGGAAGCCAAGGACCGTGGGCACTTCCTCTTGCAGCGCCGGCGGCAACGCCGGTTCGGCGGCGAAATCCGAAAACGCGGCCAGGGCGCCGCCGCCCAACACCTGGTTCAGGACCAGCAGCCGCTTGCCGTGTTCGCTGGGCACTCGCTGGCCGTCGGGGCCGTTGCTGGTCAGGCACTTGGGCGCGTCGGGGCCGGCGCCCCAGAACGCGTACCAGAACAGCTTGTACTGGTCGCGGAAGTTCCACCCGGTGCGTAGCCCGAAGTGCAGGGCGCGGAGGTAGCAGTTGGGCAGGTAGCCGGGGAACGGGTGGTAGCCGATCTCGGTCTGCCAGATCCCGCGGCACTTGCCCGGCTTCACGTAGCGGTCGTAAAGCGCCTGCCAGGCGGAGAGCTCGAAGTAGTGGACGTCGAGGATGTCGGTCCAACGCCAGGCTTCATGCTTGTCGAGCAGCTCGCAGAAGTGCTCAATCGAGTCGCTGCACGGCCACCCGCCGAAGACCACCTGGCAGTCGTTGCGCTTAAGGATCTTCGCCGCGGGCAGGTAGACCTTCTCAAAGAACTCGTCGTCCGACTCGCCGTGCCAGAAGCCCGTCTTCACCGTCGGCTCGTTCCACACCTGGAAGTAGCGGAGGCTGAACGGCGGCTGCGAGTAGCGTGCTACCACGTGCTCGACGAAGTCCTCCCAGTCGGTGACGTTCTTTGGCGGTGAGACTCCGTCGCCCTCCTTGCTGGCCGCCCAGGGCGCGGTGTAGTCCAGAATCGGCAGAATCTGGACTCCGTGCCGGTGCGCGTCTTCGATCAGCCGGTCGTACTTCTCCCACTCGAAGCGGTCGTTCTCCGGCTCGAGGGCGCCCCACGAGAAGTCATGCCGGCACCAGCCCAAGCCGTACCGGCGCCAGTCGGGCCCGCCAACGTTGACGGCGCCGAGGAAGTCGCTGAGCTCGGGGAATGGCTGACGGGGAGGGAAGCGCTTTCCTTGCACGGCGTCGCGCGGGTTACTCAGCTCGCGGCCCAACGGGACAGACTCCTTCTCCCGCGGAGCCGCCACCACAGCCGTGCGGGCAAGATACGGAACCAGCATCAGGATGGTCAGCGTCGTCGATCGTGTCACGGCACATTTCGCCACGTCTGCCCTCACCTCGTAGAACGCCCGCTTCAGGGGATCGTCGAGGCGAGTCAGCTCCATCAGGTGGGTCCAAGTCAGCGCCTGGAACAGGCGGGCGAAGTACGCCTCGTCCTGCCAGTCGAGGGGCTTGGGTTGCACACTCGGCGGCGAAGGGAGCACGACGCCAGATTGTGCAATCACTGATTGCACGATTGGGTACTGGAGGTAGAAGCCCCGGAACAGGAAGAGGTTGCGACGGCCGAAGCCGCGCCCGAGACACTTGCGCAAGTCCCTCGCCAACATGTCCAGCAACCGCTCCCCATACTCGGCCCGATCGCTCCCGTGTTGTTCGTACTCCACGAGGTGGTACCCGATCAGCCAGTTCCGCAGAGTCAGGCTGACATTGACCGCCTGGGCGGCCCGGCGTTGGGACTGGGTATGGACGGCGGAGATCGCCCCAACCAGCGATCCGTAGTCGGCGACGCGGCCTGGCACCTCGTGTTCCCGCAGAGGCGTTTGCCGAGCAGTCGTGCGGTTTGCCATGAGGAGATCCCTTCGCGGCAGCAGGGCCGATCACTATTCGACGTTCGGGCGGGCCATCCTCGTTTGCGGGACGCCAACCTCGAAGAACACCGCCCGCCGCAACACCCGCCATTCCCCTGCGTCGCCGCGGGGCCGGTACGCACACTTCGCGTCCCCCGAGACGAGCTGCCTCTTGGCGTCAGCGGGGGCGGTGAGGATGAGGTTGGCGATGTCGCTCCCGTGCGGTGGGAGCGTCAACGCTGCGCACTGCGCCTGTCCACCCCAGGGGGCCGAACAGGAGAGGCGGACCTCCACGGGCACGTCGAATTCGCTCTGCACGCGGCACTCCCACGAACGCGTGGCGCCGGGCGCGAAAGAGACTGTGCTCGGATGGAGCTCCATCTGCACCTGCGGCTCGACGGGCGGGCTGAGTCGACGCTGCGAAACGAGCCGAAGAGGAGCTGCAGAGCGCAGGTAGAGGGCGCTCTCTGTGGCGACGAACCTCTGCCGACCAGCGTTGGTCCCCGGGAGCGACACCGGCTTGCCGAACAGGTCGAACGTTGCGGTGGCGCCGCCCTTCGCACTGACGAGGACTTCGCTCTCGCCGCCGCTGTCCCACAGCGCGGTGAGGAAGCTGTTTCCGTCTCGGAAGCGGACGGCGTAGACGGGCGGCTTTGCGTCCGGCTGGAGTCCCTCACACTTGGTTCGGCCCAGCAGCGCGACCATCGCCTTGTACGCGTGGTATGCCGGCTTGGGCTTGCCGTGCCAGTCCACAAGCCCGAAGTTGTGCTCCGGGTTCCTGCGGTCGGTGCCCTCGTCTTGGAACGCGTAGAACCAGATCCGCCGGACGCCGGCGCCGATCAGGAGCAGGTGCGTGCGGACGATCCGCTGGGCTTGCTGCGCGTAGGTGACGGGCGGCATGAACCACTCGCCCTCAGAAGTCGGGTGGCCGCACTCACTGACCGTGATGGGCAGCTCCGCCTCACCGTTCCGGGCGAGCACCTCGCGGGCGCGTTCCAGGCTGTGGAGCACACCTTCGGGGCCGCCCGGGTGACCGCCCGGCGGCGTGGGCGTAGCGTACTTGACATAGGGATGCAGGTCCAGCGCTTGTAGCAGCCCTCTCATGCCGGCGCGGTAGCAGGCCTCAAGGTAGTCTGAACCGGGTCCCTCAAGCTCACCGCCGAAGGTGGGACCGACCAGGGCGATCTTCGGTGAGGCCGCGTCTGCTGCCGCGCGCATTTTGCGCAGCCCAGCCACATAGTCTTCAGCAAACACGCCGCCATAGTCCGGCCCGGTGGCCCGCGCATCCACGAGCACCTCATACGTCGCGTCCGGCTCCAACCCGAGCACCAGCCCCGGCGACTGCGTGAAGCAGGCAGACCGCCACGCGGTCTCTCCTTGTTTGCGCAACTGCACGCGCGTGTAGATCACGTCAGGCGCTGTCTTCGCCCACTCGACGCGCAACGACGAATACGAGCGGCCAGGTTGATTGCCCAAGTCGAGCAAGCCCACCGGCGCCCAACAGCCCGCGCTTGTCCCCCACCTGCGGACGAGGTAGACTGTGCTAACTTATGTTGCCACCTGTCCACATAAGTTGACAGGTGTGACACCCCTGCTATGGCGCAGACCAGCGGCTTCTTCCGCCGTCCACTCGATGAGATCTTCGCGGCGCCAAGCCATGTGGCTATCCTGCGCGCGCTGCTCGACTCGGCCCAAGGCATGAGCGGCCGGGAGGTGGGCCGGACGGCCGGGGTCAGTCATGTGGCGGCAGGCCGCGCGCTCAGTCGACTCGAAGACTGCGGAGTCATTGAGCGGCTGGGCAGCGGCAAGACACAGCTTCTCCGGCTCAACACAAGCAACATGCTCGTGACGGAGTTGATCCGGCCGCTACTGCTCCGCGAGCGTGAGGTCTACGCGCAGCTACTGGAGGTTGTCCGAACGGCGTTCACCGGCACCGACGCGACCGTGGTTCTGTTCGGCAGTGCCGCTCGGCACGAGGAATCGCCCGACAGCGACCTCGACCTGTTTGTGATCGTGCCCGCAGGGAAGCGGCGCACCGCCATGCAGGAAGCCGCCGCGGACCTGGCTGCTGACATTGGTCGCCGCTTTGGGGTCCGGGCAACCCCCCTCGTCGAGACCCGGTACGAGGTCCGTCAGCGGGCACGGCGCGAGGACCCGCTACTCACTGCGCTTCTCCGGGAAGGGGTAACCCTCGTGGGGGGCGACCTCGGGGAGGTGATCCGTGGCTCGCGGCGCAAGTAGACAAACGGTTGACAAGACCAAGTGGCTGGACTTCGCGCGGGTCGGGCGCAGCTTTGCGGAAGCGGCCGAACTGGCCCGCGAGTTCGAGTACTGGAACGCTGCCGGCGTCCTGCTGGTGCATGCCGCCATCGCTCTGACCGACGCCCTCACGGTACGACTGGCGGGCACCAAGAGCGCTGGCGAAGACCACGGGCAGGCGACGGCACTTCTGCAGGCCATAGTTCTCAGCGACGAAGACTCGAAGCGCGCCCTCTGCCAGTTGCGCAGTCTGCTTCTCGAGAAGAGCCGTGTCTCGTACAGCGGAGAGATCTACACCCGCCGTGACGTGGAACGGATGCGGAAGCACTTCGAGCGGTTTTCGGGTTGGGCGGAGAAGCTGCTGATGGCGTAGCGGGTGCGCGCGCAGACGCGAAGCGTTTGGGAAGACCTGCGCACCACGCCGCCTACCGGCCCGACTCCGCCCTCAACCGCACCCGCGTCGGGAAGGCGCTGTCCACCTTCACGTTCCGGATGAGGAGTTCGTCGCCTTCCCAGTGGTACTCGTAGCCCACCGGGATCACCTTGGTCTTCGGCGGGAATCGCACGTCTGTCGTGAAGGTCGGCGCCTGCTGAATGGGCCGATTGAGCTGCTGTTCGAGCAGCCAGTCGTAGGTGGGGCGGGGGGTCAGGCCGTCGCTGCGGACGAGGCCGAAGCCGTAGTCGTCGAGGGTCATTCCCAGGGGGAGTTGGGCGCGCTCTCTGAGGTGCTTGTCGTCGTCGCGCTCGTTTCCGGCCTGGAACTGGTAGGGCAGGGCTTTGGCGTAGCGGCCGAGTTCCTGGTTCTTCTCGAGGCAGGACTGCCACTGGCGACCCTGCTCGGCGTCGAAGAACTCGTGGTCCTTTTGCGGCGGGGTCCAGGCGTGCGGGTAGCCCCACGCGCCGACGAAGTTGCCGGCGTCGATGCCGAACTCGGTGTTCCACAGCGGCTTTCCGCCGTCGCCGGACTCGTCCATGATCCGCCGAACGCGCTGCCCGCGGGCGGAGAACGACCACATGACAGGCACGCCGTAGGTATGGATGCTCATTACGTCGAAGTAGTCGCGCCCGCCGCCTTCGTAGAGCCCGCGCGGGAACTCGTCGGTGTCGGTCATGCCGCCGACGAGCACGTAGGCATCGGAGTTGGCTGCCTTGAGGGCGGGATAGGCGAGCTTGAGCATGTCGGCATACATCCGGCCACGCTCGCGCAGCGGCACCCCGTTCTGCGCGCCGAACAGGTCAGTGAAGGCCACGTCCATCTCGTTCCACAGTTCCCAGTAGCGGACTTGCGGGTAGCGCTTCGCCATGTCCGCCATGAAGGCCGCGAAGCGCCGGTAGCCTTGTTGCCGGTTCGCGAAGCTCACTCCCGGCGGGTTGCCATGGACCACCACCACCAGGATCACGCCCTGTTTCTCGCAGCGCTGGACGAGGTCGTCCCACTGCGCCAGTTGCCCGGCGTCGTACTTCCCTGCTTCGGCCGTGGTCTCGACCTGGTTCCAGTACAGCGTGTGCCGCACGAAGCGGACGCCTAACTTGCGCACCAGCTCGATTTGGTTGTCCGGCATCTGGTGCATGCCGAGGCCCAGCTCCGGCCGGGCGTCCCACACCAGCAGCTCTGTCGGCGACTGCTGGTAGACGCTCACCTGCTTCGGTCGCAGCGGCTGTTCGGTCTCCAGGATCAACTCGCGCAACTGGCAGTCCTGACCGTGGATCTTCACGAAGAGGGCTGTCTTGGCACCCTCGTCGGGCGAGGGAACGTAGGTCGCCAGGTCCACGGTCCGCCAGTCGGGCCAGCTCTTGCCGGACGCCGCCTCCTGCCACGCCTTGTCGTCCTTCGACAGGCTGACGTGCCACTCCTGCGCCATGTGGGCGCCGACGAGGAGACGAAGCACCGCCCACTTCGCGTCGCGCAGGTCGAAGCGGTACACCCACTCGCTGCCGAACCGGACCGACTCGGCGCAGCCCGACTTCCCGCCTTCGCGGAGGTACTGCCTCTCGGTGAAGCTGTTGCCCAGGAACTCGATGGCGCGCCCGCGGGTCAACCGCACGGGCAAGTCGACGGGGTCCAGCTCGTGACCGGCCGTGCCGCGGATAACCAACGTCGCCAACTCACCGGCGCTCTCCGGCAGTGCGGGCAGGACAACCTGCCAGACAACGGTCTTGACCGCTCCCTTGTCTACGTCGAACGGCAGCTTTCCTTCGGCAACGCGCCTGTCGCCGAGTCGCAGGTCGAGCGCAATCTCGCCCTGGGCGCGCCCGTCGCTGTCGTTGTGAACGCGAACCGGGAACGCGTTGGACGCGTCGAGCACGAGGTACGGGCGGAGGGTGGTGTCGGGCGGCACCACGGAGAGCCACACGTGCTTCGGCGATCCCGGCTGGGCGACGGGGGTCTCCGTCTGCGCCTTCTCAACCGGCACCACTTCGAGGTCGCCCGGCGCGAAGCCCGTCACGAACACGGGGGCGTGCGCCGCCTCCAACGTCACCTTCACGCCGGTGACCGCGAGGTCTCGCTGTTCGTTGGTCACGGCGCGCACGAGGAGCCTCTCCGCCTTCGTCGGCAGCTCCACTGCCACCAGTCCCTCCGGCGCCGGGTTCCAGAGGGCGAGCACCGGGTTGCCGCCGCGGTCGAACACGTGGGCACGCACGTCGCCGCCGGTCTGCCACGCTCCCAGGTAGCGCGCACCCTCGAGCGCGGTCGTCAACGCAGTGTACGCCACGAACGCCGGCTTCGGCTTCCCGGACACGTCGAGCAGTCCGTGCCCCGGCCCGCCCCAGTCCTTGATGCAGAACCAGAAGGTCTTCTCTACCTTCAGCCGCTCGCGCACCGTCAGCGCCGTCACCATCGCCTGGACCAGCAGGTTCGCCTGCTGCTCCGCGGTCACGCCCTCGGACAAGCTCCAGCCAAGCTCGGTCAACCAGATCTCCTTGCCGGCGTCGCCGAACTCGTCCATCAGCCGTCGGCAGTTCTGCAGCTTGTCGAGCATCCAGCCGTCGTTGAACCGCGCGCCCCACTGGTACGGGTGGACCGACATCACGTCGTAGAACGGCCCGCAGCCGAACTCGTACAGCCGCCGCAGGAAGTCCAAGTCCACCCCGGCGCAGCCCATGGCGATCCGGCACGTCGGGTCGGCCTTCTTCGCCGCGATGGCAGCGGCTTTGACCATCTCGGCATACTCGGCGAGGCTGCCATGCAGGAACTCGATGTTCGGCTCGTTCCACACCTCCCAGACCTTCACCCGGTGCTTGTACCGCCTCACGATCTCGAAGACGAACCGGGAGAACGTGCGGACATCGCGCGGCGGGTAGGCGTGGGCGTCGTCGGCATCCGGGTCCTTCGACGCCCACTTCGGCGTGTAGCCGAAGATGGGAAGCAGGCTCAGCCCTTCGGGATCGTTGAAGCCCTTCAGGTCGTTGTCGCACGGCGACCAGTCGAACTTGCCCGGCTCCGTCTCGACCCGCGGCCAGTTGGCGAAGCCCGTCGCCCCGGCGCCGACGCGACACCACTTGATTCCTGCCTTGCTGACACCCGGCCACGGGCAGACGACGCCGAAGGGGCTGTCCGAGGCTGGCTCGATTGCCGAGGGTCCCGCCTCAGCGGCCGTTACTGCGCTGGGCACCAACGTCAGGGAAGCGAGCGCAATGACCGTGCCTGTACTCCGGCGATCAGGTGTGCGTCTCATCCGATTCAGCCGCCGTTTCTGGGACAATAGCCTGCCCGGTACTGGTTCGACGGGGGGCTGTCGGATCTTTCCCGGCGGGCATTCTGGGCACCGCGGAAGGCACCCGCTTGCTTCTCGTGAAGAGCGGCCACAGTAGCGGCTCCTACCACCTGCCTTCCTTGGCCGCTTCACGCGAGTCACAAT
>Ga0210033_1004103_pt1 | contig 11370 bp, 11 predicted proteins | sample CryGeymeta201501_FD_185465 | JGI IMG/M metagenome (GOLD analysis project Ga0210033, IMG submission 185465) | Groundwater microbial communities from Crystal Geyser aquifers in Utah, USA - Crystal Geyser metaG 2015-01 (SPAdes) (version 2) | ecosystem: Environmental > Aquatic > Deep subsurface >... | reverse complement strand
TGACAAACGGGGCCATGCGGTTGCCGGCATACCAGTTGGCCAGATCCGGGCTGTCGGCGGTCAGAAAGTTGCGGATCGCGGTCTTGTAGCCTTCATGGTCAAACATGTTGACCGTGACCTTGATATCGGGGTTTTCGGCCTCGAACGCGGCGATCAACTGATCGAACGCCGCCTTGGGGGCCGGGTCGGACGCATCGGTGTTCAGCACCAGCGAGCGTTGCTCGGCGAACGCCGATCCCGACATCAGCAAGCCCGCCAGCAGCACGAGCGCGCCCCGTTTCATCTGAACCATGGTTTCCTCCCTAGTGGTTCCATTATTTGAAACTAAGTCTTGAATATTGATACTATGCGGCGCATCGTCTAAGCTGTCAACAACAACCACGGGAAGCACGGATGGGCGCGGGTGATGGCACGGTAGGCAAGGCACTGGATGTGCTTGACAGGGTGGCTGCAATCGCTCGCCCGGTGCGGTTTGGCGAAGTGCTGGCGCAAAGCACCTTGCCCAAGGCCACCCTTTACCGCCTCATGCAAACCCTGACCAATCAGGGCATGCTGGCCTACGACCCCGACCGGCAGACCTATTCGCTGGGGGTTCGGCTGGTCCGGCTGGCCCATGCCGCCTGGGCGCAATCAAGCCTGGCACCGATCGCAAGGCCTTGGCTTGACAGGCTTTCCCATGACACCGGCGAGACCATCCATCTGGCGCAACTGGACCTTGGGCAGGTGCTTTACGTTGACAAGCGCAACGCCGCCCGCCCGGTCGAGATGTTTGCCCAAGCCGGCAAGGTGGGGCCGGCCTATTGCACTGGGGTGGGCAAGGCGATGCTGGCATGGCTGGACCCCGACGCCTTGCATGATGCCTTGCAGCGCCAGGCATTCCACCGCTTTACCGCCCAGACCCTGGCCAACCGCGACCAGCTTCTGGCCGAGCTCAAGGTGATTCGCGCCCGCGGCTTTGCCTTTGACCGTGAAGAACACGAGCCCGGAATCATCTGCATCGCCGCTCCGATTCTGACCCGCACCGGGCGGGTGATGGGGGCCTTGTCGATTACCTCGACCACCGCCAATACCACCTTGGCGGCGCTGGCCGAGCGCGCGCCACAGATCACACAGACCGCCGCCGAGATTGCCGCCGAAGCCGAAAGCTGGCGCTTTCCGGAACAACATTAAGGATCAGGGGGAAACATGTCCGGAGTCACACTGAAAGGTGTCGTCAAGAAATACGGCGATGTGCAAGTGATCCATGGGGTCGATCTGACGGTGGATGACGGCGAGTTCTGCGTCTTTGTCGGCCCTTCGGGCTGCGGCAAATCCACCCTGCTGCGGATGGTGGCCGGGCTGGAAGAAATCACCAGCGGCGCGATTGCCATCGGGGCGCGTGATGTCACCCGCGATGATCCCGCCGAGCGCGGGGTGGCGATGGTGTTTCAGACCTATGCCCTTTACCCGCACATGACGGTGGCGCAAAACATGGGGTTCGGCCTGAAAATGACCGGCCACCCCAAAGCCGAAGTGGCGGCCAAGGTCGCCGAGGCCAGCCGGATTCTGAAGCTTGACGATTACCTTGCGCGCAAGCCCAAGGCGCTGTCGGGCGGCCAGCGTCAGCGGGTGGCGATCGGGCGCGCCATCGTGCGCGGGCCCGAGGTGTTTCTGTTCGACGAGCCGCTGTCCAACCTCGACGCCGAGTTGCGGGTGGAAATGCGGGTGGAAATCGCCCGCCTGCACCGCGAGCTGGGGGTAACAATGATCTATGTCACCCACGATCAGGTCGAGGCGATGACGCTGGCCGACAAGATCGTGGTGCTGCGGGCCGGGCGGGTCGAGCAGGTCGGCAAGCCGCTGGAGCTATACCACAACCCCGACAACCGCTTTGTCGCGGGCTTCATCGGCAGCCCGGCGATGAATTTCATCGCAGCCACCGCCAGCCGTAACGGGGTTGCTGCCAAGGGGCTGGGTGCCGAGCTGCCCGCCACCGTGGCGCTGCCAACGGGCGATGTGGTGGTGGGGCTGCGCCCACAGCATCTGCACCTCAAAGACGGCACCACCCACCGGGTCGAGATGACCGAGGCGCTGGGCGGCGTGGCCTTTGTCCACCTGACCGCCCCCAGCGGCGAAAAGCTGGTGATCGAGGCCCATGACGACCCGCATGTGTCGGCCGGGGCGATGGTGGGGGTGGGGTTTGACGCCGCTCAGGCGCTGTTCTTTGCCTCCGACGCGGCGGGGCGGCGCCTGCGTTAGCGCCGATTTGCGCCAAGCCCATTGACGCTGGCGCGGTCGGGTCTTACCCAAAGTCTTACAGACGAGAGGAAAACCCGGATGCGCCCAGCCTCGCAAGCCCTGCTCGTGATCGACATGCAGAACGATTTCTGCCCCGGTGGTGCTCTGGCGGTGGCGCGGGGCGACGAAATCATTCCCCGGATCAATGCGTTGCTGGCCGAGTATGCGGTCAAGGTGCTGACCCAGGACTGGCACCCCTTGGGTCACGCCTCGTTTGCCGCAAACCATCCCGGCGCAGCACCGTTCAGCACCATCCCGATGCCCTACGGCGCGCAGGTGCTGTGGCCCAGCCATTGCGTGCAGGGCACCGATGGCGCGGCCTTCCATCCGGCCCTCAATACCGACGCCGCCGATCTGGTGCTGCGCAAGGGCTTTCGCGCCGCAATCGACAGCTATTCGGCGTTTTTCGACAATGACCGCGCCACCCCGACCGGGCTGGAAGGCTATCTGCGCGCGCGGGGGGTGAGGGATCTGGTGCTGGTCGGCCTTGCCACCGATTTCTGTGTCGCCTGGTCGGCGCTGGATGCGGCGCGGCTGGGATTTTCGGTCACGGTGCTTGAAGCTGCCTGCCGCGCAATCGACCTGAACGGCAGTCTGGCGGCGGCGCGCGACCAGATGGTGGCCGCTGGCGTGCGGTTGGTGGCCTGACATGGCCGACATCGCCACCCGCGTCTATAATCACAACTGGAAGATCGACCCGATCGTGCGCTCGCTGATCGACACCGATTTTTACAAGCTGCTGATGTGCCAGTCGGTTCTGCGCAATCGGCCAGATACCGAGGTGACCTTCAGCCTGATCAACCGCAGCAAAAGCATCCGTCTGGCCGATCTGGTGGATGAAGGCGAGTTGCGCGAGCAGTTGGATTATATCCGCACCCTGCGGCTGACGCGCGGCGAGCAGACCTTTCTGCGCGGCAACACCTTTTACGGCAAACGCCAGATGTTCCGCCCCGATTTCATGGACTGGTTCGAGGCGCTGCAACTGCCGCCCTACCAGTTGGACAAGCGTGACGGCCAATATGAACTGACGTTCAGGGGTGCCTGGCCTGAAGTGATGATGTGGGAAATTCCAGCGCTGGCGGTGCTGATGGAGCTGCGCTCGCGTGCCGTGCTGAAACGCCTGGGCAAGTTCGAGTTGCAGGTGCTTTACGCCCGCGCCATGACCAAGCTGTGGGAAAAGATCGAGCGCCTGCGCCAACTTGACGGCCTCAAGATCGCCGATTTCGGCACAAGGCGGCGGCACTCGTTCCTGTGGCAGGATTGGGCGGTGCAGGCGATGAGCGAGGGGTTGGGCGAGGCCTTCATCGGCACCTCGAACTGCCGCATCGCGATGCGCCGCGACCTTGAAGCAATCGGAACGAATGCTCATGAATTGCCGATGGTCTATGCTGCACTTGCCGACAGCGACGCCGAACTGGCGCAAGCCCCCTACCAGGTTCTGGCCGAGTGGCAGGAAGAACACGACGGCAATCTGCGCATCATCCTGCCCGATACCTATGGCACCGAAGGCTTTTTGCGCCACGCCCCCGACTGGCTTTCAACCTGGACCGGCATCCGCATCGACAGCGGCGACCCGGTGGCGGGGGCGGAAACGGCGATCCGCTGGTGGCGCGAACGGGGTGAAGACCCGACCCAGAAACTGGTGATTTTTTCCGACGGGCTGGATGTGCCGAAGATCGAGGAATTGCACCGCCACTTTGCCGGACGGGTCAAGGTCTCGTTCGGCTGGGGAACACTTATGACCAATGATTTTCGTGGCTTGGTCGACAATGACGCGCTGGCACCGTTCAGTCTGGTGTGCAAGGCGGTTTCGGCCAACGGGCGGCCCACGGTCAAACTGTCCGACAATCCCAGCAAGGCGGTCGGGCCGGCTGATCAGATCGCGCGTTACAAGCGGGTGTTCGAGGTCGGTGATCAAGTGGCGACCGAGGTTGTGGTGTAAGCTGGCGTCACAGGCGCATGACCCGCGCCGCACAGCGCAGCGCCCGCGCAATGTGGCTGCGGTGAATCGGGTCATCCGGGGCCAGACGCGGCGCGGTCCAGCCGACCGAGGCCAGGGTGCGCGCAAGCGTGAACACCTGCACCATCACGGCATCAACCGGGCGCAGGCTACCGTAGCCTTCGATCAGGGCAGCCTCGAGGGCGGCAAAACCCGGCTCGCCGAGGTCTTGCGACAGCACCGTGCCCAGATCGTAAAGGCGAAAGCCGATGCCGCAGTCGTCAAAGTCGATCAACGAAAGTGAACTATCGTTCACTAATACGTTTTCACGCAGCACGTCGGCATGAATCAGCCCGCAATCCCCACCGCGCGCCAGATGATCGGCAAGCCGCGCGCGGGTGAAATCGCGGGCCCGACGCAACGCCGCTGCTTCATCCATGCGCAATGCCGGATGCTCCCAGAACCGACCCCAAACCGGGCGCGCGCCGGTCAAACCTTCAATATCCCAGTGCGGGCGGGTAAAATCGGCGGGTAGGCTCAGCGCATCGGTGGCGCTGTGCACCTGCGCGATCAGGCGGCCCAGCGCGCGGTGACGGCGCGCCTGATCAGTGGTGCTACCGGCAAGTGGCTGCCCGGCCTCGCCCAGCGGTGCACCCTCGACCCAGGCAATGGCCGAAGCCAACCGACTGCCCTCAAGCTGCACCAGCACTTCACCCCCGGCTGCGGGCAACGGCGCTGGCACCGGCAGAGCGGCGCGGGCCAGCGCCGCGCACCACCACAACTCTGACCGGATCGCGAGCGCCGACTGATAGCCCTGCCGGTGCAACCGCAGCGCCGCGCGCCCGCCACCGGGCAGACGCATGGCATAAACCGCGTTCTCGCGGTTGCGCAGCAAGCGCAGATCAAAGCCACCCCAGGCGGCAGCGGCTTCGTCGGCCTCGGTCACGCCGGAACCGGGGTGTCGCGCAGCGCGCGCTCGATCGCATCCATCGCGAGGTCGGCGTGTTCCAGCGAAAACGGCAGCGGTGGGCGAATCTTCAGCACGTGCTGCGCCCGCCCGGCGCGGTTGAGGATGAACCCGGCTGCCACCAATGCCTCGACCAGATCACCCGCAAAGTCGCTGGCCGGGGTCACCCCGTCGGCCTGCACGAACTCGGCCGCAAAGAACAGCCCCGCGCCGCGCACATCCGCCAGCAGCGGATGGCGCAGGGCGCGCAGGCGCGCCAGCAGGTGGGCCGAAACCGTGGCGGCATTTTCCTGCAAGCCCTCGTCGTCGATCACATCCAGCACCGCCAGGCAGGCCGCAGCCGATACCGGATTGCCGCCGAAGGTGTTGAAATAGCCGAATGAATTGCGAAATGCCGCCATCACGTCGGGCCGCGCCAGCACCGCACCGACCGGGTGGCCATTGGCCATCGGCTTGCCTACTGTCACCACGTCGGGGGCAAAGCCCAAGGCATCGTGGCCCCAGAAATGGCTGCCCATGCGGCCGAAACCGGGCTGCACCTCGTCGGCAATGATCAGCCCTCCGGCGGCCCGGATCACCGCCACCGTGGGGTCAAGAAAGCCGCAAGGCACCGAAGGCAAACCTTCGTTCGCAAAGACCGGGCACAGCATCATGCCGGAAAAGCCGAACCCCGCCGCTTCAAGCTCGGCAATTGCGCGGGCCACGTGGTCGGCAAAGGCCTGCGCCTGCCCGGCGCGGGTGCCGCCCACCGGGTGCAGGTTGTCGGGCGCGGGCACCAGCCGCACATAAGGCGCATAGCCCCCGATCGGCGGGCGCCGGGTCGAAAGCTGACTGACCAGCGCGGTGTTGCCGTGATAGGTGTTGTCGGTGGCGATGATCCCGGTCTTGCCGGTCACCGCCTGCGCCATCCGCAGCGCCACGTCGTTGGCCTCGGACCCGGTGCAGGTCATGATCGCCTGACTGATGCCGTGGCCCAGCCGCGCGCCCAGACGCTCGATGTAATCCAGCACCAGATCATGCAGATAGCGGGTATGGGTGTTCAGCACCGCCGCCTGCTGACAGATCGCCTGCACCACCCGCGGGTGACAATGGCCGACATGGGGCACGTTGTTGTAGCAATCGAGATAGCGCTTGCCCGCCGCATCCCACAACCATACCCCCTGCCCTTTGACGATGTGAACGGGCGTTCGGTAAAAGGTCGAGACATTCGGCCCCATCAGCCGCGCGCGGCGCGCGATGATCTCGTCTGTCCGGTTTTCGGTCATTCGTCCTCTGCCACCTTTCCTCGCATCGCCTTGACTTCGCCCCGTACCGCCTTGGCCACCATCCTGCGGCGCTGGCTGCCGAGCGTCGGCCGCGTTGCCACCCGGCGCTTGGGGGCCACCAATGCTGCCAGGATCATCTCGACCAGCCGCGCCTCGGCCAGTTCGCGGTTGCGCGCCTGACTGCGGGTTTCCTCGGCCCGGATCACGATCGCGCCCTCGTTGGTCCAGCGCCGCCCGGCCAGCCGCTTCAGTCGCGCCTTGACCGCCGCGGTCAGGCTTGGCGAGCGTTCCGCCTCGAACCGCAGCTCAACCGCGGTGGAAACCTTGTTGACGTTCTGCCCGCCGGGGCCGGAGGCGCGCGAAAAGCTTTCCGACAGCTCCCAATCCTCCAGACTGATCCGATCATTGATCCGCAACATCGCGGCCCGCGCCCCTTCCGGCTTCTTCTTTGCCCAAATACTCCCGCCGGAGGCGCCAGCGCAACCACCCGTGCGGTGGTGGCACAAAAGAGAAAGGGCCGCCACATACGGCGACCCTTTCCGAGCTTCAAGGAGATGGGCCAGTTAGGAGAATAGCCCAATCAGCGGTCTGTGATCCGAAGGGTTGCCTTCAGAAAACACCACCTCCGACTGTCCCGACACGTCTCTCCAACATCACTCTAGACACTGGATCCCCTCCTTTCAATTGGTTGCCGATAGACCAAGATTGCCACAGATTTTGTGATTGTCAAAAGGTTTTACGCAACCCTTGTAATCAACTTTGCGATGATCAGGCGGAACGGCACCAGTGCCACCACCGCCAGCCCCAGTTTCACGCCCCAGTCAGCCACCGCCAGCGACACCCAGAGCGGCACGCCGGGCCCGAAACCCAGCAGCGGCAGCACCTCGCCCGCCCAGCTCACATCGTTGCCGGGTTCGAGAAATATCAGCGTCGCCGAGAAGGCGGTGGTGAAAAAGATTGCGGTGTCCAGCGTCGATCCAAACAGCGTCGAAATCAGCGGTGCGCGCCACCAGGCTGCCGTCCGCATCCGGTTGAACACCGTGATGTCCAGCATCTGCGCGGCCAGGAACGCCGCACCTGAACCGATCGCCACGCGCAGGCTTACCAGGGGCCCGAAGCTGCCGACGATCTGGGTGCCGATCAGCGAGCAGATCGCACCAACCACAAACCCCACCAACACAACCCGGCGGGCGGCGGCGGCACCGTAAAGGCGATTGGTCAGGTCGGTTACCAGAAAGGCAAAGGGGTAGGTGAAGGCGCCCCAGGTCAGCCACTGACCATAAAGGAACTGCACCAGAATGTTCGAGGCCACCACGATGGCGGCCATGGCAAGAATGCCGGGGATCAGGTTTCGCGTCATGTCATTTTCCGTTTTTGCAAGGTGGCGGAGACTTGGCCCCCGATGCGGGGACGGCGCGCAGTATGCCGCGCAGACACGCCTGTCAATCGGCCACGCGGTATTCGACGATCTCGGTGCGCTGGAAAAAGCTGAAGTTGTCGTCGGCAATCATGGTCAGGCGCAGCGCGCCGCCCGCGTCGCGCCAGACTGACAGCCCTTCAAGGTTGTCGTGCAGCCCGACCGCCGTTTCCAGCAGGGTTTCCTCGGCCAGCAGGCGATCCATCCCGAGCCGGAACCGCCGCACCCGGCTGGCGAAACCCATCAGACCGCGAAACTGGCGCTCAAGCACATAAAGCCGCCCGTCAGGGCCGAAATCGGCCGCCACCGGCAGGAACGACCCCTCGCGCGGCAGCGCAAACGGCTGGTCCCAGACCCCGTCGCGAAAGCGGTAGACCGGAAACGGCCGGTGAAGGTGGCCCGAGCGTTCGGGCAGGGTGTAAAGCCAGCCATTGGCGTCGATCGCCAGGGCTTCAAGGGCGGCGTTGTCCTGCATGCGCGCGAAATCGGGGTGGGTCGGCAGGTTTTCGCCAGCGCCGCCGATGCGGCCATAGCGCACCACCCGGGCCCACCCCTCGAACGACACATAGGCGGTGCCGTCGCGCCCGATCGCCAGCCCTTCGCTGTCCTTGCGGCCAGCGGCCAGCGGCTGGCCTTTCTTGCCCAGCAAGGGGTGAACCCGTCCGGCGCTGATCCCGACGATCCGTCCGGCGGCGTCGCGGTGCAGGGTGCCAGCGACCCAGCCGCCACGGTCCGAGAGGGTGGTGAACGTCACGCCGTCAGCCGCAAGCTCGAGCGCCGAAAACCCGCCGAAGCGGGCGGTGTCACTGGTCCAGGTAAAGCTCGCGACATAGCCGGGCTGCGGGCTGACGCTGGCGCTGCCCTGCAACGTCAGCACGATGCCCGCGACTACTCCGAGGAAAGAACGGCGGCGCATTGGGCGGGCAGATCGGCCATGGTGAATTCGCGCGCGGTCTTGACGTGCGGTTTGGGTTTTGGGGGCTTGGTGCCGGGCCTGGGCTTGGGCGGATCGAGATAGTCGGTGACCCACCAGGTCAGCGTGTCATCGCAGCCATTGCCATTGTTGGAAAGCTTGGCCACGCTGGGCGCTTGGGTCTGGCACAGGCTTGCCCCTTTGGGGCATTTCAGGCGGACATGAAAATGGGTGTCGTGACCCGCGATCGGGCGGATTTTCTGCAACCACGCCTTGTCGCGGCGGGTGGCGGTCTTGCACATCTCGATCTTGACGGCGGCGGCAACGAAGATGCGATCGACCCGCGGGTCCGAGGCGGCGGCGCGCAGCAGGGCGTGATGCGCCGGGGTCCAGTTTGCCGTGACCGAGCGCTGATCGGCCGAGCGCACCGGGATCGAGCTGAGGCTTTCGCGCTCGGCCCGCGTCAGGTTCAGCCGACGCGGTGGCAGCATCCAGACATCGGCGTCCAGCCCGATCTGGTGGCTGGCGTGACTCGATGTCGCAGGCCCGCCGCGCGGCTGGCTGATGTCGCCGATGTAAAGCCCGGCCCAGCCAACTTGGGTCGCCGCCACCGAGAGCTGTTCCAGAAACGCGATCATCGCGGGTTGGCCCCAGTTGCGGTTGCGCGACAGCCGCATCGCCTGCCAGGTTGGGCCGGATTCGGGCAATTGCACCATGCCCGCGCCACAGCCGCGCGCATAGCTGCCGACCGGCATCGGGTCTTGCAGCGACGCAGCGGCCATGGCGCCGAACAACTGGTTGGCCAGCGGCTCGGTTGTAGCCAGCGCGGGTGCCGCCAGGCCAAGGCCAAGGATCAGGGCGAGGGTGCGGATCATGCCGGTGCCACCTGCTCGCCGTAAGGTTTGACCCAGATCAGCAGCACCAGCCCGACCACGAACAGCCCGATCAGCGGCGAGATGCCGATCCGCTGCGAGCCGCTGATCGTGGTCGCCAGTGCGATCAGCGCCGGAGCCATGAACGACGCGACCTTGCCGGAAAGCGCGAACAGGCCGAATGCTTCGGTGGCGTGCTCGGGCGTGGTGTGGCGCACCATCATGGTGCGGCTGGCGGCCTGCACCGTGCCCCCCGCCCCGCCGATCAGCGCGCCGCAGAGGAAAAAGATCTGGTCGGGCAGGCCACCCGCCGGGTCGAGGGCGATGCCGAACAGGCTGTCGCGCGACATGCCGACGATGATGATGCAGACCAGGATCAGCACCAGGATCGAGGCGGTGATCACCGGCTTGGCACCAAAGCGGTTGTCGGCCTTGCCGCCGATCCAGCTTGCCACGCTGGCCGAAATTGCCCCGACGATGCCGAAAATGCCGATCTGGGTGATGCTCCAGCCCAGCACGCCCGAGGCATAAACCCCGCCAAAGCCGTAAAGCGCATTCAGCGCATCGCGGTAGAACAGCGACGAGGCCAGATAGGCGGCAAGGCTGCGCCGCCGGGTCAGGCTGGCCAGCAGCGCCATCAGGCTGTGGAAGGCAGCGGGAATATCCAGGCGGCGGCGGTCGGCGGCGGGCTCCCTGACCCACAGGAAGAACGGGATCATGAAAACCGCATACCAGAGCGCGGTAAAGGGGCCGACGGCGCGGGTGCCTTCGCGCGCGGCGGCGTCAAGGCCAAGGATGGGATCAAGCCCGATCAGGGTCTTGCCGGTGCTGCTGCTTTCGACGAACAGCAGCAGCATGATCACCAGCGACAGGATGCCGCCGAGATAGCCGAAGGCAAAGCCCGAGCCGGAAATGCCGCCGATCTTGTCGTGATCATCGAGGCCGGGCAGCAGGGCGTTGGTAAAGATGGTGGCGAATTCCATCCCGATGAAGCCGACACCGAAGAACAGCACTGCCCAGAACATGCCATCACCGCCCGGCACCAGCCCCCATAGCGCGGCCGAGCCCAGAACGTAAAACCCCGAGAACACCCAGACCCAGACCAGCCTGCGCCCGGTGCCATCGGCAATCGCGCCAAGAAACGGCGCCAGCACGGCAATCGCGGCGCTGGCAATCGCCAGCCCCCAGCCCCAGTAGGCCTGCGCGGCGGCGGCGCTTGCATCGGGATCAAGCCCGAGGCCGATGTAATGGGCGCGGGCGACCTCGGCGAAGTAGGGGCCGAAGATGAAGGTCAAGAGCAGGGTGTTGTAGGGCTGGCTGGCCCAATCGAAGAAATACCAGCCCCAGATGCGTTTCCTTGGCGATATCATCCGCCGCCCCCCCCCTGTTTGCCGCGATCAAGCCCGAAATGGCGGCGCGGCGCAAGCCTTGATGGGCGCGGGGCTGGGTTATCCGGCGATGGAGATTAGCCGCCACTCCTTTGCAACGTTGCACTAGACGGGGGCGCGGCCGACCGAGGCGGGGGCGGAACGCGCCCGCCGTGGGGGCGGTCGGGCGCGTCCCCGTCGCTGGCGCGACGGGGAAGAAAAGAAGAAAGAACGAGTATCCGTCTTGATCAAGAGCATTTTGGTGCCCAGATCCGGTCGGCCTTGACCAGCGCATTGGCGGTTTCGAGAAGTTTGCGCATAAGAGCGACGATGGCGACTTTTGCTGGTTTCCC
>Ga0210033_1004100_pt1 | contig 11371 bp, 8 predicted proteins | sample CryGeymeta201501_FD_185465 | JGI IMG/M metagenome (GOLD analysis project Ga0210033, IMG submission 185465) | Groundwater microbial communities from Crystal Geyser aquifers in Utah, USA - Crystal Geyser metaG 2015-01 (SPAdes) (version 2) | ecosystem: Environmental > Aquatic > Deep subsurface >... | reverse complement strand
AAAGTAGAAAGATCGACCACGGACGGCGAAATTGAGGTAGCGAACGAAACTGGAGCAACTAAAAACGATGCACACAATACACCAACAACTAATAACGACTTAATAAGCCCCCACATAAATCAAGGTTAAAGTGTGACTATAATTTCCCGGTTCTTGACCAGACTGCACACCAGTTTTTATCAGGAGAAAATCGCGATTCAGTAGCGAATTACTAGATCTGCTACCGACTAATTGATGGGCTGTCGAAAAATTATAGTCCGTGGTGTCAAAAGATGAACCTGCTAGTGTTTGGTCCGAAGACCGAGCTCCGTATTCTGAAGCACCAGCACTAACACTACCATCTGCGACATCGTTAATGACATAGGTATCTGGACCTACCGTAAGTTGAAGATCATGATCTTCAAATACATAAACTGAATAACCACCACTTACATCCGCATCCACAGTCCAACCGAGCGCCGTTGTACTTAAAGTCGATGAATTAAGGACGCCTAAATCAAGCGTACTATTATTGGCCGTATAAAAATAGTCCGCACTCCCGTTTATCGTTAAACTACCACCAAGCGTTGTAATATTATCCAAAGTGACGTCATTTCCGGTAATGTCGATGACTTTTCCAAAGCCAGTTCGTTGATTTGAGCCCTGATCTTGCACGATGTAGGCCATATCTCCGACCAAAACACCAGAAACCGTGTTAACTGTAACAACATTTCCGGTTAATGCCGTAGCTGCAGTTTCCGAAACTCGGTTCATGCCATAAGTCTCAAACGTAGCAATCTGATCAAACACCCCCTGTCTGTACCCGGCAGTTAAATTGTAAGTCGCAGAACTTGCATTACCCTCGCCGCTACCCCCAACTGAATCTCGAAGTTGATAAGTAACCGAACCACTTGTATCATCACCACCCGCACCAACACTATCAAAGCGAATTTCGTAATTAGTTGAGGTCATCTGAGCCTTGGCAACATTAAAAACCGGTGCCACTATAAGAAGTAGTAAAATCAACCAAGCAGAATAGGCCCTGAGTTTCATACACAACTAGTATAGCACTGAACACAATTTTTAAGAAAGTAGCTTTTTTGCTAAAATTAGCGAAAAAGTAATTTTGCACCAAACTATTATTGTGGATAACAATTGAATTATCAACAACTTTACGCACAGATTATCCAAAATCAACAATAATTTTCACAAATAAACACAAATTTACGTTTGGCTACGCTAGCGTAGCCAAACTTCATACCAGCGCGCTTAATTGAACATATTTCGCATCTCAAATTTTGCCAATTTTTAATATAATATTTGCTGAAAATTTCTCATTTTCTCCTTGTAGATGCCAACATTTACAGCGAAGATTTAAAAAGTTATTCACAGTTAATATATCTAAAATACAACAATATATTGTCTTTTTAAGACTTCTGCTCTCACAAACTAATTCTATTCACCTTTTATACACAGTTGAGTAAACTAGGCCTCTGTATCAATCTTCACTTACAAAATAGGTATTTCATGAGTATATGACGCCAACTTACCAATTTTATTAAATTCCTTCAAAAATAACATATTTTTGAAGGAATTTAACCTATAAACATTAGAACAACAGTACTGTTGTACAAACAACCATAGTAATCGAACTTGAAGTTCTGGTTACAGTTTCTATTTTCTGTAAATCACATTTTTTTAACCGATTATATGCTGAAAATCGCTTATTTAGGTCAAAGTTCCGTATGGAACATACCAACACAACTGAAGTTCCACGTGGAACATCAAAATCAGACAAATTGCAGAAGAAATAATCAAATTATGTATTTTTTTGTATTCCTATATATTCAAACTCAAAATATAACAAAAACAACCACTTTTAGTGGTTGTTTTTGTTATTACCGATCGGTAATTTTATAAATTGTATAAATAGTGTTTCTGGTGGTCCCGACAGGACTTGAACCTGTAATCTTCTCCTTAGGACGGAGCTGCTCTATCCAGTTAAGCTACGGAACCAATCTAGCTGTTCCACACGGAACATAGGCGTCGCAAAATACTGATGTCTGACTTTACGAAGGTAGGTGAATAGTAGCAGATTTTTAATTTCTTGAATAGTCTAACTATATAGTTAGGACAAATTATGATAAAATAATTGTATTATGATCGATTTTGACACCCTGCTAATCAGTTTACTTGCCGTACTTATAATCATTTTACTCCTTAAAAACCGCAGGAGCAGTGAAAATGAGGCGTCGCAAAATATTATTCAAAATATCCAACAAATACGGGAAGAAATCGTCCGTTCTTCCTCAGATCATCGAAAAGAAGTTCAAACTAGACTTGATCGTGTAAATGATCAGGTTACAAAAGGTCTTGGCGATTCCAATCTTTCAATGCAAAAACAATTTTCCGAAACCGCAAAAATTATCACAGATGTCACCAAACATCTTACCGAACTCGAAAAAACAAATAGTCAGGTATTAAACTTTTCTGAACAGTTGCAAGGTTTACAAGATATTTTGAAAAATCCAAAACAAAGAGGAGTACTTGGCGAATACTGGCTAGAAACTTTGCTTGGTAATGTTTTACCCCCGGGAAATTACAAAATGCAGTATTCACTTGGTTTTGACGCAAAGCTTAACCAAAAACTAATTGCAGACGCGGTAATAATAGTCAGAGACCAAATTATTCCAATCGATGCAAAATTTTCGCTTGAAAACTACAACCGAATGATCGGTGAGCACGATAAAGAGCGAAAAGATAAATTAGAAAAAGAGTTCAAGGCTGATATAAAGAAACGAATAGATGAAACTAGTAAATATATTCGTCGCGAGTTTAGTACAATGGACTTTGCCTTTATGTTCATTCCGGCAGAGGGGGTTTATTATAACCTTTTAAATATCGAAATAGGTGCCGGTAGTAACGCAAATAATTTAGTCGAATACGCCTTTCAGAAAAAAGTAATGCTAGTTTCACCAACCAGTCTTTATGCGTATTTACAAACAGTTTTACTCGGTTTACGAGAACTGAAATTTGAAGAATCAGCTAGTGATATCGTAAAACAAGTAGGGGAGCTTGGAAAACATTTTCGTAGCTACTCGGATCACTACGATAAACTTGGAAAGCATCTAAATACAGCGATTAGTCAATATAATCAATCAACTGATGAGCTTCGCAAGCTTAGCAAGGACGTAAATAAAATAACCAACAGTACAGCAGAAGACGTAATTCTTCTTGAAAAAATCCAGCCAAGTGTTGTTGATTAATCATCAAAAAAATAACCCCTGAGGGTTATTTTTTTTACTTAGCATTAGCTTTTCCAAGCTTTAATGCAAGGCGAGACTTAACTCGAGCGATTTTGTTTTTCTTAAAGATGTTCTTTGTAACTGCTTTATCCAACTTCTTATCTAGAAGTGGGAGCATTTGCTTAGCATCCTCAAGTTTTCCGCCATCTACAAGTTTTCGAAAAGCTCGTCGAAGTGAGTGGATTTCATCCTTCACAATCTGATTTCGAGCTGCTCGTTTATCTGCCTGTCTGAGTGCTTTTTTAGCATTCTCTAAATTTGGCATAATATTATGTCGTTATTGCTTAGAATAGAGCGTTCTATGATTGTAGTTAATTAACTACTGCATGCAAGTGGACAGGGGAAGTGTAGTAAAGTTAGCAGGATTTGTCAAGGCAAAACTTTGAAGTAAAAATAACGAACCCGCCTAGCTTCACTCAGAGCTTCAACGAAAATTATTGACAACATAGCTAAATTCTTGTTAAGTAACAGAACTTCCTTTGAAATCAAGCTAACAATCTAGAGACGCGAATCGATATTCAAAACGTAGAGAGTGTCTGAGGTATTTGCGCGAGCGAGTACCTTTTTTATTTATCCAAGCATTTGAATTACCAACCGGTCTACGGCTACATCCATCTGGATCTGACCGTTTTTCATACCCCGATCAAATTTATAGACCATTGTATGCAGTGCTTTTAGTGTAACGAGATCAAAACTTCTAGCTTGCGCTAAAGTTTTCTGAGCTACAAAAGGATGAATTTTCAAAATTTCTGCCACTTCAACCTTTGTGGCTCTGGGGTTGTTATCTAAAATAGATCGAGCTCCTAACAACAAGCGAATCTGACGAGCCAGCATGGCAAATATATGCATATCCGCACTCCCAGATTCTCGTTGTTCCGTCAATAATTGCAAAGTTTTTTTCTTATTTTTAGCCCCAACCGCATCAATGAATACAAACATCTGATCCTCGAAATTAGCCTTCACTAAATCCGAGATCATTTCCCGCGTAACTGAAGATTCTTGTGAATAATCCCTCAATTTTCTTAATTCACTTGAGAGCTGAAACAAATCTATCCCAACCATTGCTACCACTTGGCTTAATAAATCACCGTCTATATTTAAACGCAATCTCCTGACTTCTTGTTTAGCCCAATCTTCAACCTCCGTAATTGTTTGGACTGAAAAAGGATACGTAAAAACTCCATCTTTGCTTCGAAACTGCAAAAAAATTTCCCGTTTTTCGAATTTTTTTATACTTTCGTTATCTTCAAATACTACAATAGTTGATTCTGGAATGGTCTTTAGAAAATCGACCCAGGGTTTTGAAAGTGGTTTAGTCAAAGATGAAACCAAATTTTTGATAATCACCATCCGTTTATCGCTTATAAATGGGGGGGTTTGGACGATTTGCATAACTGAACCAAGATCGATCTCGGTGCCGGGTAATGGAAACTCCACCAGATTCATTCCAGTTTTATCAAATTTTTGAGCAAAATGACCTTTAAGTTGAGCTATTTTCTCAGATGCTAAAAATTGATTGCTACCGTAAACAAATATCATCATATTAACCTCATCTTACCACAAAAGAAAAAGTGCCATAGAGGCACTTTTGTCACAGTATTTATGCGCCAACCTTAGCTGATGATTATTTGAATATTATTTTGCCTTCTATTTCTTAATTCGATGCTCGTTCGCATCTCTTCCATATGGAATTTTCTTGTTTATTATTCGATGCTCGTTCGCATCTCTTCCATATGGAATTTTCTTGTTTATTATTCGATGCTCGTTCGCATCTCACCCCAATTGTTTCCTGTTTCTGTGTCTACTAATAAGGGGATTTCGCTTTTCCATACTGATTCCATTATTTCTTTTAGTCTTGGTAGTGCCTGTACTAAGTCTGCGTCCGCAATTTCGAAGACTAGTTCATCGTGTACTTGAAGTAACATTGTAATATCAAGCTCAGAAGTACTAAGCCAATCCGCTACATCGATCATTGCGATCTTCACTAGATCCGCCTGCGTGCCCTGAATCGGCATATTCACAGCCATTCGTTCCGCAGCTGCCACCAACATATGAATATTACCGTTAATCTCTGGCAAGTATCGCTTTCTACCAAACAGCGTTTCTGCATACTCACGTTCGTGCGCAAGTTTTTTTGCCCGGTCAATATAATTGATCAAACCTGGGTGAACAGCGAAGTATTTATCGATAAACAATCGAGCCTCATCCTTTGAAAGTCCGGTACTTGCTGCCAGTTTCTTAACACCCATACCATAGAGAATCCCAAAGTTAATTCCCTTAGCCGCACTTCGTTCCTGTTTAGTAACTTCTTGTTCATCTTTGTCGAGAATATCCGCGGCAGTACGCGCGTGAACATCAGCTCCGTCCTGAAAGGCTTTAATAAACCCAGCATCTTTGGAAAAAACCGCGGCTAGTCGAAGTTCAAACTGTGAATAATCTATTGCCACTAATTTCTTGCCCTTTGGCGCCACGAAAGCTTTTCGAATCTCGTTTCCCAGTTTTGATCTAGTTGGAATATTTTGCAAATTTGGATCTGAACTTGATAACCGGCCCGTTGCCGCAATTGTTTGGTTAAACGTTGAGTGAATACGACCGTCTTTTTTGATAAGTAATGGCAGCGCGTCAACATAAGTGGACTTCAATTTTGCAAATTCTCGGTATTCACTAATAAGAGGAATGATTTTATGTTCTTCCCACATCTTTTCGAGTTCACTAGCGGCGGTTGAGTAACCAGTTTTTGTTTTCTTAATTTTTGCAGTCGGTAACGCCAGGTCTCCGAACAATATTTCAGCAAGTTGGGCAGGGGAGTTTATATTGAATTCACGACCTGCGAGTTGATATATTTTCCGAGTCAGCTCCTCGAGTTCGACGCCAAACTGAGCCGACAATTCTTTTAATTTTTTTGGATCAACCTCAATACCTGCGTCTTCCATTTTGTGCAAAATAGGAATTAAGGGCATCTCAATATCTTCCGACAATCGCCAAATTCCTTCGGTCTTCAAACCAGCCGACAGCTGTTTATACAGTTTGTAAATCAACTTCGCCCGATCAAGTAATGAAGTTGCGTCCGTTAGTGTTTGGTTAAGTTGTTCGGCTACTATTGTCTCAAGATCAAAATTTCGCGAACCAGGTGCAAGCAAATAGGCTCCAACCATCACATCAAACAGAGTGTTGTCAATATGGTCCAGTAAATGCATCGAGTTTTTAATATCGTGGCCAATAACAATCTCAGATGCATTTAAAAAGTCCACTACCATTGTTATATCCGACTCCTTTGGTGACTCGACTCTATAAGTCTTCTCGCCATTATAAAGCAGAATTTCTTTAATACTCGAACCAAATAAATCCGGTTGACCAGCCTTCAACACAAACACCATTTCGTTATTTTTTAGTTCGGTTAAAGCACTAACAAATTTTACCCCCGTTTTTTTCTGAGTAGTTTTTTTAGCAGTTTTATTTGTTGGCGCAGGTAAATTTTTTGTTTCCGATTCATACTTTGCGAGCAAGCGCCTAAAACCGAATTCTCGAAATAATTTAGCAAGATCTTCAGCTGGTACAGAGTTCACTTTTGCGTCTTCGATGTTAAAATTTTGTAGGTCTACATCCTGGATTATAGTCCCCAGCTTTTGCATTAACTTAATATTTTCTTCTTGGCCTCTGAATTTTTTTGCAAACTTTTCAGGAATTTCATTCTGTTCTACTGCTTTCAGTATATTTGCAATTGTTCCAAATTCAATTAACAGATCTGTAGCTGTTTTTTTACCAACGCCGGCAATGCCTGGAATATTATCGCTAGAGTCGCCCATTAGTGCTTTTAGATCTATAAGCTGGTCAGGTAACAAACCGTAACGCTCTTTCACCGCCGTGACATCGTAAGTCTTTGTTTCTGACATACCCTTCACAAAGGCCACCACCTCCACATCCTGATCAACTAACTGAAGTGAGTCCATATCACCCGTTAAAATCAGAACCTTAACATCAATCTGTGGGCCATATTTTTTTGCCAGTGTTCCACAAATATCGTCAGCCTCCATACCTTCTGTAGTGAGTGAAGGTATATCGTAAACCTTCAAAACATCTTTAATATAATCTATCTGCGCATAAAGTTCCGGTTCTTTTTTCGTTCTAGTGCCTTTATAGGCTTCAAATTCCTCGTGACGGAATGTTTTGCCCGGTAAATCCCAAGCAACAGCCATATAGTCCGGGTGAAAACGTTCGCGCATAGTTTCAACTGCATTTACAAAACCATACACCGCATTCACGATACGACCATCTGGTGCTGTTAGCGGGGGAATGCCGTGCCATGCCCGGTGGAGAAGTGCGTTGCCGTCCAAAACTACAAATATTTTTTTCTTTGTCATACGTCTGCATTGTACGGTGAATAAACCGCAAAATCAAATAAGTAATGGCTAAATTAACGCTTATAAAAATCTCCAAATCTACTAGTATTCAATCAATTGCGTAAGTGTCGTATAATATAGCTATGAACAAAACACAAATTCAAAAAATGATTAAACTATTTTTGGAGTATTTAGAAATTGAGCGGGGGCGGTCGGAAAAAACCACGCGAAATTATGATTTTTATTTAACACGGTTTGCCGAGTGGGCCGACTATCCGGATACTGACAAGATCACGCAAGAAATGGTGCGCAAATACCGCTTATATTTAAATCGAGATCTTGAGGGTCGCGAGGGGGAAAATCTTAAAAAAACTACACAAAACTATCACCTAATCGCTCTGCGATCATTTCTTAAATATCTAGCCAGACTGGATATTAAAAGTTTGGATGCAAATAAGATCGAGCTCGCAAAACAAAGTACTCGGCAAATAGAATTTTTAGAAGCTGATGAATTTCAAAGATTAAGGCAAGCACCGCTGGAACTTGGTGGACTGATTGGACTGCGCGATAAAGCAATTCTCGAAATGCTTTTTTCGACCGGGTTACGGGTTTCAGAGCTTTCTAATCTCCAAATCGACCAAGTCAATTTAAAGCGCGACGAATTTACTATAAAAGGGAAGGGAAGTAAGCACCGTGTTGTCTTTATCTCACCTGACGCTAAAGAAGCCCTGAAAACCTACCTCGGCGTCAGAAAGGATACTTCAAGCTATATGTTTGTCGGGCACGACAGGGCTAAAATAGCGCGCGGAGAGGTAACACCGCTCTCACCGAGGTCAATTCAACGGGCAGTTGAAAAATATGCGCTGTCGGCCGGAATCACCAAAAAAATCACTCCACACGTTTTGCGCCACACCTTCGCCACTGATTTACTACGAAACGGCGCTGATATCCGATCCGTGCAGGCAATGCTTGGTCACGAATCAATTACAACCACTCAGGTTTACACTCACGTTACCGATAAACAACTGAAAAGTATTCACAAAAAATTTCACGACAAGGGTGAGTAAAGTTAAGTGGTTGACAAGATTTATTCAATGTATTGTTCTATTCTTGTCAACCACTTATGTTATAAAAAGAAATAATAATAAAACTAACCAAAAAAAAATCTGTCACCACGAAAGATTTGGTAGGTAAGTTTAGTGTAAGTAGAACCTGTGCTCAACGCTTACTTTATGAGCTTCAATAAGATGGAACAATAGTCTTGCTTGGTAAAACCAACACAGCTCATTACGTATTTAGTACAAATAAGCAAGCGAGAAAAGCTATATGATCCATCACTTTAAAATTGAAAAATTTGAATCTTTATGAAGACTTAATCTTAAAACAGATCGAACATGAAACTGGTATTTTTATAGATATTCAGGATAACGTTTATCAAATTCTTCGATACAGTTTTACAGAAATGCTAAATAACGCAATAGATCATTCAAAATCAAAAAATATAACTATTAAATGTCGATTAGCTCACTTTTGTTATTCGCGACTCGGGTATCGGAATTTTTAATAGTGTGCAGAAAAAATTCCACTTACCAGGAACAATGTCTGCCATTCAGGAGATCTTAAAAGGAAAAACCACAACTGACCCTGAACGACATTCAGGTCAAGGAATTTTTTTTACTTCAAAAATGGCGGATCAATTCATTATTGATAGTTATGAAAAAAACTAACTATCAACAATCTTTTACCTGATATTTTCATTATGACTAGAAAAATGATAAAAGGAACTTGTATTACATTCACCATTCAACTAGCTTCAGAAAGAACAGTTAAAAATGTCTTTGATTCTTTTACCGGGGATGAAAACAATGATTATGAATTTAACAAAACTAGAATTACTGTAAATTATATCAATTCGGCAAAAATCTACTTTCCCGTTCTAAAGCAAAGAGAGTAACAATTAATCTAGAAAATTTTAAAGAAATAGAATTGGATTTTTCTGGCGTATATACAATTGGGCAAGCTTTTGCGGATGAAATCTTAAGAGTCTGGCAGAATCAACATCCAAATATAAAATTTATTACAACCAATACTAACGAAGACATTAATTTTATGCTGAGTCGAGTTTAAACAACAAAAAAACCAGCCGTAAGGCTGATTTTTTTATGGGGCGGCTAACGGGAATCGAACCCGTAATAGAGGTACCACAAACCCCTGTGATAACCGTTTCACCATAGCCGCCATGGTGCACCCGGCAGGACTTGAACCTACAACCTTGAGGTTAGAACCCTCCTGCTCTATCCAGTTGAGCTACGAGTGCAAATGACACAGGTTTTTTCAAATCCTCCCTGTGAGACAAAACTATACACTAATTAGCATAATTAATCAAGTAGTAACAAGTATCGCCCGCATTCTATACTCAATGCACCACCTCAAGGGAAAAAGCTCAAAAAGGCACGGATTTGGAAAATGTGTCAAATTTGGGCAAAAAGGAGCCCTATGCGTGGAAAGGAATTAACGTGTTTGGATAGGGAAAAAATCGAGTATCGTCTTGCCTGCAAACAAAGCCATCGTAGTATCGCTAAAGCGTTAAAAAGGGATCACACCGTTATTGATCGGGTGATCGACAGAAACAAAAAGCCAGACGGCACTTATTCTGCCGGATATGCTCAAGAGTTATGCGACAAGCGTCGGGTTCGTCGAGGCAATGTCAAAAGAAAGCTGGATACAGATGAGAAATTGCGACTTCACGTTGTTTGTCAGCTAAAGGAGGGTTTATCGCCCGATGTCATCGCGGGACGTCTTCAGGAAATCGCGCCCGTATCTCTGATTAATGCCTCTATATCCCACGAAGCTATCTACGGTTGGCTATATGAAGGCGAAGGACACGCGCTCGGATATTGGAAATACTTACCTGGTAAAAGACAACGCCGCAGAAGACACGGAACACGTAAAAAACATAACAAAACCAACATTCCCGACAGAGTATCCATCCACGCGAGAGATGACGGCATCGATGAGCGGATCACCTTCGGGCATTGGGAAACGGACAGCATTATCTACCCCGGCTCGGGCGGACAAAGACTGTCGGTCCAAATAGAAAGGAAGGCGCGACTCGTGAGAATCCATCGCCTTCCCTCCGGTAACGCGCAAGACACACTCGATGCCTTACGCGAAACAATTTGTAGTGTCCCGCAGGACCTCATCAAAACTATCACCTTTGACAACGGAAGTGAAGGGGTAAGGCATAAAACCCTCACCGACGACTATGACATCTGGACTTACTTTGCCGATACTTACGCCTCCTGGCAAAAAGGCTCCGTCGAACAAGTGAACGGAATAATCCGTAGACATTTACCAAAAGGCACTGACTTAAGAACCATTACCAACCAACAAATCTATGCCATCCAAGAAAAGCTCAACAACACCCCAAGAAAAATCCTCGGCTACAAGACACCGAACGAAGTCTTCTTCAACTTATCTTCAAAAGTGGTGCATTGAAAGGTTGACTTTGCCTCGTCGTAGAAATCCCAATATTTTACAAAATCATCATAATTATTTAAATCAAAAAACTAATTTTTTTGCTAATACTAGATCTGTATATAGGTCTAGTATTGACAAAACATTAATAATATGTTATATTATATATTCCTTGGTCTCAACATTCTAGTGCAATTTAGTGATAGGATCACTGAGTATGCAAAATAGTCAATATAAACGGCTTTCAATAGAGGACCGGGAAGAAATTGG
>Ga0210033_1004099_pt1 | contig 11375 bp, 7 predicted proteins | sample CryGeymeta201501_FD_185465 | JGI IMG/M metagenome (GOLD analysis project Ga0210033, IMG submission 185465) | Groundwater microbial communities from Crystal Geyser aquifers in Utah, USA - Crystal Geyser metaG 2015-01 (SPAdes) (version 2) | ecosystem: Environmental > Aquatic > Deep subsurface >... | reverse complement strand
GTCGGGGGCAGCATCGTCGGGGGGAGCGTCGCCTTCAGAAGCGGCTGCGTCGTCGTCGGCGGGGACGGTCTCCTCGCGCACGACGGTCGTCTCGGCGTCGGGCGCGTAGCCCGAGAGGCTCATGCCCGCGACCACGGTGTGCAGCGCGAAGCGCACGGACATCACGACGAACATCGCGGGCGCGATCAACTGCAGCGCGGTGTCGGGCGTGGAGACATGAGCGCCCAGGCGGTCGAGTCCGGAACGAACGGCACAGAAGACTTCCGGCCTGACCAGCCGGGCGTCCGTGAGCGCGGCAGCCGTCGCGTCGCAGATGTGCAGCGAGGCGCCGGCGTCATCCATGACCTGCATGGTGAAGGGGACATCCCCCGCGTTGTTCATCACGGCCTGGAAGAAGACGCGGGCCAGGAAGAAACAGGTGATGGACGCGAACGCGCCGACGACCACCGCGAGCAACGCCTGCGCGCGCTTGGGCGAGATGCGCGCGAGCACGTCGATGGCGATGTGCTTCTCGTTGTGAGTGGCGAGGGAGGCGCCAAGGAAGGCCAGCCAGAGGGTCGACTTCTGCATGAAGGAGTCGCCCCAGGAGAGGTGCTCCAGCGCCGTATTCGCCCAGTGGACGTGGACGAGCGTTAGGTTGCGCAGGAGCGCCTGCGACGCCGCCACGAGGATGAGCAGGAGCAGCACGACGGACGCGATCGCGGCCTCGCCGCGCGCCAAGCCCACGTCGAATCTTCGCAGCAGCTTCAAGTGTCGGACGCCGAGAGCTCGGACGAGCTAGACGGAGACAGCGTGAGGGCGCGTATGTCGATCAGCCGAACCATCACTCGGCAGCGGCCGCGGTCACGCGGTCGAGCAAGCTGCGTGGGTAGAGCCGCCCGGCGAGGTTGTTGCGAGTCGTCGCCGCAGCGGCGGCCCACTCGGCCTCATTGGCGGAGATGTCGACGGCGGTGGTGCCGCGACGCTGAATGGTGGCGAAGGCGCGCTCATCGTCGCGCCTCACCGCCCGGCGAAGCGCGGCGTGCGCCTGGGCCGAGGTCTCGTCGAGGGCCGTGCGGAGATCCTCCGGCAGGGCGTCGTACTTGTCCTTCTTGAGCACGGCGGCACCGATCAGGATGCCCATGTTCTGCTGCGTCACGAAGTTGAGGCGCGTGTACCACTGGAGCGCGACGGCCGCGAGGGCGGAGGACGGGACGGTGTCGACCATGCCCGTCTGGAGCGCGGGGTAGACCTCCGGAACGCCCAAGCGCACGGGGTTGGCGCCCACGACGCTCAGGAACTCCGAGAAGACGGTGTCGTCACGCCAGGCCCAGGGTCGCACGGAGCGCAGATCCCTGGGGTGTTCGATCCGGACCTTGGAGAAGAGCCGCAGCTTGCCCGCGTCGCCCCACCCCAGGAGGTGATAGCCGTTGGTGTCGAACTGCTGCTCGAACTGACCCTGGAAACGGTGCCGCACGCGGTCGAGCTGATCGTACTCGCGGAACAGGCCGGGGACGGCCAGGACCATCACCGGGCGCACGATCTGACCCAGGCCCGTCGAGGTGACGACGGCACCATCCATCTGTCCCGCGCGCATCTTGCGCACGAAGTCGCGCTCGTCGCCCTGGCTGCCGCCCGGATAGAACTGCAGCGTGAGCCTGCCCTGAGTGCGCTGGCTAAGCGTGTTGTTCCAGGCATTGAAGATGCGCATCCACGTCGAGCCCTGCGGGGCGAGCGTGGCGATGCGCAGGACGACGTGGTCGCCCTGTGCCTGACTGCTCTGCCCGGGGACGATGAACGCGGCGGCGAGGAGGAGGAGCGGGATTAGGAGTCTGCGCGACATATCATCTCTCGGTTCTACGACGGGCTCGGGTCTGGGACGGTTTCGAAGGATCGACAGGCTCGATGGGAAGCGGGAACCAAGCCACAGACCCCACGGTCACGCCCTTTCGGACGCCCCCCGTGAGGGAAAGATTCAACAGCATCTCGCTCTCGGAGTACAGAGTTTTAGCGGAGATGCGCTGCGTCGTCAGCTGGCGGGGACGAAGAGTTGGTCCACCTGACGCAGGTATCGTGCAGCGCGCCGCTTGGCGATGCGGTTGCCGAGGCGCGCCTCGGGCATGACGTCACCCGCCTCGAGCACCTCGCGCAGCAGCGAGATGAAGAGCTCGCGATCCTGACGCTTGACCGCGTAGGTCTTGGCCATGTTGACCAGCACCAGCAAGCTGTGACGCTGCGAGATGCGGAGCGCCCGCTCCCAGTACTGCTGCGCCTCGTCGAGGTTGGCGCCGAGGCCCGAGGTGTGGAGCACGGCCAGGAAGGTCACGCCCGCGCCGTTGTAGTAGTTCGGATCGAGCGCCACGGAGCGCTCCACCAACGCCTGAGCGAAGGGCAGATCGGCCACGGCGTCCATGTCGTCCTTGGCCGCGTTGATGTAGGAACCCCACGCGTAGCCCGTCCACAGCAACCTGTTGGCCTCGTCGGGGTCGTCGAACTCGCGATCGAGCCAGGCCTCGAAGGTCTCGAGGCCTCCCGTCATGGCTTCGTCCATGCCGTCGTGATCGAGGCTGATCCAGAACTTCCCCAGGTCCCGAGCGCGCGCGTAGAGCAGCTTGGCGCGGCGCAGCTGGTAAAGTGACTCCTCGTAGTCGCCGGCGATCGCGGCGGCCTCCGAGCGATCCTCCACCCAGCCATAGGCGTAGGAGGTGTAGGCGCGCGTCGCTTGCTCGAGGAAGATCTCGTTCTCGGGCGCGATGCGCAGGAAGCCCTCCATCTGGACGATCTGAGCGGGCAGCGCCTCGCCCACCATGTCGTAGTCCCAGTGACCCTCCACGGCCGGACTCGCGCGATGCAGCGCATCGGCCATGGTGGAGTTCAGGGTGAACTTGGTCAGGTCGCAGCCCGAGCCAAAGACGAGGGTCGAGAGACCCAGAAGAACGAGGGTGGTGGTGACACGCATGACTGCCTGTCTACGCAGGCGCCCCAACCGTTGTCAATGTCGTCCCCCGCCGCGGCCCGGTGATTGTGCGCTTTGCGGCAGGGCGCGCACGCAGCGGAGCCCAGAATCGTGGTGCCTGGCGGCATGAGCTCCGGCCTGGATCGGCATCAGGCATGGGCCAAAGCTCGGTCGCGCGGCGGCCGCGAGCTTGACCGAGGTAGGGCAGTCTCCACATGCTGATGGGATGCAGCGTTGCTTGGTCTCGATCCTCGTATGCCTCGGCCTATGCCTGCTCGGACCGCGGGCGCGAGCCTCCACGGTCGAAGCCATGGACCTGCCGGCGCTCACGGCCACAGCGGACGACGTCTTCGTAGCCGAGGCGCTCGACACCCAAGTGCACCGCGACGAACGGAACCGCATCGTCACGGACGTGCGTCTGAGGATCACGGAGCGCATCTTCGGGGAGCGCGTCGTCGGCGAGGAGGTCGAGCTCCGTTGCCTCGGCGGCTCCATGGATGGCATCGGCATGCGCGTCGAAGGCGAGGCGCAGATGGCCGTGGGCGAGACGGCTCTCGTCTTCGCGCGCCGAGTCGACGGAGGTTGGCTGCGCGCGGTCGGCATGTCCCAGGGAGTGCTGAGGATGCACGCGGGGCCGGAGGGCTGGATGGTGGAACCGGGGGGTGCCGGGCTCTCCCTGGTGCGCCGCGGGAGTGCGGGCCGATTGGTCCCGGGTGACGCCGCTCTGCTGCGCGTGACGCCCCTGAGCGAGCTGCGCCGAGCCGTGCTCGCCGCGGGTGCCGGGAGGCGCAGGCCTTGAGACCGACCACCGCCCTACTCCTCGCGCTCGTGCTCGGCTTGGGCACGGCCTCTTCCACGAACCGCGCCCGCGCCTACTGTCGCATGACCACGAGCACGACTGCCCCCAGCCTGGCGCAGCCTTGCGTCACGGACGGGCTGCCCCTCGAGTGGCGCCGGCGCTGCTTCGAGTATTCGGTCGACGTCGGCGGATCGCCGGACATGGACCGGCCCACGCTGGAGGGGATCATCACCGCGTCCTTCGACGCCTGGCTCAATGTGCGCTGCGGAGGCGTGGCGCCGGGCTTCGAGGTCCGTGAGACGCCGGATGCGTCCGTCTGCCGGGAGGCGGAGTACCGAGGCAGCGGCGGGAACGTGAACACCATCGCCTTCCTCGACGACTGGGCAGCCTACGACTACGACCCGGCGGCCTTCGCAGTCACCACCGTCTGGCATGTCACCGCCACGGGCGAGATCCTCGACGTGGACATGCAGCTGAACCAGACGCTCGGCCCGTACGGCGTGTGTCCCGCCGCGGGCTGTCCCGGCGCAGACACGGGCACGGCGGAGATGGCCGACCTCCAGAACATCGTGACCCACGAGATCGGTCACGTCTTCGGCATCGGCCACTCCGAGATGCCGGGCGCAGCGATGTACGCCGTGTCCCGCCGCGGCGAGACGGACAAGCGCATCCTTCGGACGGACGACACCGACGCCTTCTGCGCCATCTACCCACCCGGCAGCCTGCCCTCCGAGTGCGCCTTTCCGCCCATCGGCGGTCTGCGCCTCGACTGTCCCGCCAGCAGCGGCGGCGGCGGCCGCTGCGCCGTGAGTCACGCGGAGAGGAGCGGATCCCTGCCGGCCTGGGCACTGCTGCTCGGCACGTCCCTGCTCATCGGCCGGCGCAAGCGCCGCAGGACCAGGCCGTCGCGCTGAGCCGAGACCTCACGAAGCGCCGATCCTCAGACGAACGGCGCCCCAACGAACTCGGTCGCCTTGCGCCGCATCGAGAGGATGCAGCGAGGCGACCGGTCGGGGGCAGGAGCGCGAACCTACTCGGTCGCGTCGCCCTGCGTCTTGATGATGAACTGCACGCGACGGTTCCGCGCACGGTTGGCGGGCGTGATGTTCGGCACCAGGGGGGTGTCCGGACCGTAGCCATGCGACTCGAGGCGGCCTGCCTCGACGCCATGGGTGCTCAGCCACTCGCGCACGGAGTCCGCGCGACGCTGGGAGAGATCCATGTTGTGGGCGCGGGCACCGGTGTTGTCGGTGTGCCCCTGGATCTCGACCAGCTGAAGCTGAGGGTTGCGGATGAGGACGTCGGCGATCTCCGCCATCAGCCCGTCGCTGGAGGGAAGGATCTCGGCGCTGTCGGTGGCGAAGTTGATCTGCCGACGGATGCTCAGGCTGCGACGGCTGACCCGCACGAGCGGACGGCGAGGACGCTGCACCAGCGTGATCTCGGGTGACGCGACCTCGCGGGGCTGCACCTCGAACTGCTGCAGCTTGATCAGGAAGCCTTCGGCCTCGACCCGGGCCGTGTAGGTGCCGGGCGGGAGCTCGGAGGCCTGGAAGCGCCCGTTGCTGTTGGTGATGGGGCTCTGGTTCGCGGGACCCGTCAGCTGAACCGTGGCGCCGATGACACCCGTTCCGTCGTCGCTCAGCACGCGACCGTCGACGCTGCCGACGCGCGGGCGGGCCGTGAGCTCACAGCGCACCTCGACCAAGATGTCCGGGAAGTCGGTGGCTGCTGCGGCGTCCGTGGTGGCCGCGGCGGCGGGCGCAGGCGCGGGCTCGTCGTCGAAGGCGTCGCCGAACTCGTCCTGGCCGGAAGCCGGGGTGGCGGGCTGTGCGGCCGCGGCGGGCTGTGCGGCGGGCGCGGCGCCGGGGCGCTCGCCCGGGATGGTCGCGACGCAGGCACCCGGGTTGTATTCGGGCTGGCTGATCTCGAAGCGAACCTCGCCCGGATCGAGCAGGTAGGTGGTGAAGGCGCCGTCATCGGAGGTGATGAGCGACGTGAGGTCGCGTCCGGCGAAGGCGATGGTCGCGCCGGGGACGGGCGTGTTCGTGCCTTGCTCGACCACGATGCCATGCACGCGACCCTGGACGGGCGGCGGGATCGGCACCTCGACGCGACGCACGACCTCGTGAATCACGGGCTCCGCGGCGACGCGGGGCTGGGTGTCGTAGGCGTAGGAGAAGCCAAGCATGATGTCGTAGGGCATGTTCGGCGCGAGCTCACGCACGAACTCGTTCTGACCGGTCAGGCCGATGTCGGCGGAGGCCAAGATCGAGAGCCCGCGCACGACGGGCAGAACGCGGACCCCGAGGGTGAGGTCCATCGGGTAGGCCTTGGCGCTCGAGGTGTCGAGACAGCCATCGCCGGCGGCGCCGGGGATGATGAGGCAGTTGTAGCCCTGCCGGTTCACCGGGATGCCCCAGGTCCACTCGAGCATCGGGCTGATGTAGAAGTCCTCCATCGCGCGCAGCGGGAACTCGAAGCCGAGGGCCAGGTTGAACATGTCGACGCGGTTGATGCCGAGGCCGAAGCGCTCGACCGTGGTCAACAGGTGCCGCGTCTCGTTCGCCGGACCGCCGGGCGCCGCGTCCAAGATGTTGTAGTAGCGCGCCGACTCGACGCCGCGGATCAGCTTCGACGAGTTATCGAATTGATATTGGGCGTTGAAGCGGAAGATGAAGGGGAAGGGGTTCGAACGACCGCGAAGGTCGGCCGTGAAGTTGGCGCGGATGCCGACGCTCGTGCCTTTGAAGAGCAGGCCGATGTCGCCCACGGAGTTCAGGAACGCCAGATCGAGGTCGCCGCCAATGGACAGCACGGGCGTCGCCCAGGCGAAGGCCTTGATGCCCAGGTGGGTGTCGCCGAGGACCTGCAGCAGCGAGGGGTCACCGAGGTCGTTGGAGTTCGCGTAGCTCAGGATCGAGCCGAAGATCTCGACGTTGTCGTGGACGCTCCAGCTCAGCGCGAGCGTACCGCCCACATGGCTGGCGTGGTCGTTGGGGCCGATGAAGCCGTTGCTCACGAAGAAGTCGCTGGTCAGTCCGACGCGGAAGGAGTGGGTCGCTCCGGAGCCGGCGCTGACGGTGTGGATACCACCGACGGGCCCGAGCAAAGAAGATTGCTCACGGAACAGGCGCTCGCGCTGGGCATCCGCGTCCTCCGTCTCGGCGGCGGCGGACGGAGGCGTCTCGTCGTCCATGCCGCTCGCGTCGGCCTGGGCGTCCGCGAGGTCGTCGTTGGAGGCGGTGGGAGTCGCAGGGGCCGGACTCACAGGGCCATCGTCGAACTCGTCCGAGCTGTCATTCGAGGCAGCTGGAGCGGCAGGCGCGGCGGCCTCGGGTGCGGGCTCGTCGAACTCGTCTCCGAACTCATCCTGCGCGAGGGCTGCGCCCGGCACGAGAAGGATCGAATGGAACGCGAGGGCGAGGCTCAGACCAAAAGTCAGAAGTGCGAGACGCATGAGAAGCTCCTGTAGCCGACGGCGGGGGCGATACCCCCCTTTCGCCGCGCTGTCATACAACGTCGAGGGACGAACGTCCATGGTTTGCGACAATTGGGCCAGCCCGATGAGCCCACGGACGCGTCGGCTCCGGGCGCCGCGAGGTGCAGCTCGACGCTCGGCTCACGGCGCCGCGAGGTGCAGCTCGACACGACCCGCGGGAGCGATCATCACGCCCCGCGCGTCGGTGGGCTGACCCGTGGTGGGTGTGAAGACCACCGAGTAGTGTCCGCCGGGAACGCCGTCGACGCTGCACGAGCCCTGGTGCGTGGTGCACGAGTAGGTGTGCGCATCCGCGCGGGAGGTGAGCGTCACCACACCCTCGGCGTGGCTCGGGGAGTCCACGGTGACGACCACGAGCGCATCGGCGAGCGCAACGCCCGGCACCGTGAGGGTGGCGAGCGCGATCGCGAACAGGAGAAGGAGGTGGCGAAGGGAACGGCTCATGGACGCGGAGACTCCGAGCGGACAGACGGGCGCCGAGGCGCTTGATTCACACACGTTCATACCACGGCGACGCTTCGGTCCGAAGCGCGCAAATGCGCCCGACGCCGACACCGACGGAAGCCCATGATTTTGCTTGGTGTGCCCCAGGATGGCAGCCTCGGCGCATGCATCGTCCCTCGCTGCTGCTCCTCTGTCTCGGCATCCTCGCATGCGGCGCCGATCCGGGCGCGCGGCCGACTCGCGTTGCACCCGAGCCCGGGAGCGATCCGGTCGCACACGGGGCCGATCGGGCGGAAGCGCCGACCTCCGAGCAACCCCCCGTAGCGGCGACGATCCCTGCCCCGGAGCCCGCGGCGCCGATGCGCGTCTCCTACGATCTGCTCGCCCACCTGGAACGCGCCCAGCTCGCGGACGCGGCGGGTGAGGTGATGAACTTCGACCGCGCGCGAGCCGGGGCCGTGACCGTGGGCGGATTCCACACGCAGATGGACGCGGCGCAGATCGATGGCGTCGACGTCGCCCTGTCGCGCGCCCGGCGCGGCACGTTGCTCTTGCCCTGGGATGGCCGCGGCGCTCGGCGGGTCGAGCTCTCGGCCCGAGCCTTTCGCGGCGGAGCGACGAGTTTTCGCCTGGGCGACTTCGAGGTGTCGGCGGACCTGCCGACCGACGGCAGCTACACCGAGGTGGCGCTCGACCTCGGCGAGAGCCTGCATCCCGGCCTGAACGAGCTCGTCGTGACCACCCAACGCTCGGGCCCATGGCAGGGAGAGCGCGCCGGCTTCGCGATCGACTGGCTCCGCTTCGGTGCGGCGGAGCGCGGTGAGGCGCCACGTCGGAACGGCGACGCCCTCGAGCTGCCCGCGGGTTCGTCCGCGCGTTGGACACTGCGCTGTCCCGCCGAGGGACGACTCGCGGTGGAGGCTGGGGCACACACAGGTCTTCACGTCGGGCTGAAGACGGAGGCTGGCGAAGAGGTCGAGGTGCCGCTCTGCGCCGGAGCGGATGGCACGCTCAGCGCGGCGTTGACCGCGTGCACGCCCCAGACGCTGGTCGAACTCTCGCTTCACGCGGGAGACGTGGCGGTCACGCTCTCCTCCGCGCAGCTGAAGGTCCCCGAGGCGGAGCAGCCTCAGGGCGCACCCGAACCGCTGGCGAACGTGCTGGTGTATCTGATCGACACGCTGCGGGCCGACCACCTTCAGGCCTACGCACCGGAGACCCGCGTGCAGACGCCGGGGCTGTCACGCTTCCTGCGTCACGCCAGCACGTTCACCGAGGCCCACGCGCAAGAGAACTGGACCAAGCCCTCCGTGGCGACGCTGCTCTCGTCGCTCTACCCGTGGCAGCACACCGCGACCGAGGGCGACTCGGTGGTGCCGCGCTCCGTGCGCCTTCTGCCGGAGATGCTGCACGCGCGAGGCTTCCGCACGGCCGCCTTCATCGCCAACGGCTACGTCTCGAGACACTTCGGCTTTCGGCGCGGCTGGGACGACTACCGCAACTACATTCGCGAGGGTCTGCGCACGCCGGCCCAATACGTGGCCAACGACGTGCTGACGTGGCTCGACGCCCACGGCACGGACGGACGCTTCTTCCTCTACGTCCACACCATCGATCCCCATGTGCCCTACCGCCCGCCGCCGAACTTCCTCGAGATGTACGGTGACGCGAGCTATCGCGGCCCCGTGGACTTCAGTCACGACGCGACCCTGCTCGAACACATCAAGACCGGCGACGTCTCGGTGGGAGACGCCGATCATCGGCAACTCGAGGCGCTCTACGACGCGGAGATCAGCTACCACGACGTGCACTTCGATCGCATCATGGACGGGCTCGAGCGTCGTGGACTGAGCGACAACACCATGGTCATCGTGACGGCGGATCACGGCGAGGAGTTCTGGGATCACGGGTCCGTCGGCCACGGCCACAGCTTGTACGAGGAGCTGCTGCACGTGCCGCTCTTCGTGCGCTGGCCTGGGCTCCACTCCGCACAGCGCATCACGGGACCGGCGGGATTGGTGGACGTCGTGCCCACGATCTTCGACGCGCTGGGCGAGCAGGCTCCGTCGGGACTCTCGGGCCACTCGCTTGCGCCGCGCCTGCAGAATCGAAGGTCGGACGCACCGTCGGTGGTCCTCAGCGGCTTCTTCGACAACCAGCGGGCCGCGGTGGTGGACGACCTGAAGGTGACCTTCCGCCGCGCTGACCGCATCGCGCTCTACGACCTCTCGCAGGATCCCCACGAGACGCACGACATCTCGCAGGAGCGCCCGATGGCGTTGGTCCACGCGCTCGCGGCGCTGGGGCGTGGGCTGGCCGAGAACGCCAGCGCGGTGAGCGCTCCAGGACGCCCTAGACCCGCGACGCCTCACGCCGAGCACACGGAGATCGACCCGGAGACGGCGGCCGAGCTACGCGCGCTCGGCTACGTGGGCACGTCGGGGCCCTGAGATCTCGGGAACCTGAGATCTCGGGAACCTGCGACTTCCACACTCGACTCGTCCCGTCGGCGAGACGAGGGAGGAGGCGCGAGAGCGGCCTGCTAGACCGGTTCGACGTCTTCCGACGCCTCTTCCATGTCGATGGCCGCGAAGTCCTCGAATTCGACTTCGGACTCCTCGGCATCGGCTACGGGCGCTGCGGCGTCGAACTCTTCGAACTCCTCGGCGTCCTCGTCCGACTCGGGCAGCTCCATCGAGCTCGTGGGGTCGTCCGCCGCGAGTTCGACCTCGCTCGTGGCGTCGGCCGACTCGAGCTCGGCCGCGGTCTCGACCTCCGCTGCGGCGTAGCCGTCGTCGGTCGCGCTCGCGTCGAAGTCGTCGTCATCCGCCGCGCAACTCGCCTCGGACGCTGCGTGAGCCACCGGCTCGGCTGACTCCGCGCCAGCCTGCGGACGCGGCGCCGGCCCGACGCGATAGCCCGCGTCGAGATCCGGGTGGGGAGGTGTGCTCGGAATGGGCAACTCGCCCTCGTAGGCGAAGTAGCCCGACACCTCGCGCGCCTCGGGACGCTCCGCAGGAGCGGGCCACCAGGCGGGCTCACGCGAGGGACGCGTCAGGACGGCGCCGGCGGCCGCGAGGCGGAAACCTCCAGGATCGACGGGAGGAGGCGGCGGAATCGACGCCTCACCCGCGAGCGCGGCCACGGTGCCCGCATCGGGCGCGGCGGCGTGCGGCGCTTGCGCGCCCGGACCGTTGAAGTCGCCGGTGTCCACGGGGGCAAAGTCGTCGTCGGCGGGCTCGGCCCAGTCCTCGGCGTCCGCGGCAGGCTCGGCCCAATCCTCGGCGGGAGCTTCCATGGGCTCGGCGGCTGCCGGAGGCTCGGACGCCACGGGCTCAGCCCAATCCTCGGCGGGAGCTTCCATGGGCTCGGCCCAGTCTTCGGCCTCTGCGGGTTCCTCGGCGGCGGGTTGCTCGTCAGCGGCGGCGCGCTCGCGCTCCGCCTCGTAGGCATCGGCCAACGCCTGCGGGTCCGCGGCGACTACGGTCGACTCTCCGCCGAAGTCGTCCATCTGGGCCACGCCCATGTCGGCTTCCGCGGCGGGCTCGCCCCAATCCTCGTCGGCGGCTTCGAGGGGCGGCTCGGCTTCGGCCTCGAACGGGTCCGGGGGCTCCGCGGCCGCGGCGGCCTCGGCCTCCATGCGCTCCAACTCGCCGACATCGATCTCGCCCGTCGGGGGCTCACCCGAGGTCAGC
>Ga0210033_1004091_pt1 | contig 11403 bp, 12 predicted proteins | sample CryGeymeta201501_FD_185465 | JGI IMG/M metagenome (GOLD analysis project Ga0210033, IMG submission 185465) | Groundwater microbial communities from Crystal Geyser aquifers in Utah, USA - Crystal Geyser metaG 2015-01 (SPAdes) (version 2) | ecosystem: Environmental > Aquatic > Deep subsurface >... | reverse complement strand
AATACCACACCCATTTTCATGTAAACAGTAAAGGCAAAATGTTTCACTACATCTACGACATTGCCTGGATGGAATTCTCTGACGACGAAATTCTTCTTATTAAAAAACGGTAAGGCAGCTTTGCTTTTTGTGATAAATAACTTGAAAAAAATGTAAGGGGTCTCGATACAATCCCACCATAATGCTACCGCTTGAAGACGGAATCACTCGACCAGACAGTATTGTCATGTCGAGTGATTTTTATGTAGTAAAGCGAGGCAAGCGAAATAAAAATAGTATCGAGCCATATACCCAAGATAGTCTAGCTATTATATTTAATATGAAGAGTTATTTCAGGACAGATCACATCATACCGTCATTGCGAGAGCAGCGAGACAAAAACCATCACACCATCACACCATCAAATAATTAAATAATGAAAGAATCAAATCATCAAAAAACCCACTATTGTCTTTTTTAAAAAGGTTTTAAATATAAAAATAAGAGGATTCCTAGCCACATTACAATATCTTTGCAACAGTTCAGCGATTGTCGTTTTCAATAAACAACGCTCCATTAGACATCTTTATTCATAGAACTGCAAACACAAATTCACAACACCTGTAAATGAAAAAAATGAAAATACTTTATGCAAACATCGAAGGCAGCGGAAAACCTTTTATTTTTCTCCATGGCTTCCTAGGTATGGGCGATAACTGGAAAACCCTAGGGAATAAATTTGCAAAAAACGGTTTTGAGGTACATTTGGTGGATCAAAGAAATCACGGGAGAAGCTTTCACGCAGAGGCTTTTAATTATGAAGTGATGGCTGAAGATATTAAAAATTACTGCCATGCCCATAACTTAGAAAAAATAATCCTGTTAGGGCATTCCATGGGCGGAAAAACAGCGATGCTTTTTGCTGCAAAATACCCGGAAATGGTTTCTAAACTTATTGTGGCTGACATTGCCCCTAAAAGCTATCCGCAGCACCATCAGGATATTTTAAAAGGTCTTTCTTCTTTAAACTTTAAAAAAATGGAAACCCGCGAAGATGCTGATGTGCAACTAAAAATGTACATCGCTGATGTTAGTGTACGCCAATTTCTATTGAAAAATTTGTACCGAAAAACAAAAGACCAATTTGCCTTGCGAATAAACCTGCCAATATTAATTAAAAATATAGATGAAGTAGGGGTAGCGCTTCCTGAAGAAGCAAAATACAACGGAGAAGTCATGTTTATGCGGGGCGAACGTTCCGGCTATATTGAAGATTTGGATATGTTGCAAATGCAAAAGCACTTTCCAAAAGCAAAATTAATTAGCATTCCTAAATCCGGTCATTGGCTTCACGCTGAGAATCCGGAAGCATTTTTCCAAGAAGTGATGAAGTTCCTTATTTAAAATGCAATAATTTTACTACTTTTAGAGAATACTAACGCATAAATCCCATAAAATGAAATTACTCATTCAATTGTTATTAACAGCCATTGTTGTAATGGTCTTGGCAGAAATCCTTCCCGGTGCACATGTAAATACATTTACAACCTCAATAATCGTTGCAGCTGTGTTGGCACTTTTAAATATTACTGTAAAACCATTATTGGTGTTATTGACCCTCCCGGCAACCCTAATCACATTTGGTTTATTTCTTTTAGTAATCAATGCAGTGATAATTTTGCTAATTGATTGGTTGATTCCCGGTTTTAGCATAAACGGTTTTTGGTGGGCACTACTTTTTAGTTTTTTGTTGACATTAGCACAATCCATCCTGTATTCGTTTGTCGAAAAGAAGTAAAAAATTACCATAAACCAAAGGTTTAAAGCTTTTGTAAAAACGATTAATTGTCGTATTTTTGCACCCGTTTTTGAGCATGATTCTTTCTGAACATCTTAAAAACGGGTTATTTATTTAAACAAAAGGTTCATGAATATTACAAAACAAGACATCGACAGTCTAAATGCCATCTTAAAAGTAGATATTTCAAAAGAGGATTACGCCCCAAAAGTAGAAAAAGTACTTTCCGATTATAAAAAAAATGCTAAAATCGCAGGATTTAGAGTAGGACATGTGCCTATGGGAATGGTAAAAAAACAATATGGAAAAGCGGTTCTATTAGAAGAAATAAATAAATTAATCCAAGAGGCGCTGCACAACTATTTAACCAAAGAAAAATTAGACCTATTAGGCAATCCTCTTCCAAAAAATGAAATGGATATCAATTGGGAAGCAGATAATTTTGTATTCGAATTTGAATTGGGCCTCGCACCCCAGTTTGAAGTGGATCTAAAAGCGAAAGCCGTTACCCAATACAAAGTGATTGCCGATCAAGAAATGCTGAACAACCAAGTAAAATCCATTCGCAAACAATACGGAAAACTAATTTCTAAAACCATAGCAGAAAAAGGCGACGAAATTACTGGAGTTTTTAAAAATGAAGAAAAAGAAATCAATAATAAAACGACGTTTTCTTTAGATAAAATTAAAGGGAAAAAACAATTGGAGCAACTAATAGGTGCAAAAGTGGGCGATGTAATTTCTCTGAAAACAAAGGGGTTATTTGAAGACGAACACGACAACCAAACCTTTTTAAAAGTTGCACACCACGACGCACATGGGTTGGATATTAAAGTAACATTAACCATAGAAGAAATCAATAAAAGAGAAATGGCAACGTTAAACCAAGAACTTTTTGATAAACTTTTTGGAGAAGGTATTGTAACTTCGGAAGAACAACTAAAAGAAAAAATAAAAGAAGACGCCGAAAAACAATTTGAACAACAAGCAGACCAAGTTTTATTAAATACTGTAGTGGAAAGCTTAATTGAAAATACCAAATTTGATTTACCCGGAGCTTTTTTAACCAAATGGATTCAAAGAGGTGGCGAAAAAGACCTTACCGAAGAAGAAGCGAAAGAAGAATATAACCGTTCTGAAAAAGGACTCCGTTACCAGTTGATAGAAGGAAAATTAATGGCTGAAAACAACCTTAGAGTAACTTTTGAGGAATTGAAACAGTTTACTAAATCCATGATAGCAGCCCAAATGGCACAATATGGACAAATGACTCCACCGGATGAAGAAATGGATGGCATAGCCGCCAGAATTCTAGCCAATGAAGAGGAAGTAAAACGCTTGAGCGAACAATTAAATAGCCAAAAACTACTGCAATTTTTCAAAGAAAATGCAAAATTGAAAGTAAAAGAACTTTCTTATGACAAATTCGTAAAAGAAGCATATTAAAAATAGAAACGATAAATTACTTATATTTAGCCGTTGCAAACACGTTAACGCCTTTTATGAATAATAGTAAAGTGTTTATGCAATAGACATACAAAATACATAATACAGCAACCAATGGATTACGGAAAAGAATTTGAAAAATACGCTACCAAACACCACGGAATAAGTAGCACATACTACAGCAAAATTATAAGTAGTATGACCCCATATATTATTGAAGAACGCCAAATGAACGTCGCTCAAATGGATGTTTTCTCTCGATTAATGATGGATAGAATTATTTTTTTAGGAACACAAATTAATGATGAAGTAGCAAATATCATTCAGGCACAATTGCTTTTTTTAGAAAGTACCGATGCTTCTAAAGACATTCAAATTTACATCAATTCCCCTGGTGGAGGGGTATATGCTGGTCTTGGTATTTATGATACTATGCAATTCATAAAACCCGATGTAGCTACCATCTGTACCGGAATGGCGGCTTCCATGGGTGCCGTTTTATTATGTGCCGGTGAAAAAGGAAAACGCAGTGCCTTGCCACACTCTAGAGTATTAATCCACCAACCCATGGGCGGAGCACAAGGCCAAGCAAGCGATATCGAAATAACCGCCAGAGAAATATTGATTTTAAAAGAAGAATTGTACCAAATTATCTCAAAACATTCCGGTCAAACCTATGATAAAGTATATGAAGACGGCGATCGCGATTTTTGGCTAAAAGCCGATAAAGCGCTAGAATATGGAATGATTGATGAAATTTTAACAAGAGAAATAAAATAACAACCTTATAAGTCCCTCTCCTTTGAAGAGGAATTTAGGGGGAGCAATAACCAGAAATCATGGCGAAAGAAAATTTAGAATGCTCCTTTTGTGGCAGAAAAAAAGCCGAAACCAATCTGTTGATTGCCGGCTTAGACGCGCACATTTGTGACCGATGTATAGAGCAAGCCCACGGAATTGTTATTGAAGAAGCCACACACACTTCCAAATCAATACTTTCTAGTGATTTGATGTTAAAAAAGCCCAAAGAAATAAACGACTTTTTAAACGAATATATCATAGGGCAAGAGCACACAAAAAAAGTAATCTCTGTAGCCGTTTACAACCATTACAAACGATTATTACAACCCGCAACAAACGATGATATTGAAATTCAAAAAAGCAATATCATTATCGTAGGTCAAACCGGTACGGGCAAAACCCTAATAGCAAAAACCATTGCCAAGATGCTTAATGTTCCTTTAGCAATTGTAGATGCAACCGTGCTAACCGAAGCAGGATATGTGGGCGAAGACGTGGAAAGTATCTTAACGCGATTGCTCCAAGCCGCCGATTACAATTTGGAAAAAGCACAAAACGGTATTGTTTTTATTGATGAAATTGATAAAATTGCCCGCAAAAGTGACAATCCATCCATCACACGTGATGTTTCCGGCGAAGGAGTACAGCAAGCACTTTTAAAACTCTTAGAAGGTACCGTGGTAAATGTCCCACCAAAAGGAGGACGAAAACATCCCGACCAAAAGTTTATTGAAGTAAATACCGAAAATATCCTTTTTATTGCCGGCGGTGCTTTTGATGGCATTGACAGAAAAATAAAACAACGCCTAAATATGCAAGCGGTTGGTTTTAGTGCATCAAAATCGGAACACCAATTAGAACGCGATAATTTGCTGCAATACATTATTCCAAAAGATTTAAAAGACTTTGGTTTGATTCCGGAAATTATCGGCAGGCTTCCTGTATTAACACATATGAATCCTTTAGACAAGGAAACCCTTCGCGCAATTCTAACAGAACCAAAAAACGCTATTATCAAACAGTATGAAAAACTCTTTGAAATGGACGGCGTAACCTTCACCATAGAGGATGAGGCATTAGATTTTATCGTAGAAAAAGCTATAGAATATAAACTAGGCGCCAGAGGACTTCGCTCGCTTTGTGAAGCCATTCTAACCGATGCTATGTTTGAAATGCCCGGAACAGAAGATAAAATATTGGAAGTATCTAAAGAGTACGCCGAAAGCATGCTAAACCAATCGGCCATTAAAAAATTAAAGGCGGTTTCTTAATTGTAATACCCAAAGGATAAATTTATAAACCTGGACTAAACAGGTTTAAATTTCCCTTTTACGCTTTCTCGTTTTAATGTAATCCTCCACAGCTTCTTTGGTGGTGAGCCAGTTTCGGCCTTCTTTGTAAGCGTCAATTTTGCCCTGCCGTGCGAGCAGACTGATATATTCCTGACCATAAGGCAAACGTTCTTCTTCTACAAGGTCTGAAATAACCCTGTAATCTGGATCTAGACCAGGGAGTGATTGTAAATAGATATTTAATGTGCGCTCAAGTGCCTGAGACATTAAGAGCATAAGCTTACTATAGTTGCCATGATTTGCACTGTTTAAAGCGTCATAATATTTTTTTCGGTCATTGGTCAAAATGATGGCAGGAGGAAAGCCTTCTTTCATTAAAATCAAATTCATACAAAGCCTTACCGTTCTTCCGTTTCCGTCAAAGAAAGGATGTATCCATACAAATTTATGATGAAAAACCGTAGCCAACTCAAGGGTGTTCAACTGCAATGGGTTTGTATGGACAAAGTCAATAAGCTCATCAAGCAGCTGAGGTACCTTCAAGGCATTGGGAGGAATAAAATTTGCTCCTGCTATCCTCACGCCTCCAGTTCTTAAACGTCCTGCAAAATCATCCTCAATGCTTCGCAGCACAAGTTGATGCAGGGCGAGAATGTCTTTACTGCTAATTTTATAGTCGCCGGAAACCATTTCATACAGATAATGAAGTGCAGTCTCATGATTTTTGGCCTCAAAGTGCTCTTTTAAAGACTTTCCTTTAACGGTAATACCTTCCTGAAGGACGAGTTGGGTTTCCCTTAAACTCAGGGTATTTCCTTCCATGCTGTTTGAGTTGTATGTCCACTCAATAGAAAGTGCTTCCTTTAATTTTTGCAAAGCAACCTGTGGCAAAGGCCTGCTTTTTTGTAAAACTAAAAGTTTATCAAATAGCCTTGTAAAGGTGTTTTGAAAATCATCTCTGTATGTTACATCTATTTTCCACATAATATCGGATACAAATATATACATTTTATCCGATGTTAAAAATTATTTTCCAAAAAAAAACCTCCAATAATATAGAAGGTTTTTAAGTTCTTAATTTAGGTTATGCAATATTTTTTAAGGAGTAGCAAGCATTGTTCTCTTTGAGCTCTTGTGAAGCGTGTACAACCGTAGCTTATGCAGAATAAATGTACTTATATATTTAGGGGTTCTATCTTTTAAGATTTATAAATTCGAAACAAAAGTAGCACAAAATAAATTATTTTATAACTACGCTTTAACAAATTCAGAACAGGCATAAAAAGTCATTGTATTCCTTATCCTAAAAGTACTATAATTTTTTTCTTAAAAATAGAGTATTGTCAATAATGCCATTGCTGTCGAAATTACAAGAAAAGGTAAAGAAAACTAGTAGAGTAACAAAAGGCAGTTTAAAAAAAACATTTTTTATGTAATCGAAAAAAAATGAATTTTACGTTAAAGATCAGTTGGTTTATAGTTTTTACTAAAAAAATGTTTTTTAATTTGTATTATAATAAATTTTAACATACATTTGAATATTATTCACTCCCTAATTAATCGTTTTAACCCTTTAAAACTTTATTATTATGGATACGTATTTTACCCCCCCCCCCTGTTTTTGTAGCCTACCACAAAAAAGCTTTTTTAAAAAAGATTTTTTTTATCATTTTTGCTCTTTTTAGCTTTGCTGTGTTTTCACAAAACAGACAAGATTACTATGTAGTTGCAAAATCTGGCTTTTCTTTAATGCCATTGCAGCAAACAACCAATCAAGATGAAACTTTAACGTTAGATTTTGAAAACAACAACTTTGAATCTTACATAAACAGTAAACCAGTTTATTATTTTCAAAAGGCATTTCCAACAGCTTCTACACCTTACTTACAAAGAGTGTATAAAGTTACTCTAAATGATAATACTCATTTAAATGATTTATTGAATAGAAATGAGATTGAATATGCGGAATTGACAAATGATGGAATTCCTTTATATATACCTAATGATTATAATGACCTTGAAGGAAATCCATTAAGCCAATTAGATATTATAAACGCTCCTTTCGCTTAGAATGTTACGACTGGAAATCCAAATATAATTGTTGGCATTGTTGACACCTATTTCGATACCAATCACGAAGATCTAATGAATCAAATTATACAAAATATTGATTCAAATCCATCGAATGATCATCATGGAACTAAAGTGGCTGGGATGGTTGCAGCGCAGACAGACAATAATTTGGGTATTGCCAGTATTGGATATAATATAAAAATGATTACTCAAGCAAATGGGTTAAATACTAATCAGATGTTATTATTATCTCAAATTCCTGGAGTTAAAATATTGAATGGAAGTTGGACTGACAGCTGTAGTTTCTCACCTATAAATGCTGAAGTTTACGCTGAAATTTGGAATAACGGTGTTACCGTATTTTTTGCTGCTGGCAATGGAACAACTTGTGGCGGACCTAATAATTATGTCTATCCAGCTGCTTATGATCATACAATTGCAGTCTCAGCATTAGGTCATTTATTTCCAATAGGAACTAATGATCCTGTTTTTGGCATGACTCACTGGAAAGATGTACATGAAAGAGTAATTGGTGACCCAACTTCAACGGCTCAACATAATGATAAAGTTGATATTTGTGCTCCAGGTTTTTACATTACTACTACTAATAATGGAAATATTTATGGAGTATCCGCAGTAAATTCCCCTGGAACTTCCCTCTCCTCTCCTATGGTTGCGGGTGTAGCTGGATTAATGTTATCAGTAAATCCTAATCTTACCCCGAATCAAATTCGTGATATATTAAATGATACAGCAGAAGATATATATCAAATACCTGAAAATGCTCCATATATAGGATTATTAGGTTCAGGAAGAGTAAATGCATATCGAGCAGTAATACAATCAAAATGTTTAATTAATCCAAGTTCCGAGTTAGATTTAATAACTAGAAACTCTAATAGTGATAATGGTATTGAACCAGATATAACCACAGAATATCTATGGCGTAGTGAAGACATTTGGGTGCGCAACCAAGACGATGGTAAATTGATAGATGTACACCAAAATCCGGAATATAGCCCAACACAACCCAATTATGTTTATGTTCGGGTTACCAACAACAGTTGTGAAACTTCAACTGGCGCAGATTTATTAAAATTATACTGGGCAAAGGCAAATACATCACTTTCATGGCCTCAACATTGGGATGGGTCACTATTTATAAATGACCCAATAACCAACCAAGACATCTTAATGGGGGATGAAGTAGGCACACTTGCCATTCCGTCCTTATCACCCGGAGAAAGTAAAATTATTGAATTTGAGTGGGTCGTACCCAATCCTGAGGACTATGAAAATATCAATGTAAATCCTTGGCATTTTTGTTTATTGAGTCGAATTGTATCTGTTGATGACTCAATGACTTATCTTGAGGGTACTTCAATTAATCAAAATGTAAAAAATAATAATAACATTGCGTGGAAAAACACAACTGTTGTAGATTTATTACCTAATACACCTTCTCCCATTGGTGGTGTTATTGCTGTAGGAAATCCAACTTCTTTAACAAACACCTATTCATTAGAATTTATAAAATAAACATCCGAAACAGGCAAACCCATTTACGACGAAGCAGAAATTACCATAGAAATGGACGATGTACTCTACAATGCTTGGGTTCGCGGCGGAAAGTCTGGACAAAATTTTGATTCTACGAAAACTGCCTACAAAAAAATTGTTACAGGTAACAATACAGTTCTTAGTAACATTATTTTTAACCCAAATGAAATGGGAACTTTAAACTTAACATTCAACTTTTTAACTAAAGAGATTACTGAGAAAAGTGAGTTTATCTATCACGTTGTACAACGAGATAACACAAATGAAATTATAGGTGGTGAAACTTATGAAATTAGAAAGAAACCTCGTCCATCCTTTGACGCTGATGCTGGCAATGATGCAGTAATTAATAAAAATGAAAATGTAACCATCACAGCGGCACAAATAAACGAAGCCGCCATTTATAATTGGTATGACCCAGAAGGAAACCTTATTTATACAGGAGCAAATCTTACAGTTTCACCCAATGTAACACAGACTTATAAATTGGAAATTATTTCCGATATTGATGGCTATAAGGATTATGATGAAGTAGAAGTAACAGTAAACCCATATCAAATAGAATCATTAGTTCCAAATCCTGCATCAAATTTTGTAAATGTTAATTATACTGCAGATGAAGCCATATCTGCCTATATTATGATAGTAGATACCAATAGCGGTACTTCAAACAATTATATTTTGGACATAACAGAATTTACAACTATTATTGACATTTCAAACTATCCCTCGGGGCTTTATTCTGTTGCCTTGGTTTGTGAGGGTACCATTGTAGATTCATCTTTGTTAATTAAACAATAAAAAATAGCATTATGAAAAAATATATAATCCTACTTATTTTGGTTTTTGGTTTTACAAAGACTAATGCCCAAGACCCACAACTTTTTGAAAATACGTGGTATCTTCAAAATGTAATTATTGACGGTAACAGTAATATTCCTCCTTCAAATGATGAAGTGCCTTTTGTCACAGTAGCATTTGATGTTCCGGGATTTGAAACAGCCGTATGTGATGTTCTTTCTTCGGACATTAATTTTATTGGCTCTAATGAGTTTACAATGTTTAATGCAGGTACTACTTTTGATGATTGTCAAAATTCAATGAACACAGATTTTGAAATTATCTATTTAGATGATTTTTATATTAACCATATAAATGACCTTTTTAGTTATGATATTATTGACGAAACCAATGGCAGTAAAACGCTAACCGTAACAAATATTTCGGGTAATCAAGCAATTTACAATACTATGCTATTATCTAATCCGGAGTTTAAGGTAGATACCTTTTCAGTTTTCCCAAATCCCGCCTCAAAAGAAATTTTTATCCATTCAAGAGTGGATTTAAAAATAGATGCTATTCAAGTTGTAGATGTAAATGGAAAATTGATTTTTTCAGATAATCAATTAAAAACTAGCAAAACGAGTATAAAAATAGAAAACCTAAAAACCGGTTTGTATATCCGCAAATGCCCCTAAATTGATAATTTATTTATATATTTAGCTGAAATTAAAACTATTGATTATGAATATATTTTCTTTTGGAGTGCACTTTACAGACGAAAAGAGTTGTAGGCTCCACTTTAAAGAGCAGCGAGACAAAGAAGGAGTTGTTTGTAAGCGTTGTAAAGGTACAGAGCATTATTGGCTACAAAATAAGTGGAGCTATCAGTGTAAATCTTGCAACTCAAGAACTTCGTTACGTAGCGGTACTATAATGGAGAGTTCAAAGCTTTCGTTTATGACTTGGTACAAGACCATATTTTTGTTAAGTACAACAAAAAAAGGCTTTTCCAGTAAAGAGATACAACGCCAACTCGGGTTAAAAAGATATGAGCCGGTCTGGGCTATGGTACATAAACTTCGCAAGGCAATGGGGCAGCGTGACGATAGATATACTTTGGAAGGTATGATAGAGATGGATGAAGGCTATTTTACGGTAGAAGCTTCACAACAAGCACACAATACGCAAAAAGCAGGTCGTGGTAGCAAAACCAAATCAAATGTTATGGTAATTGCAGAAAGTACAATTCTAGAAGACATCAACACAGGAAAAGTAGAAAGACAATGCCGTTATTTTAAAGCTAAAGTCTTGGACGATCATAAGGCAGAAGGAGCTGACCAAATCTTTGAAAAGGCTATTGATGGTGATAAAACGATTGTCTTTACAGATAAGAGCACCTCTTATGTGAATATTGCCGATTATGTAGAGATACATATGAGCGAAAAATCAGATGCAAAAACAACCAAAGAAACACTAAAATGGGTGCATATAGCCATAAGTAATGCCAAAAGAAATTTTGTAGGAACCTATCATAAAATCAAGAAGAAATATTTGCAACTATACCTCAATGAGTTTGTATATAAACTAAATCGCAGGTATTTTGGTGAAAGAATCTTCGACAGGCTTATAATTGCAAGCATCACAGCTAATGGACACTAAACGGATATACAA
>Ga0210033_1004078_pt1 | contig 11418 bp, 9 predicted proteins | sample CryGeymeta201501_FD_185465 | JGI IMG/M metagenome (GOLD analysis project Ga0210033, IMG submission 185465) | Groundwater microbial communities from Crystal Geyser aquifers in Utah, USA - Crystal Geyser metaG 2015-01 (SPAdes) (version 2) | ecosystem: Environmental > Aquatic > Deep subsurface >... | reverse complement strand
GCCTGCATCTCAGTGGGCGTCGCAGCGCAGAGGGTTCTGTGAGCGATAGCTCGCAGAAGACCCTGCGTCGCGACGCCCACTGAGATGCACGGCGGTCTAGAAGATACGAGGAAACACGGCATATATTTTTGAAACGGCTTCTGAGGGGAACGGATGCCGTCAACCAGGCAGGACAGTCGATATCAGGGGCGTGCGGCGTTGGCAACCGGAGCCCCCTCTCCCTCCTCCACACCCTTCCCCGCCCTGCTCCCTGCCAACCGCGACCCGATCGCCCCGAACCCCGAGGCCACGATCACGAACGCCACACCGAGCATCGCCTGCATCGCGCCCACGGGCAGGCTGTACAGGAACGCCAGCACGTAGCCGCCGAAGCCGCAGATGGCGCCGATCACCGCGGCGACGACCATGGCGCGGGGGACGTTCGGCATCAGGCGGATCGCGGCCATGGCGGGCAGCACGCTGAAGCCAAAGACGGGCAGCGCGCCCAGGACGCGGGTGGTCACCGAGATGGTCAGCGCGACCGTGAGCAGCAGCCCGATCTCGAGCACGCGCGTGGGCATGCCGCGGACGCGCGAGCCTTCGGCGTCGAGGGCCACGGCGGAGAAGCCGCTGCCCCACCAGAGATGGATGACCGTCACCACGACGGCCACCCCGAGCACCATGTGAAAGTCCTCCGGGAGCACCGCGACCGCGGTCCCGAACAGGAGCGTCTGGATGTCCTGGAGCTCCTCGACGATCTGCGTGCCCACGATGAGTGAGCCCGCCGAGCCGAGCAGGAACACCACGCCCAGGATCCCGTCCCGACTGCCCCGCCGCTCCCCCAGCAAGGACAGCACGAGCACCGCGCCGAAGGTCGCCGCCGCCGAGCCGACGGTCGGCGAGGCGAAGATGCCGGTCAAGCCGAGCTGGAGGGCGCCCCAGTAGGAGAGCGTGACGCCGAGGCCCGCGGTCTGGGACAGGGCCGCGCTCAAAAACACCATGCGTCTCAGGATGATGTACACGCCGAGGAAGCCGAGGACCGCGCCGGCGATCGTGCCGGCGAGCACAGAGTCCGCGAACAGCTCCCAGGACTCGAAGAAGAGGCTCAGCGTCAGGTCACTGTCCAAGGAGCACCTCCTGAACGACCGAGGCCGTGGACACCGGACCCGCAACGACCGCCCTCCGACGCGCCAGGCCCGCGTCGAAGACGCGGCCGAACCGCTCCTGCCACGCCGGGTGCGCCGCCACCTCCTCGACGGTGCCTGACAAGAGGAAGCGGGCGTCCTTGTCGACGAGCAGGACGTGGCTGGCGTACTCGGCCACCACCGCCAGGTGATGGCTCACCAGCATGACCGCCAGGTTCCGGTCCCGACGCAGCTCCTCCAGCAGCTCGAAGGTGGCGCGCTCGGCGTTGAGGTCCATGGCGCTGGTCGGCTCGTCCAGGATCAGCATTGGCGGGTCGCTGACCAGCGCCTGCGCCATCAGGACGCGCTGCTTCTCGCCTTCGCTCAGCGTGCCGAACTGGCGAGAGCGCAGGGGCGGGGTGCGCGTGTCCCGCATGGCGCGGTCCACCGTCGCGCCCTGCCCCAGCCAGCCCAGCGGGTTCAGGAAGGACCAGTCCTGATGGAGGCCCTTGCGCACGACGTCGATCGTGCGCGCGGGCAGGTCGGCGTCGACGGAGGAGCGCTGGGGGACGTAGCCGACGTGGCGGCGGCCGCTCGCCCAGACGATCCCGCCGCCGACCCGTGGGAGCAAGCCGAGCAGCGTGCGCAGCAGGGTCGTCTTTCCGCCGCCGTTGTGGCCGAGCACCGCCCACATCTCTCCACGCCGCACCGTGAGGTGGACCGGCGGCAGGATCGCCGTGCGCCCGTAGCCCACCTCCAACCCATCGATCTTCAAGACCTCAGCGTCCGCGCTCTGCATCGGCGTCTCTCCGGTGTTGGATCTCGTGTCCGTGACGGGCCGCCCTGCAGGGAAGGCCTGCGGCATCGCGGCCAGACCGCCGGTCAGTCCTTGTCGGACAGTGCTTCGTAGAGGGCGTCGGCGAGCTGCTCGACGTGCTTGGTGTAGGTCTCTCCGTCAGCGAAGCGCGTGCCGCCGTGCAGCACGACCACCTTGCCGGTGACCATGCGGGCGAGGGTCTCGGAGGTCTTGCGGGGGTAGTACTCCTCCTGGACGATCACCGCCGCCCGCTCGGCCTTCATGCTCTTCATCACCGAGGCCACCTGGCCGGGCGTCGGGGCGATGCCGGGCTTGGGCTCCACGGTGGCGACCTGGGCGACCTTCAACCAGTCGAGCAGGTAGGGCAGCGACGGGTGGTAGACGACCACACGGCGGTGGGCCGCGTCGAGCGTGCCGAACCGCCTGGCCTGCTTCTGGATCAGGAAATCGAGCGTGCCGACGAAGCGATCGGCGTTGGACTTGAACTTCCTGGCGTTGGCCGGATCGAGCTTCCCCATCCGCTCGGCGATCCCGAGCGCGATCCCGCGAGCCGCCCTCGGATCGAAGGTGAAGTGGGGATTGCCGCCGGGGTGGATGTCTCCCATGCTCCGATCCACCGCGCCGCCGGCGCCGATGAGCGTGACGAACCGCGACGCGTCCACATACCCCGCCCCGCCCACGCCGATGGCCGCGTTGCGGGCCTGGGTCTGGAGCGGAGGCAGCCAGCCGCTCTCCAGCTCGACCCCATTCACGATCAGCATGTCCGCCTTGTTGAGCTTGAGCAGCAGGCTCGGCCGCGGATCGACGTAGTGGGGATCCTCGCTCGGCGCCACCAGCGCCTCCACCGTCACGGCGTCTCCGCCCACCTCGTGGGCGATGGCGGCCAGATCCGGCAGCGTCGCCACGACCTTGAGCTCGGCCCGCGCCGTGGCCCCCGACAGCATCACCGACACCCCGGCCAGAGCGGCCAACACGACCCCGACGCACACATTGTGGTTCTTCATGAGCTCCTCTCAGAAGCCATTCGGAAAATAGATGCCGATGGATCCGACGTAGATTCTGGTCCCAGGTGGCGTCTGATGTGAGGGAGTGGGCCCAGAGGCCCATGACCGAGCAGAAGACACACCTGGGGACAGAAGATACGAGGAGACGAGGCATATATTTTTCGAACGGCTTCTCAATATCCGTGGGCGCCGTGGGCGCCCGTGACGACTTCAAACGCGATCATCCCCTTCCAGATGGGCGCGGACCGGAAGTCCGGTCCGTCCCAGCCGCCCTGCAACCTCAACCGCGAAAAATGCGACGGGTAATAGGTGAGCTGAAGGTCAGCGCGTTGGTGTTTCTTGTCTTGCTCGGGGTCGAGGTAGTCCTCCTCGACCCCCGTGACCAGGCCATAGCGGGCCCCGGCCTCCCACTGCGGGGTGAACGTGAAGACCAGCTCGGAGTTCACGCCCAGATCGGACAGCGCGCGGCCAGGCACCTCGCGGCGCCGGACCATCGCCTCGGCGGTCAGCGACACCGCCGAGCGCGTCGTCGAGTCCAACGGCCGGTAGCGCAGGTAGACGTCGGTCCCGTAGAGCTCCGTCCGGTGGCCTGGCCCCGTCGGGTTCCGGCCGAACTGCCCGCTCAGCCCGAAGGCCAGCGACAGGTCGGCGCTGAGCTCGAAGAACTGCTTGAGGGCGGTCGTGGCGATCAGGTCGGCAGGCGACGCGATGCCGCCCTGCCCGTCGGTGAAGGAGCGCGCGCAGCACTCCGCCTCCGCGGTCGTGGCGCTGCCCAGCACCTCGACGTACCAGGGCAGCGGCGCCAGCCACGACGCCTCGACGCCCAGCCCCCGGCTGCCGTCGCCCCCGAGGAACTTGCCGTTGGCCAGCGGCTGATCGACGAAGTGCCACGCGTGCGGGTGCAGCACGTTCGTGCGCCCGAACCGCGTCAGGAGCTGGCCCGCCCGCGCCTGAAGGCTCGCCGGCAGGTCCAGCGTCGTCGCGTACGCCTCCTCCACCTCGACGCCCTCGAACGTGAAGACGAGGTTGGCGTCAAAGCGCAGGAACGGATCCACATTGGCGCCCAGCGACAGCTCGAGCTGCTGGAGCGTGAAGCCGGTCTGGGCAGGGTCGTGGCCGCCGGCCTGCAGCGGCTCTCCGGTGAAGTACGCCGCCGCCGCGTCCAGGATCACGGCCACGTCCAGGAAGCTCGCCGCGGCCGCGGCAGACGGCCCCGGCGACTGCGGGGGGGAGGTGCTCACGTCGGCCTGATCGGCCGCGATGCTCTCTTGAAGGAGCTTCAGCTCCTCCTCGGTCAACTCGGGCTCGGCGGTCGGCTCCGCGGGCGCCTTGACGTCCTCGGTTGCCGTGGCGGGCTCGGTGGGGGTCGGCTCGGGGGCAGGCAGCGGGGGCGACTCCGCCGGCGCGTCCGGCCCTTGCTGGGCCAGGACCATCGCGCTCGACGCCATCGCGCCCATCACCACGCAGCTCCCCACAAACAGCCTCCACCCCGTCCCTGACGGTGATGAATGCATTGTGCTTCTGTTCCATCGCAGGCGACCCGGGCCCGACCTGCGTCGGAGCCGCCGAGCGCACGCGCGGCCACCCCCTCACGACGAGGCTCACCACGCGCACCCCCAACGGGCCGCAGTTCATCCAGATGTCTGTCACAAAAGGACTTTTACGCGATGAAAGGGAGGGGCGGCGAGGTCTTGGGGGCGAGCCGGAGGAGCGCGATGATCTGCCAGGTGCTGGTGCTGAGGCGGGCGACGATCGCATGGATCGGCGGTGCCTCGACCAGCGAGGTCAGCGTCGAGAACGTCCCGCTGGCGACCCGAACCGACTGCGACAGCACCGTGCATTGGTGATCGTCCTCGACGTCACTCGCCTGAGTCGTCGGGGCGGCCCGGTCCTCGGAGGAGCTCCTCCGGGCCGAGGCGCCCCCGTCCGGTGCCAGGTGAACCACGTGCTCACCGCCGTGCTGCACGCACGCCGCGTGCCGCTCGAGCAGGTGATGGGCCAGCACCGCGACCTGACCGAACACGCAGAGCACGACCAGGAGGCTCATCGCCCAGGTCTCGAGCTGCTGTCGGAGGGTCGGGGTCGGCGTCTGCATGATCACACATTCAGGTCTCGCGCTGCTGCGCGCGACGGTGCTCAAGCACGGTAGCGCAGCTTCGAACCGAGCGCAACGGCGACTTCGGCGCACCGATTGCCACCGGCCGTGCACCGGTGCGATACTGCCCTCCAGTCGACCGCAAGGAGCTGCCCCATGAAGTTCTTCTCTGCCGCCCAGGCCTCTGGCGCCATCATCGGGATCCTCATCGCGCTGGCGGTGATGGGGTTGGGCGCGTGGTATGTGTTCGTGCCCGCCTGGAAGGTCTTCCTTCAGGTCGAGGGCTTCTGGGGGCCGGCGGCGGCGCTGTTCGTGGGCGGGACGCTGCTGGGGATGATCAACATCCCCATCGGGATCCGGGTGCGGGGGATCCGGTATGGGGTCAACCTGCTCGGCTTCGGGATGCCGATCGTGGTCGCCTGCTGGATGTGGGGCGACATCACGCCGCCGCTGACCTGGCACCCGATGATCCCGATCGTCGTCTCGCTGCTGCTCTACTTCCCGCTGACCTGGACCGACGAGAAGGGCGTGCGCATCCCGCTGCTGCTCCTGTGGGGGCTGAGCATCGCCGACGTCCTGTTCTTCCACTACGTCGCCGGCTACGGCGTCCGGGAGGTGATGTGGTGGGGATTTACCTGTCAGTTCAGCACCTTGCTGATCGTGGATCTCTACCGCGGCTTCTTCGACGCCGGGCCGTTCAGCGGTGGCGACGGCAAGCTGCTGTCGTTCGGCGGCGCTGGCGCGAGCGACGCGCTCTGGTCGGGGCCGGTGGGCGTGGTGACGCTTGCGTTCGTCTTTCAGTGGATCCTGTGGGAGGGGCTGGACACGATCCTGCCCCCTTGAGCGAGGAGCGTGTTGCGCATTGCGGACCGAGCTGGGCCGAGACGAATCGTGCCGAATTCTGTTCGGCGTGGAGGAGGCGATGCCAGAGCATCGTCGACGACATGGCGGGCAGAAGGCGGTATGATTCGGACGGCTCCAGCGACGGGAGCAATGCGCAACACGCTCCTAGACCAGCCTGAGCGGAGTGAACCGATGCACACCGACATCCCCGCCCTCACCCGACGAAGCAACCAGCTGGCCTGGCGCCTGCTGCGGCACCAGCAGGCCGAGGGCACGCCGTCGTCGCACAAGACCTTCGCAAGGCTGGCGCTGCGATACTACGTCGGGCGATGGGACCTGATCCCGGACTTTGTGCCGGGCATCGGGTTGCTGGACGACTTCCTGTTCCTCAAGCTCGCCGTCGCGCTCCTCGAACCGCCCGAGGCGGCGATCCCCGAGGCGCTCTCGCCGGGGGCGGTGCAGGAGGAGATCGCCCGGACCCTGAAGGCCACAGCGTCATAGCCCAGTCTGAGTCTCAGTCCGACCGGCAGGGCAGGGAGCCCTGCGGGACGGACTGAGACTCACGGCGGTATAGGGGGCGCACCCGCCCGTCGGTCAAGCCGGCGCCGACATTGCCACCCGCGCTGGACCCACGTACCATGAGGACGGTTCGCGCGCGTTCGATCTGGCGCAGGAGACCCCCGTGAAGCCTCTCGAGACGAAGATATCCGGTGACCGAACGGTGCGATACTCCCGCACGGGCCAGGGTCAGCCCCTGCTCTTCCTGCAGGGATTTGGCATCAAGACCACGCACTACCGGCCGCTGTTCGAGGCGCTTGCGGGTTCGTTCGAGATCTTCGCACCCGACCTGCTGCGCTCCAATCGGTTCCGCGGGCAGCCCGTCGAGGTGGACAGCTGGGCGGGCGTCATCGAGGAGTTCGTGCAGAGCGTGGGGCTGGCCGACTTCGGCGTGGTTGGCCACTCGCTGGGCGGCGCGGTCAGCTACACGCTGGCGGCGAGGAGCGACGCGGTGCGTTGGGCCGTGGGGCTGAACCCGCTGCTGCCGCCGTCGTGCGGACCGGGCAGGCTGATCGGGCGCTCACTGCGCAAGGGCGCCAGCGAGAGCATCGGCCGGGAGGGGCTCAAGGCGCTCTTGTTCGCCAACAAGTTCCACGGCTCGTTCCTCTACCACACCCTGCGCGACCTCAAGAACACCGCACAGCTCGCGTCGAACGTCTGCCGCTTTGACTACACCGACCTCCGGGTCACCCAGCCTTCGGCGATGATCTGGGGCGAGCGGGATGAATACTTCCGCCTCACCCCGTTCGTAGAACGACAGATCGAGCTGGCCTTCGACGACATCCGCATCGAACGCCTGCCCGAGCTCAACCATGACTGGCCGGTCTATCGGCCCGAGCACGCCGTCCAGGCCATCCTCGCGATGCACACCCAGGCGCCGTGAGGGGCCGAGCGACCCGACCTGCGGGCCTACCGCCCCAACACGAGATCGCCGACGTCGCGAGCCCGCTCCGGCGCCGCCCGGTCTGTCCTGTCGCCCGCGCACCGCAGTCGCCGGGCCATGCCCATCCGCGCGAAACGCCGCGCCCCACTGCCCTCCAGAGGTTCCCCTTGCGTCACCGCCTCGTCCTCGTCTTCATCGCGCTCTCCCTGCTCACCGCCGCCGCGTGCGACAGCGCGCACAAGACCGACTCCGGGCCGCCCGTCAACACCGCGGCCGTCATGGCGACGCCGACCCGACGCACCCCCACCGAGCTGCAGCGCGAGAAGGTCCTGTCCTCGCAGATCAAGCAGCTCCTCGAGAACGAGCACATCCGCAAGAAGCCCGTGGACAACGAGGTCTCCCGCGCCGCCTTCGCCGAGTACCTCAAGTCCCTCGACCCCACCCGCGTCTTCCTGCTCCAGAAGGACGTCGACGCGCTCACCGTCCACGCCGACACCATGGACGACGAGCTCGCCGCCGGCCGCCTCACCCTGGCCGAGCTCGGCGAACAGCTCCAGAACGACCGCATCCGCGACGCCCAGGCCATGATCGACAAGGCGCTGGTCCAGCCCTTCGACTTCACCAACGAGGAGACCCTCGAGACCGACGGCGAGAAGCGACCCTGGTGCGCCACCGAGGCGGAGCTCGCCGAACGCTGGCGCAAGGTGCTCGAGCTTCAGGCCCTCCAGCGCATCGAGCGCGCCATGGAGACCGACAAGGCCCTGGCCGAAGCCGCCACGGCGCCCCCGGACGCCGATGCGGGCACCCCGAACGCCGACGGCGCCGACGCCGGAACCCCCACCCCCCCGCCCGTCGCCAAGGACTTCGCCACCTACGAGAAGGAGGCCCGCGAGCGCCTCCAGAAGGACTACTCCTCCCGGTTCAGCCGCCTGCTCCAGCAGGAGCACATCGACGAGGTCGAGCTCTTCCTCAACGCCATCACCACCATCTACGACCCCCACACCACCTACCTGGCCCCCGCCCAGAAGGAGAACTTCGACATCCAGATGAGCGGCTCGCTCGAGGGCATCGGCGCCACGCTGCAGGAGCACGAGAGCCTGATCAAGGTCGTCAGCATCGTGCCTGGCAGCGCCTCATGGCGTCAGGGCGAGCTCGAGGCCGAGGACCTCATCATGGCCGTGGCTCAGGTGGGCCAGGAGCCCGTCGACGTCATGGACATGCGGCTGCGCGACGTCGTCAAGATGATCCGCGGCCCCAAGGGCACCACCGTCACCCTCACGATCAAGAAGCCCGACGCCTCGGTCAAGGTGATCTCCATCGTGCGCGACGTGGTCCGCATCGAGGAGTCGTTCGCCAAGGGGGCCGTGCTCACCCACCCGAAGCTCCCCGTCAAGGTCGGCTACATCGACCTCCCCAGCTTCTACGGCAACACCCGCGCCGCGCCTGGTGAGACGCCCGACCGCCATTGCACCGATGATGTGGCCAAGCTGCTCAAGGCCTTCAACGCCCGCGGCATCCACCACGTCATCCTCGACCTGCGCGGCAACGGCGGCGGCCTGCTCTCGGACGCCCAGCGCATGAGCGGCCTGTTCATCAAGGACGGCTCCATCGTCCAGACCCGCGACAACGACGGCGACGTCAAGGTCCTCGAAGACCCCGACTCCGCCATCGCCTACGACGGCCAGCTCATCGTCATGGTCGACAGCCTCTCCGCGTCCGCCTCCGAGATCCTCGCCGGGGCCATGCAGGACTACAAGCGCGCCGTCATCGTCGGGACGACCCAGACCCACGGCAAGGGCACCGTGCAGCAGCTCTTGAACCTCGACCGCATGGCGTCGATGGACGAGGCCCCCGAGGCCATCCGCCCGCTCGGCGTGTTCAAGATCTCGCTGCAGCAGTTCTTCCGGGTCAACGGCGACTCGACGCAACATCGCGGCGTGATCCCCGACATCCAGCTGGCCGACCCGTGGGCCTACATCGAGACGGGCGAGCGCTACTACCCGCACTCGATCCCCTGGAGCCAGGCCGACGCGGTGAGCTACGACACCTGGCCGAAGCCGCCGGCGCTGGCCAGCCTCAAGCAGCGCAGCGAGGTGCGCCAGGCCACCAACGACGCCTTCAAGCGCGTCAAGTCCCGCACGACCCTGCTCGCCTCGCGCAAGGATCAGACCCTCGAGACCCTCAACCGCGACGCCTGGCTCAAGCAACGCGACACCGAGAAGAAGGAGCTCGACGCCCTCACCGTCGAGTTCGACAAGGAGCCGGTCCGCTTCAAGGCCGAGCAGCTCGACTACGACGGCGCCATCGCCCGCCAGAAGGCCCAGGCCGCCTCCCCCGAGGGCAAGGATCGCAAGACCGGACAGGACGCGCCCGACCGGTTCGGCGAGGGCCTGGGCAAGGATCCGTGGGTCGAGGAGGCGCTGTTCATCCTGGGGGATATGGGACAGTGACCTGTCGGACGCCCGCTCCCCCCGACACCCTCCTGGACCCGCCGCGGCCGCCTGCCAGATGCCCAGGCAACCTCCAGAGCCTCGCCGATCGGACGACGTCAGACGTATTCGAGGCTCTAGAGCCTCCGCCGCCGCCTGCCAGATGCCCAGGCAGCCTCCAGAGCCTCCGCCGCCGCCTGCCAGATGCCCAGGCAGCCTCCAGAGCCTCGCCGCTCGAACGACGTCAGACGTATTCGAGGCTCTAGAGCCTGCTCGGCTTCTCGCCGCATGCCCAACGCCACCTCAGCGCCGCAGCCGCACGGTCGCCACGCCCGACGTGCTCACGCGCACGCCGAACAGCCGGCCCCCCAGCGCCTCAGCCACCGCAGCCACCACGCTGGTGGACGGCGACGAGGCGCTGACCTCCCGCTCCACCAGCGGCCTCGACGCGCCGATCGGCACGAGCGCCACGTAGGCCGCGTCCCCCGCCAGGTGCTCCACCGTCACCGTGAGGACATCGCCCGCCGCGAACCCGCCACGGTCAGGCCCCACCACCCACACCCGCACCAGACCCGACGAGACGTCGAGGTCCACCGGCGTCGCGTCCAGCGTCTGCGCCAGCCCCCACGCCTCGCCGGCCGGGGTGCACGGCACGGCTGGATCGGGATCGAGCGGGTGGCAGGGGGCGCGGTTGATCTCGAGGGTGGCCGCAGGCACGGCGCCGTCCGAGGCCGTCAGCGCCCAGGTCCCGTTGAGCGGCGCGCGACCGAACCGCGCCAGCTCGGTGTGAAGCTCGGGGATGAGCCGCGCGCCGTCGGGATGCAGCTCGACGCTGCGGGCCGGCGTCGCCAGGCCGCGGTGCTCGAGGGTGACCACGGGCGGCGGCGCGTCCGCGAACACGAGCTCCAGCCCGTCAACGCGGCACGGCGGCGACGGGAAGCGCGTCGCGCACTGCCCGCCCTCACAAGGGACCGTCTCCACCGACGACGGCGAGCATGACGGCAGGTCGCTCGGCGCAAAGCGCGTCCCGGCCGACGACCCGTTCCGCGACGACGCCTTCACCCCCCGGAAGACGGCCACGTGGTCGCTGCGCGTGTTGGCGATCAGCACGTCCAGGCTCCCATCGGCGTCCATGTCGGCCACCTCGACGCCAAACGCCCCGCCCGGCAGGAGCTGCCCCGCCGGCTCCAGCCGCCCGAGCGGCGAGATCTCGAACAGCTGCGCCCCGCGGCCGAGCTGCTGTGAGATGGCCAGCAGCCGCGTCCCATCCGACCGGGCCACCGCCGCCGACGCGTCGATGGGCCCCTGCGCAACCGGGACAGACACCGCTCCGGCGTAGTCCAGCGCCGCCCCCTGGCTGAGGATCACCGACAGGCTGTTGGCGAGGCTGTTCGTCGTCAGGAAGTCCACGACCCCGTCGTTGTTGCGGTCGTCCACGACCACCGAGGTGGGCCGGTCCCCCACCTGTGGCGACCCCGCCCAGAGGTCGAAGGCGAGGTCCGCGCCCTGCAGGAGGACGAGCAGCTGCGCCTCGGCCCCATCACGCAGGTTCGGCGCGACGATGTCACCGTCGCCGTCACCGTCCACGTCGACCCAGCGTAGATCCCCCGCCACCCCGTCGGTCGGCAGGCTGGCGCTGGGCTGGAGCGTGCCGTCCTCGTCGGCAAGAGCGAACAGGATGTGGCC
>Ga0210033_1004073_pt1 | contig 11422 bp, 10 predicted proteins | sample CryGeymeta201501_FD_185465 | JGI IMG/M metagenome (GOLD analysis project Ga0210033, IMG submission 185465) | Groundwater microbial communities from Crystal Geyser aquifers in Utah, USA - Crystal Geyser metaG 2015-01 (SPAdes) (version 2) | ecosystem: Environmental > Aquatic > Deep subsurface >... | reverse complement strand
CGATGGGGGATAGGAAGCTGGCGTGGGACAGGCTGGAGAATGATTATCTCGCCTACATGCCCGAGACCGCCGTCGACTCCATGCGCAAGGGGTTGCGCGACCAGAACGGGCTGCCGCAGTACACGACCATCGTAGTGCCGTACAGCTACGCCATGATGCTCACCGCGCATACCTATCAAACCTCCGTCTTCTTCGGACGCTCCCCACTGCAGCAAGTGCAGGGGCGGCACGGGGAGGGGCAGATGCAGGAGCAGGCTATTGAAGCGCTCCTCGACTACCAGGTTAACAGTGGTCTCCACCTCCCCCCGTACTACATCTGGCTGTACGATATGCTGAAGTACGGACTTGGAATTGTCGGGTACTACTGGGAGGATGAAATGATTTCCTCCCCTCGCTACGAAATACAGGAAGAAACTTTCCTCGGCGTTAAGACGGGGAGGAAGAAACGGGTTAAGGTTGAACAAGTGCACAAGGGGTATTCGGGGACGAAGCTCTACAACGTGCGGCCGCAAGACTGGCTTACCGACCCTCGCGTGACTTACGGGAACTTCCAGCAAGGGGAGTTTTGCGGTCGCTACATCGAACTCTCCCGCCTCGAACTGCTCGAGGGGCAGGCGCGGAAGGACTATGTGAATGTGGATGAACTGCTTCTCCGTGGCCCTTCGAATGGTCAGCGGGATATCGGCAATTCGCAGATGCAGCTTCCGGGCGCCGGCACTGGCGCGATTTATTCGAAGGACAACGACCTCGCGCCGTTCAAGGGGTATGAGGTCTATGTGAAGCTGCTTCCCCGCGAGTGGGGCTTCGGTGGAGGGGAGAGGGCTGAGGTCTGGGTCTTCACTATCATGACCGACGACATCATCATCTCCGCGAAGCCTGTGGGCTACTGGCACGGGAAGTTCCCGTTCGAGGCGCTGGAGGGGGAGGTGGGCGGGCATGCTACCTACAATCGCTCGATGCTCGAAGTCCTCCAGCCGATGAACGATGTACTGAGCTGGCTCGTCAACACCCACTTCTTCAACGTGCGGAAATCGCTGAACGACCAGTTTATCGTCGACCCCTCGCGCATTGTGATGAAGGACTTCACCGACCCTGGGCCTGGCCGTTTGCTGCGACTGAAGCCGGAGGCTTACGGTTCGGATGTTCGGGCGGTTGTTTCGCAACTTCCCGTGCAGGACGTTACTCGAGCGCACCTGACAGACTTCAACCTCGTCGCGGAAATGATGCAGCGGGTTGGCGGGGTGAACGATTCACTGATGGGTATGGTGAACGCAGGGAGGAAGTCGGCTACGGAGGTGCGGGCGTCGACGACCTTCGGCGTCAATCGAATGAAGACGGTGGCGGAGTACGCGAGTGCGACAGGGTTCGGCCCGCTCACTCAGCAGCTCATCCAGGTCACGCAGCAGATGTACGATGATGATAGGCAGTACCGGGTGGCGGGGAGTGCCGCGAAGCTCGGCGCCCCCTACCGCAAGATTACCCCGGAGGACATTGCGGGCTTCTACGATTTCGTGCCAGTGGACGGAACGATGCCAGTTGACCGTTTCGCGCAGGTAAATCTCTGGCAAACGATGATGGCGCAGCTGGGGCAGATGCCGCAGGTGGCGGGGCAGTACGACTTCGGGAAGATTTTCGGGTTCGTGGCACAGCTCGCAGGGCTGAAGAATATCGAACAGTTCCGCCTGAGCGTAGCGGATAACGAGCAGGTTGCGCTACAAGCTGCGAAGGGAAACCTCGTACCTATGAACGAGGTGGCGTCTGCAACGACCTCCGGTATGCCGGAACCGGGGCAGGTGCCTGGAATGGGACCGACATTATGAGTGAAGAAAACAAGAAGGAGCTCCTATCCTCCGCGCTGGAGCTGAAGCGGGCGTATGAGGAGTTGCAAGCCTTTCCTGCGTGGGCGACAATCAAGGCACAGTTGGAGAAGCAAGTACGGGTTCGGACAGACCGTATTATGCTTACCCCACTAACCAACCTCGACGCTGCAATGGAACAGGAATACGCGAAGGGGGAAGTGGCCGGTATCCGTCTCGTCCTGCGCCTCCCGGAGCAAACGGTGGAGGACTTAGGTTTCGAGATTCAGCAGCTTATCAATCAGATGAAGGAGGAAGAGAATGAGCGGGGAGAATGAAGAAAGTGGCGCACCAGCGGCCAGCACAGCGGATACCGAATCCGTTAAGTGGGAGGACTTGAACTCGACGGTGCCAGGGATTGACGACCACGGCGACGACGAGGGGGACGAGGAAGAGTCATCTTCCGACGCCTCGGAGGGGAGCGATGAAGACCCTTCTGATGGTGCTTCTGACGACGAGGGGGATACCCCAGTCGATGCGGCGTCAACCGCAGATGCTGTTGCTGGAGGAACGGAGAACGAGGAAGGGGCTGCCCCAGTCACCGAATCGGTCGCGGAGGAAGTGCAGGAGCTCACGCCTGAGCAGATTGCCAAGCGACAATCCGACTACCAGGAATGGTTGAACGAGCAACGGAAGGGCTTGGAGACAGTTTACAAACTGGACGACGAGACCGCCGAGCAACTCCAAACGGAGCCAGAGTTGGTGCTACCGAAGCTGCTTGCGAACATGCACTTAAACCTGCAACGCTCGCTGCTGGAAGGGATGCAACAAATCGTGCCACAGATGCTGGAGAAGACGCAGAAGGTGAGCGCACGAGAACGGCAGGCAGTCGATACGTTCTACGGTGCTTATCCGGAGCTGAAGCCGCATCATGATAAGGTGCTTGAGATTGGCAAGACGTACCGCCAGCTCAACCCGAAGGCAACTCCACAAGAGGCGACAAAGGCCATCGGCCTGCTCGCGGCACAGATGCTGGGGGTGGAATTGAAGGGCGGGAAATCCGCAGGGCAGAAGAAAGCAACGCCGCATACTCCGGTTCGTCCGGCAGGTAAGGGCGGGGCGCTTCCGGCTAGCGGGAAGAAGTCCGGAGATAACATCTTCGCGGATTTGCTGGACGACTAAGCTGATGGTATAATGGGGGAGGTTTATTCTAAATGAATGTCCCCCGATTAAACCATATCAAGGAGAAATAAAATGGCAATTCTCGGAATTCGCGGTACTGGTGACTGGGGCACGGATGAACGCCCCAAGAACTTTCGTGAAACAATCCTGTGGCGTCAGCCTAACGGCCAGACACCTCTGACCGCTCTGTTGAGCAAAATGGGCAGCGAGTCGACCAACGACCCTGAGTTTGCGTGGTGGGAAGAGCAGTTGAACACCATGCGCGTTCAGCTCAACGGGGCGATTGCTAACGGCGTGATTACCACGCTGGTGATTCAAGCTGCCGTCGATACGACCAACCTGGTTGCCGGTGACCTGCTGCTCGTGGAGAAAGCTGATTCCACCACCTACGACAACGAAATCGTGGAGGTCGCTTCTGTGACCAACGCCACTACCCTCGAAGTCATTCGTGGTGCGGCAGGCACAACCCCGGTAGCTATTGCCGATGCGAGTTACCTGACCAAAATCGGCAATGTGTACTCGGAAGGTTCCGGCGCCCCCACCTCGTCCACCCGCAACCCGACGAAGCTGAGCAACTTCTGCCAAATCTTCAAGACCACCTATGAGCTGACGAATACCGCAAAAGGTACGAATCTGCGCACGGGCGACCCGCTGAAGAATGACAAGAAGCGCAAGATGTTCGACCACTCCATTGCTATGGAATGGGCGTTCCTGTTCGGCCAGAAGTCGGAAACTACCGGCGGCAACGGTAAGCCGAAGCGCACCACTGGCGGTATCCGCTCCTTCCTGGCCAGCAACGTCACCGTCTTCGGCGCGGCTGTCACGGAGGATTCGCTGCTCGCAGCTCTGTATCCGGTGTTCAACTTCAGCTCCGGTGCTGGCGATGAGCGTTTGATTCTGGCCGGAAACGGCGCAATCAATGTCATTAACAAGGTGGCGAAGAACAGCGGCTCCAGCCGCGTGAACTTCGACGGTGTGGTGAAGCTGTACGGTATGTCTCTGCAGCGCTGGATTACCCCGCAAGGTGTGTTCTACCTGAAGAGCCATCCGTTGATGAACAACCACGCTCGCTACACGAACAGCGCGTTTGTCATCGACCCGAGCGCCTTGAAGTACCGCCACTTCCGCGATACGGCCTTCAAGGACAACATCCAGGCACCCGACAGCGATACCCAGAAGGGGCAATGGCTGACGGAGGCAGGTCTGGAAGTGAACCACGAAGGTACGATGGCTTATCTGGGCGCGTTCCAGTAAGCTGAGGTAGGAAGTAATCAAAAGGGGGAGCTTCGGTTTCCCCCTTCTCACTGGCGGAGGCTTTATGAGCAATACTGGATTTGATGAACGGACGATAGCACAGGCTACCGTGGTGGTGAAGAGAATGGTGCAGGCGAAGGCGATACCCGTACCGCTCGTTCTGGAACTGGCGATGGGCAGCGATGAGGGTTGGAAGGCGGCAGCGCTCGAGTATCTCGTTGCAAGGAAGGAGGGGCGGAGATACACTCCGTCAACAGTTGAACAACCTAACTGGGAAGAGGAGGCGGGCGATGTCAAAGGTAAATGAACTGGAGGGTGGGTACAAGCCCTCGCTGTATCTGGACTTCAAGGACGCGGAAGAAGCGAAGGAGTTTCTCGGTAAGCTCAGCGAGAAGGTTACCGTCGTGATTCAGGGAAAGCTGACCTCCGTTCGCGTCGAGGCGGATGGGAAAGAGTGGAACAGCTCCTCCATTCGCATCGAGGACTTTAAGGTTGAGCTCGTGGAGAACAATGTTTTCGACGAACTGGCGGATGACTAAGCCATGACCCGTGACGAAATCATCTCAACCATCCTCTCCCGCCTCGGCCAGAGGCAAACCGACACGGCACTGCAGGAAGCGGCCGTAAAGGAATTGGCCACCGTCCAGCGGAAGCTAGAGGACGACAAGTTCAAGCCGTGGTTCTTGCTCTCGGAAATGCTAACCACCACCACGGCAGTCGGGGAACCCCGGATAACGCTGCCGGATACCTTCCTTGCCGAATGTGACGAGGGCTCCTTCTGGCGCTACGATGCGGCGGCCAGCACAACCTATACTGAACTCCGGAAGATGGAGCAGGACACCATGCTGCAGCGCTACCCAACAGCGGGGATTCCACTGGCCTATGCAGTTGTCGGAGGCTATGCCCATCTTGCCCCCGTTCCAGATGCTGCTTATACACTGAAGTCCCAGTTTTACCTGCGGCAGGCGGTTCTTACTACCGCTTACGGCGTTGGGGATGGCCCCACCTTCGAGAACAACTGGATGCTTCATGCGAGCGCTTGGCTAATGGCAGAGCTCGGGGAGGTTCTAGCGAAATACTATGTGCGGGATACGGAGGCGGCAGCTCTGTTCCACGGGGATGCACAGCTCGCTCGCAGCACTTGCTATACGGATACCGTAGCAAGGCAGGAGGCCAACGCTCTGCGCTCTATGGGGGACGACTAACGTGGCGTGGGCGGAGACCTCTGTGGGGGCACCTGCGGTGTGGGCAGAGGCTCCGGAGCAGCAACGTGTGTATAGTCTTGCGCTAGACGTAGACGCGATAGGCACAGAAGCTGGCGGCATCGTTTATATCGTACGAGAGCAGCTTACCTTCATGGGGGAGCAGATACTGGCTACTGATCTTCCTGACACTGATATTTATTCTGACCAAGCGCTGTTCTATTTCCCAACTTTGGGCCGCAGTTTGACTTTCCCTGGTGTGACCATTTACGTTGATAAGGGAGTGTACTATAGTGATGATTGGGTCACATGGACGCTTGCCAATTCCATGCTGACAGGCTATATGCTAATAGACGTAAACTGGCAGACCGCCGATAAGTCGATAGTGTATGTGATGGCAGCCGATATCTCTACGCACGAGCTTATCCTGCTTTCAACGGTAAATGGTATAGAGTGGCCGGAGATTCCTTGGGCGGTGAGTGTCGTAGGCGACCCTTACGTCGACGTAGTACGGTGGTTTGTGCTCGACGGGAAGGCGTACGCGGTACTGGAACGGGATTCAGGCGATGAGGCTTACCTTACCTTTACTGACGAAGGGACTGCCGTAGAACTGGCGCAGGCAGCTTTTCCTTTTATCGAGTACATCCTAAACAACGGCATTTATACTTTCCGGTCTCTCCCAAGCGGGCTGGTTGTCGGTATAGCGCGGAACGCGGTAACTTACGGCCATAGCGTCTATATGTTTTCTGGGGGTGCCCTCCTCGGCGTAGCGGTGCTGCCGGAGACCCCGTTATTAGGGAATACGTTGTACCCAAGGCTGATAGAGAGTGCTGTGGCGGGGGAGTTAGGGCGCTTGTTTTTGGGGCAGGCGGAGTATGCCATCAAGACTTCCGCGGAGGGGGGATTGCTTCTTACCGAAGTGCGCGCCTACGGGGGAGCTTGGAAGCGCGTGGGGCACTGCAGCGTTAGACCGCAGTGGGATACCCCCCCTTCTGCGGCTTCTGTTTGGACTTAGTCTTTACAGTTTGTAGTCTTCGCGATATGATGTCGCTACTAACTTACATAGCGGAGGCATCATGGGTCTGGAAACTGGGGATTTCATCAATCAGTTGGTAGAGACTAATCCGCAATCGGGGGACGCTCTGTCCCTCGGTGATGACCATCTCCGCTTGCTGAAGCACGTCCTGAAAACAACCTTCCCGAACATGTCGGCAGCGATGCTGCTAACCGCGGCGGAGCTGAACGTAATCCCTACCACCTACGCGCCCCTCGCTTCCCCAGCGCTGACGGGCACACCGACTACCTCAACGGCCGCGCAAGGCACAGATACGACACAGATTGCGAACTGTGCTTTTACTAACGCTGCGGTAATGGGCAGCTTAGGACGGATGATGCCTGTGAGTACGGCAGGTAGCCTTGCTTTGACAACGGCGCATTTAGGCAAGCACATTCGCGCAACCGCAGCTGGGCTGTCGCTGTCACTGGGTACGGCCGCAGCGCTGGGAGCCGGCTGGTGGGCGATGGTGAGCGTAGCGGCGGGGGCAAGCTTGACGCTGAGCTCCATTGCAGCGAACATGTACTCGGTGGACAATACAGTAACGGCGGCGAGCAGCGCTGTGCTCCCAGAGACCGGTACGCTGGACAATACGGCCTATATGGTAGTATGCGATGGGGTAAGCTTCTATCTACTCCGCACTGGGGTAACGCCCATCGTGCCGGCAGCTGCATCAGTGGTAACTCCAGGGGTACGGTATGTAGAGGCGGGCGGGCCAGCCACCACCCCCTATGCAACCATGACGGAAGTGATAAACCGTGCCATTGACAGGACAGGCACCTACCGAACACGCTTAGATATAGTAGGTGGGAATTCCTTCAGCCCCCAGTACCGCATTTATAAGAATGGTGCTGCTTTCGGCACACTGTGGGCGGGCGATGCAGTTCCTACACGACTGGAAGACTTAGCTTTTGCGCAGGGGGATACCCTGCAGGTTTTTGCGAAAAACTTTGATGCTATGACCGTGCGTTTATTCCTTGGCTTTGCTGGAGAGGTTGTTCCTCACCCTGAACCACTGATACTAGGTGTTCGTTAAGTCATGCGCATCCCTGTCAATAACCTCTACGAAGTCGGTATGCAGGCCGACCCTTCCCCGAACGAGCTTCCGCTCAACGGGCTTACGCTCGTATCCAATATGCGGGTGCAGGATGGCGGAATAGAAAGCATAGCTGGTTACGCCCCGCCATTCACTGCCCCCACGGTGAACCCCTCTTTCCTGCAGCCGGTAGCGGGGGCGGATACCTATGCTTGGCTGTACGGAGGTAAGTCTACAGTTGACCAGTTGTTTGCCTATATGAGCGGGGCGCATACGGATGTTACGCGGCTAGCCGGAAGTTATGCTGGGAGTGATTGGCGCACGACTATTCTAAACGGCGTCGTAGTGCTGACGAATAATCTTGATGTGCCGCAGATGTGGTCTCCGGTGCTGGGGCGAGCTCAAGACCTTACCGCATGGCCAACGGGTCTCAGCGCTATGACCATCCGGTCGTACAAGAACTTTCTGCTGGCCTTTGGTTTAGCAGACCTCGCTGACCACCCCTATACACTGCGCTGGAGTCACCCCGCAGACCCCGGCACCGTTCCGGCATCGTGGGACGTGAGCGACCCGAACACAGATGCTGGAGAGGTGTCACTGGCCGACACAGGCGGGGCGATTATCGACAGTATGCCCCTGCGCAACGCTAATGTTATCTATAAGGAGGATGCGCTGTACTTGATGAACTACATTGGAGGTACGAGTGTCTTCGACTTCAAGAAAGTATCGTCAGAAGTTGGCGTAATTGCACCAAACTTGGTAGCTCAGTTCGACTATAAAGGCTCCCAGCATATTGTACTTACAGCGTCAGACCTAATCCTCTTCGATGGGCAGAATGTAGTGTCGTTGCTGAGTAAGCGTATGCGGAGGTGGCTGTTTAGCTTGATTTCGGAAGCCAGCATTGGCAAGTCCCGTATTGTGGTTAACCAACTGCGCAGTGAGGTATGGGTAGCCTTTTGCACTGGCGCTACGGCCTATTGCGATAAGGCGCTTATCTGGAACTGGCTCGATAACACCTTCACAGTTCGGGATTTACCTAATATTAGGGCAATAACTTCTGGCGTAGTCCTTGACCCGTCACTGACCGGGGTAGCACAGTGGGACACCGTGGTGGAGACCTGGGCTACCGCGAACAGCGTCTGGGGTTCTCGCACCTTCCGGCAGGGTGCGCTGCAGATACTTGGTTCACCTGGGGCAGTTCCTGAATGGCATTTGTTTGACTATGGCACTACAGCGAATGGGTCGGAAATTACCTCCCGTGCGGAGCGTACTGGCCTAACTGTATATGGCCAGAACTGGCGCGGGGAGCTGATGCAGGACGTAGAGGTGCAGAAGCTATTAACCGAAGTCTGGCCGCGAATTGAAGCTTCGGCCGGGCTGACCGTGAATGTGTACGTAGGGGCGCAGATGCGGCGGTCTGACCCTGTAACATGGGCTGGGCCGTACCCCTTCAATCCTGCTACGGATAAGAAGGTTAACTGTTTGGTTAGTGGGAAACTGTTATCCGTGGCTTTCGAGGCGCCAGCGACCACGGGATGGAAACTCTTTGGTTACGACTTAGAAATCCGGCCGGTCGGGAGAGGCTTATGAGAACCCCCACTAGAAAAGCTGATGCGTTGGGAAAATGGGAACCGTCCAATCCCTCGACCGGAGCGGACTCAGTCGAAGTTGCTCGTTGGACACTGCAGGAACTGGAAGAACTAGGGCGGAAGTACGCTGAGCTGGTAGCGGCTGTACAGGAGGTAAGCGCTACGCTTCCGCCGAACGTGGACGAGCTGACAGGGCTACTGGGGGGTGGAGATACCGCTCTGCACTTCCATTCAGCTGACAGGGCGAGAGCTAACCATACAGGAACGCAGTCCTCGAGTACGATTGCAGATTTTGCTGCGGCGGTCGAGGCGCACCCTTCTGTGCAGGCGAGTGCTGCCAGCCGCCACGCGGCGGTGACGGTCATTACCTCGGCCACACTGTCGTTAGCGCTTACGGGTCAGCAACTGTCGGGGGAGGTTAACCTAGCGGCGGTGCTGGAGGCCGTATATCAAGCTAACTGGTATGACGCATCTGGTACGGCCGCCGGTGTGATGTCGGCGCACACAGAGGACGCCGACCCGCACCCTCAATACCTAACTCCGGCAGAAGCTGATGCAGTCTATGCTACTATAGGTAATGCTGCTGCTAACAACGTAATATCAGTTCCAACAATAATAGCCGCAGATACGTCTTACATGGTGGCCAGCTATCTTAAAGTAGATAGCGACCTTACGATTAACGGAAATCTAATGGTGACAGGATAATGGGACAACATCTAATGCCAGAAGGCGCAGCACCTGCAACACCCTCTACAGGGTATGTATCAGTGTACGCTAAAGTAGATGGGTTGCTCTACTCGAAGGACGATGCAGGAGTAGAAACACCACTAGGTAATACTGCCACAGGGACGAATACGGGAGATCAGATTGCTTCTACTGTCCCTAATACGCCAGCTGGAAATATAGTTGCTACCGATGTTCAGGCAGCTATCAATGAGCTTGATACCGAGAAGCTCTCGCCAGCTGATATAGGTGTAACAATTCAGGCTTACGATGCAGACCTAACTACTTGGGCAGGAGTAACGCCCGGTACTGGAGTAGCTGCTGCATTAGCCGTTAATGTAGGAACAGCTGGCGCTCCTGTAGTTAATGGTGGAGCATTAGGAACCCCCTCTTCTGGCGTAACAGATAACCTTACAACAACCACAACAGCAACTGCAATCACCGACACAGACTTTGTTGATACTAACCTCGCGGCTGGGGGAAAGCGCAAGATACTCTGGACAGCAGTAAAAACCTACCTAAACGGAGTATTTGGGCAGTTGACTGGTAATCTATCCCAGTTCGCTTCCGGCGGAGCTATCGCCCCAGCTTCTATTAACGGGGTAGCAGTTGACGCCACTGCGAATAAGCCAGTTACTGCTGCGAGTCTAAACGGAGGGACGCTACCTGCTAGTGTGACTACGCTGGCAATCAGCACAGCATTAGCCGACAACGACTCAGACACTTCTGGAGCTACTACTGCTTTTGTTCAATCCCAGACTGCAAACAACAACAACCCAACCGCAATTGCCCAGTCGATAAACATGACAGCAGCAGCGAGCGGCTCGAATGGAATCCAAGTCGCAGATAACACGAACATCGACTTAGGTACTGGGAACTTTACGCTGCATTGGGAAGGTAGTTTGCCGGACTGGACGCCTAGCACAAATCAGTATCTATGTATCAAGCAAGAGTCTGCCACAAGATACTATGCTATGCCAATAGTTAGTGGTGGACTACCTGCCGTGCATATTTCCCGCGATACAACTGCGGTTGCATACCCAGCGACTACAATTCCTGGGGCTACTGATGGAAATGTACAAAAAATTACTGCCTGTGTCGAAAGAGAAACAACATCTTCTGACGGCTATATTACTTTCTATAAAAATGGTGTTCAACTTGGCTCTGTAGTAACAATTCCTTTTGCTACAACTGCAAACGCGGGAGCAAGTATTGACAATACAGGTAATCTGTACATCCTGGGAACATCAACAATCCGTTACGCAGGCCGTGCCAAATCCGCCATCCTCTTCAATCGCGCACTATCAGCAGCAGAGGTACTAGACCTTTGCAGGAATGGCGTAGCGTTTGCGGATAAAGGGGCGAGTCAGACTACACTGAATGTGAGTAGTATGGTTCAAGGTACATTCGATTCCGCATCTGGGCTATCTGCCACAGGAGGTACATTTACTAAATCAACAGCAGGTACAAAGAACTGCGGAACAGCCGACGAGATTTTATTCATATTGGGCAAAACCTACATTGCAGAATATGATGCGGAATTTACAGGCGATATAACAGGCATATATTTATTCCTGAAGAGTTCA
>Ga0210033_1004069_pt1 | contig 11426 bp, 10 predicted proteins | sample CryGeymeta201501_FD_185465 | JGI IMG/M metagenome (GOLD analysis project Ga0210033, IMG submission 185465) | Groundwater microbial communities from Crystal Geyser aquifers in Utah, USA - Crystal Geyser metaG 2015-01 (SPAdes) (version 2) | ecosystem: Environmental > Aquatic > Deep subsurface >... | reverse complement strand
AACACCAATAACCATCTATGTTTCCAGGCAGTCGCAAGGTGTCCCTATCGATATGCTTGAAAGCCCCACAGGGTGATCCTTCGGATCAGACGACAACACGATTTGCGAAAAGAGCCAATATATTTATAATTCCCCTTTGGAAAACGAATCGACTCGAACCCGCATGAAGGCCACCCAGGAATCCGGTTTGCGCGAGAAATCGCTGGAATCGCTGAAAAAATTCCGTCAAATCGTCAGTTCGGCGCAGCAGCACTTCCGCCGGATCGAGGATCAATGCGGGCTGAGCGGAGCCCAGTTGTGGGCGCTGAGAGAGGTGGCGGGACATCCCGGACAGCGGGTTTCCGATCTCGCCAAGACCATGTCACTGCATCTTTCGACGGCAAGCAACCTGCTCGACAAGTTGGCGAAACGCAACCTGATTCGAAGGGAGCGCAATGACCCTGACCAGCGGATAGTCCGCCTGTTCCTCACCGAAGAAGGGATGCGAATTGTCGCAGGCGCTCCGCAGCCAGTGCGGGGCGTACTTCCGGAAGCCCTCAATCGACTGCCGGACGAGGTGCTGGACAACCTGAACAGGAGCCTCGCTCAGGTGCTCGATGAGATCGGGGTCAGGGACAAGGAAGCCGCCATGAAACCGCTTTCGGACCTGATTTTATCCGAACCAAAATAAGGAGGCACAATTGATGAAAAGAATCACCAAAGCCGTATTCCCGGTGGCCGGTCTGGGCAGTCGTTTCCTGCCTGCCACCAAGGCCAGCCCCAAGGAGATGATGCCGGTGGTGGACAAGCCGCTGATCCAGTATGCGGTGGAAGAAGCGGTGGCGGCCGGGATCACCGATATGGTGTTCATCACCGGGCGCCACAAACGCGCAATTGAAGATCATTTCGACACCGCTTATGAAGTGGAAGCGGAGCTCGCGGCTCGCGGCAAGCATGAGTTGCTGCGCGCGGTGCAGGATGTTATCCCGAAACACGTGAACTGCATCTTCATCCGCCAGTCCGAGGCGCTCGGACTGGGTCATGCCGTGCTGTGCGCACAGCCGGTCGTGCAGGACGAGCCTTTCGCGGTGATTCTCGCCGATGACCTGATCGATGGCGAGCCCCCTGTCATCAAGCAGATGGTGGATGTGTACGAGCGCCACCAGTGTTCCGTGCTGGGCGTACAGGACGTGCCCCGCGAACAAACGGGCCAGTACGGCATCGTCAGCGCAACCTATCTGGAACCGGGCGTGGAGCAGGTGAACGGCCTCGTTGAGAAACCTCGCCCGGAAGAGGCGCCTTCCACTCTGGCGGTGGTCGGCCGCTATATTCTGACACCGCGCATCTTCTACCATTTGGCGCGAGCGCAGGCGGGTTCGGGGGGCGAAATCCAGTTGACGGATGGCATCGCCGCGCTGCTGCAGGAAGAGAAATTATTGGCCTATCGCTTCAACGGCACCCGTTACGATTGCGGCTCAAAGCTGGGTTACCTCAAGGCACAGGTGGCCTTTGGCCTGAAACATGAAGATTTGCGCGAGGAGTTTGCCGCCTATCTGGCGACGTTGAAATAAAGCGTTGTCTGCGGCTCAAAACACTGTGCGCCGCTGTTCCGGCACGCCTTTTAAACACCCTGAGACTTATGAAAACCCGCCATGACCCGTGAACACCTGTTTTTACGCGAATTACGCAAACTCTTTGATCTGCGCGGGGACATGGACGAGCCGGGCGACATTGAGGCCAGCATACGCCAGGGCGTCAAAACCCGTGGAACTAACCTGTGGATTCTGATGTTTGCCATCCTGGTGGCATCCATTGGCCTAAACGTCAACTCCACTGCCGTCATCATTGGCGCCATGCTCATCTCCCCCCTGATGGGCCCGATCATGGGGATTGGTTACGGGGCAGGGGTAGATGATTTCCATCTGATTCGCCAGTCGGTTCGCAGCCTGGGCGTGTTCGTTTTTCTGAGCTTGCTGACCTCAACCCTCTACTTTCTCTTTACCCCCCTGACTCAGGCGCAATCCGAACTGCTTGCACGCACCGCGCCCAATCTGTGGGATGTGTTAATTGCCCTGTTTGGCGGCATGGCCGGCATTATCGCGGTGACCCGCAGGGAGAAAAGCAATGTCATTCCCGGCGTTGCCATTGCCACTGCCCTGATGCCGCCTCTATGTACTGCCGGTTATGGCATTGCCACAGGCCAGCCCACATTTTTTCTCGGTGCGTTTTATCTGTTTACCATCAATGCTGTTTACATTGCCCTGTCAGCGCTGCTGCTTACCAAATTGCTGCGGCTGCCAAGGCATAGCTTTCCTTCAGCTGCCAGCCAGAAACAGGCACGGCTGATTATTACTGCAGCCATCATGCTCACCATCGTTCCCAGTGTTTATCTGGCCTTTCAGCTTGTTCAGCACGAAGTGTTCAAAACTGAGGTGAACCGATATCTGGAAACGATGAGGCGTACTGAAAAGAATCTGTTCATCCTGGAAAAAACCATCAACCCGGTCAGCCGGGAAATCACCCTGACTGTCGCTGGCAAGGCACTGGACAAGGGTACGCTGGAGCGTCTCAATACACAGCTTGACCAACATCAGCTTGGCTCTGCGAAATTGACAGTGCATGCCTTGCAGCAGGATGACCGCATGGATTTGAGCCTGATAAAAACCGAAATGCAGCAGGACCTTTACCGCAATAGCCTGCATTTTCTGGAAGCCAAAAATACCAGAATTCAGCAACTGGAAGACACCATCCGCAACCAACAGAATGAGCAGCGCAAGCAAACAGAACGACTGAATGAATTCGATCAGGTCCGTGAAGAGTTGCACGCTCAGTACCCGGATTTGAAAAATGTAATCATTTCACACGGCAAGAGCACGCCGTCGAGTAATGCGGCTTCTAGTGCCGCCACGTCTGATGACACCCTGATCGTTTATCTGGAAGCACGAAAGCTTATTTCTGGTACGATCAAGGCCCGCATTCGTAACTGGCTTAAAACCCGTTTCAAGCTGGAGAATGTTTATGTCGTCAGCAAGCCCATTTAAAACACCGATGAGAATCATGCGGAAAACACTCATATTCAGCGATCTGGACGGAACCTTGCTCGATGCGGTGAGATACTCCTTCAATGACGCGCTGCCGGCCTTGAGCCTGATCCAGGCGCACGGCGTTCCGCTGGTTCTCTGTTCCAGCAAAACGCGTGCTGAAATCGAAGCTTGTCGCCAGCGCATGCACAACTTCCACCCGTTCATTACCGAAAACGGTGGCGGAATCTTCATTCCGCAGGGCTACTTCTCCGCGCTGGTTGACTCGGTGGACGGCTATCAGCGCATCACGCTCGGCACGCCCTACGCAGAGATCAGGCGCCACTTCGTTGCTCTCCGGGAACGGCTGGGGGCAAGCGTACGCGGCTTTGCCGACATGACGGTGGAGGAGGTCGCCGAGTTGACAGGCCTCTCTTGCGATGACGCGATCCTGTCCAAGCAGCGTGATTTCGACGAGCCTTTCGTCTTCGATGGCGTGCCTGACGCGCGTTTTCTGCAAGCCATAGAAGACGCCGGCCTGCACTGGACCCAGGGGCGGGTTTTCCACATCATGGGCAAACACGACAAGGGCCTTGCCGTGAAAACCCTGAAGACGCTCTACGAGCGCGAGTATGGAGAAATCTACAGCATCGGCCTGGGCGACAGTCTGAACGACCTGCCCTTGCTCCAGGCTGTGGACCGCCCGGTGCTGATCCGGCACGAGGACGGAAGCTTCGATTCCCGCATCGCCATAGCCGGGCTGATGAAGACGCAAAGCCCCGGCCCGCAGGGCTGGAACGAAGCGGTGCTGAAATTGCTATCTGCCGGGGATGCCGGAGAAGAAACGCCGGCATCCATTCTTACCCATATTTTTAGCGCTGCTCTAGCCGCAGTCGATCCCTACCAGGCCGTGCTCAACGCCGCAAAGCTTGAGAACGACTGCCTGACTGTTGCCGGTGCCGCGTACCCGCTGGAAGACTTTAGCCGCATCGTTGTGGTCGGTGCGGGGAAGGCCACGGCGCGCATGGCATTGGCCATAGAAGCGTTGCTCGGCGAACGGATTTCCGCCGGGCTGATTATTGTGAAAGAGGGTCACGCGGCGAGCCTGGACAGGGTTGGGCAGATCGCGGCTTCCCACCCGGTGCCGAACGAGGCCGGAGTGGAGGGCGCGCAGCGCATATTGGAGATGGCGCGTGCCGCGGACGAAAGGACGCTGGTAATTTGCCTGCTCTCGGGCGGCGCGTCAGCGCTGCTGGTCGCACCGGCTGCAGGGGTGACGCTGCAAGACAAGCAGGAAGTGACCACTTTGCTGCTGAAAGCCGGCGCGACCATCGGCGAACTGAATGCCGTGCGCAAGCATCTTTCAGCGGTCAAAGGCGGCAGGCTCGCGCAAGCCGCCTACCCGGCGCAGATGCTGACGATGATCCTTTCCGACGTGATCGGCGACCGGCTCGACGTCATCGCTTCCGGACCGACCGCGCCGGACGAATCAAGCTTTGACTATGCCTGGTCCATGATCGAGAAATACGGTCTGACGGAAAAGACCCCTTTGCGCGTCATGAATTATCTGCAACGGGGCATCGCCGCCCTTGCGCCCGAAACGGTAAAAGACGGCGACCCCTGCCTGCACGGAACCCGTAACGTGATTATCGCCGGGGTTGGTCGAGCTCTGGCGGCAGCGCAGGAAAAGGCCCGGCAACTCGGGTTTGCTGCTGAGATCGTCACCGCTGAGCTTCAGGGGGAAGCACGCAACGCGGCACGCTTCCTGGCGCTTACCGCACGCATGACACAAGCCGGTTTAAAAGCGGGCGAACGGCGCTGCCTGCTGTTTGGCGGCGAAACCACGGTCACCGTTAGGGGATCGGGAAAAGGCGGTAGAAACCAGGAACTTGCCCTGGCTTTTGCCTTGGAGATAGCCGGGCAATCCGGGGTAACCCTGCTTTCCGCCGGCACGGATGGCGGCGATGGTCCGACGGATGCCGCTGGCGCACTGGTCGACGGTAACACGGCCGGACGCGCGCACCGGTTTGGCATGGGGCCTGCCGCCTACCTTGACGACAACAACTCCTATGGATTCTTTCAACAACTCGATAACCTGTCCGGGGAGCACAGCCATTTCATGACCGGGCCGACGGGAACGAACGTCATGGATATCCAGATCATATTGCTGAAAAAGGAACCGATGCCGAACTTCACGACCGTGAATAGTGACGAAAAATCAGAAGAACTATCCAAACGATGAGTGATATTACCTTCAGAACAGAGGTCCATGAGCAGCTCGGGAAGATCGGGGCTGCCGACATCATAGTCGGCATCCCGAGCTTCAATAACGCAAGAACCATCGGCCATGTCGTGCGTGCGGTGCAGGCCGGTCTGGCCAAGTACTTTCCCTCGCATCGCGCGGTGATCGTGAATTCCGACGGCGGCTCCAGCGACGGCACCATTGATGTCGTACAGAACACGGCTGCCGTGGATTTCAGCGCCATCCTCCTTCATCACCGGGTAGAGCCGATCTCCCGAATCGCCTTCCCTTATTCTGGCATCCCCGGCAAGGGGAGCGCCTTTCGCAGCATATTCGAAATTGCCAAGACGCTGGATGCAAAGGCCTGCGTGGTGGTCGATTCGGATCTCAGAAGCATCACGCCCGAGTGGATCGAACTGCTCGTGAAACCGGTACTGAGTGGCGGCTTTGACTACGTGGCCCCGCTTTACCACCGGCACAAGTTCGACGGGACCATCACCAACAGCATCGTCTATCCCCTTACCCGTGCGCTGTATGGCAAGCGGGTGCGGCAGCCGATAGGCGGGGATTTCGGATTTTCCGGCCGACTGGCGCAGTTCTACCTGACCAAGGACGTGTGGGAATCGGATGTCGCGCGCTTCGGTATCGACATCTGGATGACCACGACGGCGATGGCGAATGGCTTCAAGATCGCCCAATCCTTTCTCGGCGCCAAGATACATGACGCCAAGGATCCCAGCTCCGACCTGAGCAGCATGCTCTACCAGGTCGTGAGCGCCGCCTTCGACCTGATGGAGGGCTACGCAAATACCTGGGCACCCATCTGCGGATCCGAACCGGTAACCACCTTCGGTTTTGAATACACCGTCGGGCTCGAACACGTCAATGTCAATACCGCAAGGATGTTGAACCTGTTTCGGGAAGGTCTGAAAAACCTGCGCGAAATCTGGCTTGAAATCCTCGGCGCTGGTGATTTCAAGGAGGTTGAGCGACTGGGCGCCTTGACCGATGGCGAGTTCTGTTTCCCCATCGGGTTGTGGACACGGGTCATCTATGATTACGCCATCGCTTTCCACCAGAAGAAACTGCCGGCAGAACACCTGATCAAGTCCCTGACCCCGCTTTATTTGGGAAAGACCGCATCCTTCATCCTGGCGGCGAAAGACATGGAAGGGCCTGAAGCGGAAGCCGAAATCGAAAAACTTTGCATGGAGTTCGAAAACAACAAGGACTACCTCGTAACTAGCTGGAAATAATTTTAAGGAGACAAATCATGATGGATTTTCTGAACCTGATACTCGAACCCTTGCAAGAGGTTTTTTTAACGTTCAAGGTTTTTTTGCCCAACCTTCTTGCCATGATTGTGATTGTGATAGTGGGTATTGTTCTGGCCCGGATCGTCAGAATCATCCTTATAAAATCCCTGACAGCCATCAACTTCGACAGCTGGTCCGACCGGATGGGCTTTACCACGCTGATGCGCAAGGGTGACCTGTGGGCCAAGCCATCCGCCACCCTCGGCGCGATCGTTTTCTGGCTGCTGGTCATCGTCACCCTGATGATCGGCCTGAGCGCCCTCAATATCCCGGCTATAGGTGGTCTGGTCGAGCAGTTCTTCGGCTATGTGCCACGTGTTTTTTCCGCTGCGATGATCCTGATCATCGGCTATGTGCTTGCCGGATTCATCAGCCAGGGGGTATTGATTGCTGCGGTAAACAGTGGTTATCACTACTCCAAGCTTCTTGCCAAGGCTATCCGCACCTTGTTGATGGTACTGATTCTGGCCATGGCCATGGAACAGCTTCAGATTGCACCGAGCATCGTACTCGCCGCCTTTTCAATCATTTTCGGAGGAATTGTCGTGGCGCTCTCCATCTCCTTTGGCGTGGGCGGTATTGATGCGGCGAGACGGATGATCGAGCAGGAAACCCTGGAAAAAGGTGCGGCAGAAACCAAGGATGATATCGAACACGTCTAATTGAAGGGAAAACCATGTCCGATTTTCACCAGACAGGAGTCATCACAACCCTCCATCAACTCGGTAAACCTTCGCTGGAGCGGTTGGAGTCCGAGTTGTACGGCTTTTCGAAAGCCAGACCGGTGGCCCTGGTGCTGCCGGCACTTTATTCGGAGTTCGAAGGGCCGGCCATGCCCGGGATAGTCCAGGAGCTTGCCAAGGTTAAATATTTGAATGAAATCGTGTTGGTCCTCGACAAGGGCTCGGAGAAAGATTTTCAGCGGGTGCGGGAGTTCATGTCGCCGATATCGACGGAAGTCAAGATCATCCACAATGACGGCAAAAGGATCAGCGAAATCTATGAAACGTTTGCCCGCAACGGATTTAATGTGGGCGAGCGCGGCAAGGGGCGCTCGGCATGGCTTGCCTACGGGTATGTGTTGGCGCGGGGCAGGTCCGACGTCATTGCCCTGCATGATTGCGATATCGTCACTTACAGCCGCGAACTGCTGGCGAGACTGTGCTACCCCGTGGTCAATCCGAACCTGGACTACGTTTTCTGCAAGGGCTATTACAGCCGGGTATCCAGCAAACTAAACGGTCGTGTTACCCGCTTGTTGGTGACACCACTGGTCAGAGCCCTTGAACAGCTCATCGGTCAGCATGATTTTCTCGCTTTCCTCGACAGTTTTCGCTATCCCCTCTCCGGGGAGTTTTGCATGATTACCGATCTGGCCCGGACGAACCGGATTCCGTGGGACTGGGGGCTGGAGGTGGGATCCCTGGCTGAAGTGCACCGCAACTATTCGCCACGCCGGGTTTGTCAGGTGGATATAGCCGCGAACTACGAACACAAGCATCAAATCCTTTCTGCCGATGATGCAAACAAAGGCCTGATGAAAATGACCGTGGATATCTGCAAATCCATCTTCAGGACTTTGGCATCGGAAGGTGTCGTGTTTTCCGACGGTCTGTTCAAATCCTTGCTCGTAGCCTACCTGCGGCAGGCCGAGGACACGATCCTGAAATACGAGGCCGATGCCGCCATCAACGGACTCAAGTTTGACCGGCACGAAGAAGCAATGGCAGTGGAAGCATTTACCAGAGCTATTGCCATGGCAACCCAGGTATTCATGGAAAACCCGATGGCCACACCGCTCATCCCGAACTGGAACCGGGTGACCTCAGCCATCCCGGGTATTTTTGAAATGCTGAAAATGGCCGTGGATGAGGACAACAAATAATGGCGGCGCTGGATAAAAAATTACACTTGAAAGGAAACTCGAAATGAAAACGAACATGAACCGCTTGTTGCTGGCCTTCTTATTGGGCTCCCTGTTGGCCGTATCGGCTTGCAGCAAGAAGGAAGAAGACAGACCCCCGTCCAAAGTGAGCACCGAGGACGTGAAAAAGGAGGCCAAGGAGGCCATCGGCACCGCCATGGACTACGCGAAGCAGGAGCGCGACGAGTTCGTCGGCAAGGCGCAAAAGGAGCTGGATGAGATCAACCCGAAAATGGAAGAGCTCAAGAAAAAAGCGCAAGAGGCGACCGGGGAAGCCAAGGTGAAACTGGATGAGCAGATCAAGCGCTTGCAGCAGGAACAGAAGGCCGCCGCAGAAAATCTCGACAAATTGAAGTCAGCAACCGGTGAGGCCTGGAAGGATTTGAAGGCAGGTGTGCAAGCGGCCATCGATCATTTAAAGCAGTCCACAAACCAGGAATGAAGCAAGGACAGGCTCCTGGGGGCCTGTCGTCACGATGCTATACTGAATTTCGGCTTGGGCGCTCAGATGGCCGTTTGCTGCGCCTCAAGTGGCAGTTTTATTCGATATCGAGAAGGAGGGAATCATGGCTGGGCAACAGATTCAGGAGATCCCGCAAGTGCGGAGCATGTCAGGTTTCATGCAAGGATTTCGCGTGGTCATCGCATCTGCTCTTGTCATCCTGGCTGCGATTGGCGGCGTATACATCTGGAAAGAAGTCGATTTGAACCGGGCTGAGCGCCAGATCACCGTGCAGAAAGAGCAGTTTGCCGCGCAGAAAGCTGAACTCCTCAGAAAATCGGCAGCGCTTTATGCACGGGACAGGAAGGATGCCCTTTCACTGTTCAGCGTCCCGCTGGCGTGGGCGGTGCGCCGCGAGATGATGAGCGAGAATCTTGATCAGATTGACCAGTATTTTACCGAGCTGGTCAAGGTAAAGGGTTTTTCCAGGATCGTTCTGGTCAAGGCCGACGGTGTCGTGGCGCTATCCAGCGACAGGAAATTCCTCGGCGCCAGGTTCGACTCGATCTATCCCGCCGAGCACCTCACGGCGGAGCAAACGCAGATTCTGGAATCCCCTCCGGGCCAGTACCTGCTGGTGGTGCCGATCATGGGACTCAACAAGAGGCTTGGCACCCTGGCGATTAGCTATACGGCTGAAGCCTTCCCCCTGGCGGAATGATGCGTAACGGAATTGGGGACAAGGCGATGCGCGATTCTGGCTTCAGATTGCTCAAAATAGGGCAGCGGATCTGGCCGAGATGCTGACGGTCTGCTCTAAATAACGGCGATGGCCCCCGGGGCATGAGAATGCGAACACGGGCAGCTGCATTTCGACTGGCGCTGGCGCTGCTGTTGCTTGCGCCCGGCTGGCTGATGGCGGCTGCGCCGCCGGTGATGGTGCTGAAGATCGAAGGGGCGATCGGCCCCGCGACGGCGGACTACATGGTGCGCGGCCTGGCGCATGCTGCCGGGCAGAAGGCGCAACTGGCGGTGCTGCGGATGGATACGCCGGGCGGACTCGATACCTCGATGCGGCAGATCATCAAGGCGATCCTCACCTCGCCAGTGCCGGTGGCGGCCTATGTCGCGCCGAGCGGCGCGCGCGCCGCCAGCGCCGGCACCTACATTCTCTACGCCAGCCACGTCGCCGCGATGGCGCCGGGCACCAACCTGGGGGCCGCCACCCCAGTGCAGATCGGCGGTATGCCCGATTTTCCCGAGCCGAAGAAACCCGCGCCAGCTCCGGCCGGGAACGCAGCGAAACCCGATGACGCCCAAGCCCCGGTCGGCACCTCCAGACAGGCCATGAGCCGCAAACAGGTCAGCGATGCCGCCGCTTATATCCGCAGCCTGGCGCAGCTGCGCGGCCGCAACGCGGAATGGGCGGAGCAGGCGGTGAGCGAGGCGGCGAGCCTGCCGGCCGAGGATGCGCTGAAGCTCAAGGTGATCGACACCATCGCCGTCGATCTGCCGCAGCTGTTGCAGCAGCTCGACGGCAGGAAGGTGAACACGCTCGGCGGGGAGGTTCTGCTGGCGACCGTGGGCGCGCCGTTGCTCAGCTACGAGCCGGACTGGCGCGTCAGGCTGCTGGCGGTCATCACCGACCCCAGCATCGCCCTGATCCTGATGATGATCGGCGTCTACGGTCTGTTCTTCGAGTTCACTTCGCCCGGTTTCGGCGTGGCCGGCGTGCTTGGCGGGATCTGCCTGCTGCTGGCGCTGTATGGCCTGAATCTGTTGCCGGTGAACTACGCCGGGCTGGCGCTGATCCTGCTGGGCATTTCTTTCATGGTTGCAGAGGCGTTTTTTCCCGGCTTCGGCGTGCTCGGCATCGGCGGCATTGCCGCTTTCGTGGTCGGCGGGGTGATCCTGATCGACACCGAACTGCCGGGCTTCGGCATTCCGCTCGAACTGATCGTCGCCATCGCCGTGGCGAGTGCGCTCCTGCTCGGTCTGGTCGGCGGCATAGCGCTGAAGGCGCGCCGACGCCGGGTGGTGAGCGGCGACGAGGAGCTGATCGGCAGCGTCGGTGAAATGCTGGAGGATGCCGAAACCGAAGGATGGGCGCGGGTACACGGCGAGAACTGGCGCGTGCAAACCCGATCTCCCTTGCAGCGCGGGCAGAAAGTCCGTGTTCTGGCCCGAGACGACTTGGCGCTCCAGGTCGAGCCGGTTGAATCAAAAAAACAGCACAACCACGAATTACACGAATAAGCACGAATGTTCACGAATAACCAAACAGGTGAATCGGGCTAGTGCGTAGGAGCAACCTCCAAATCGCGAACCACCGAATTCGCGACCTGGAGGTCGCCCCTACGGGTTCATTCGGGTAAATTTGTGGTTAAAAGATTTGGCTATGTCACTGTTAAGTAGTGGTCTATACTATCGCCATACCAATCAATAAGATAGGTGCTACGATGAAAACCGAAGAATTTCATGTTTTGGCGGCAGAACTCGAAAA
>Ga0210033_1004060_pt1 | contig 11443 bp, 9 predicted proteins | sample CryGeymeta201501_FD_185465 | JGI IMG/M metagenome (GOLD analysis project Ga0210033, IMG submission 185465) | Groundwater microbial communities from Crystal Geyser aquifers in Utah, USA - Crystal Geyser metaG 2015-01 (SPAdes) (version 2) | ecosystem: Environmental > Aquatic > Deep subsurface >... | reverse complement strand
CGCTCCAGGATGCGTCGCGGCAGTCCGCCGCGCTCGAAGCCGGTGGCAATGACCGTGATGCGGACTTCGTCGCCCATGTTCGGGTCAATCACCGCGCCGAAGATCAGGTTCACATCCGGGTGCGAGGTCTCGCGGATGATGGCCGCCGCCTGGTTGACCTCGAACAGGGTCAGGCTCGGACCGCCCGTGATGTTGAACAGGACGCCGCGCGCGCCGTCAATGGTGATGTCCAGCAACTGGCTGGAGATGGCCTGTTCGGCGGCTTTGCGGGAGCGCTCGTCGCCTTCGCCCTTGCCGACTGCCATGAGGGCCGCGCCGCCTTCGCCCATGATCGTTCTGACGTCGGCGAAATCGAGGTTGATCAGGCCGGGCGTGGTGATCAGTTCGGAGATGCCCTGGATGCCCTGGTGCAGCACTTCATCGGCCATGCGGAACGAGTCTTGCAGGCTGGCGCGTTTGTCGGCCAGTTGCAGCAGGCGGTCGTTCGGGATGACGATCAGCGTATCGGCATGTTCCTTGAGATTGCCGATGCCCTGTTCCGCCGACTGCTGTCGCCGCATGCCTTCGAAGGTGAACGGGCGGGTGACGACGCCGATGGTCAGCGCGCCGGACTCTTTGGCGATCTGCGAGACGATGGGCGCCGCGCCGGTGCCGGTGCCGCCGCCCATGCCCGCGGTGACGAAGACCATGTCCGAACCTTTGAGCACGTTGTACAACTCGTCGGCGGTCTCCTCCGCGGCTTTGCGGCCCACTTCCGGGTCGCCGCCCGCGCCGAGGCCGCGCGTCAACTTGTCTCCGAGGCGGACGCGCACCGAGGCTTTCGAGAGCATCAGCGCCTGTGCGTCGGTGTTGACGGAGATGAACTCCACACCTTGAATGCCTTCGTCCATCATGCGGTTGACGGCGTTCGATCCGCCGCCTCCCACGCCGATGACTTTGATGCGTGCGTACGATTCTGTTGACAGGTTTCGTGTGACTTTGTTTGCGTCCATAGGGCTTCTCCTTTCGAGATTAGAGGGAAAATTAATTTGCGCGTAGGGTAAAAAGTACTTCTTCTCTTCTCCCCTCTCCCATGTTCGTTGGGAGAGGGGTAGGGGGTGAGGGCTACGGCAACAACCTTTTGATCCATTCTTTGGCATTGGCAAAAATCATATTTGGCTCTCCTTTCACGCGGCGCCTCCGCCCGCTCTTTTGGCTGGTTCCGGTTTCGTGAGCGTTGAATCCCCAGTACAGGAGTCCAACACTGGTGGAAAAAGCTGGTGAGTTTAATTTGTCCACCAGGCCGACCAGGTGTTCCGGTTGCGCGGCGCGGACGGGGAGTCCCATCACCTCGGAGGCCAGGCGTTTAATGCCGGGCAGCATGGACGTGCCGCCGGTCAACACCAGGCCTGCGGGCAGGAGGCCGTCATACCCGGAGCGCTTGATCTCCTGCAGGATGAGTTTGAACATTTCTGCTACGCGCGCTTCGATGATGTTCGACAGGTCCTGCCGGTTGATCTGCGCCGCGTGATCTTCGCCGAACGGGCGGATGGAGAAATATTCCTCCGGGCCCACTTCGCCGCGCAGGGCGTGTCCCTGCTGGATTTTTACTTCCTCGGCCTGGCTGACGGGCAGGCGCAGTCCGTGCGCGATATCCTGCGTAATGTGATTGCCTCCGACGGCCAGCACCATTGTGTGCCATACATTGCCGTCCACGTAGATCGCCAGGTCGGTCGTCCCGCCGCCGATGTCGCAGACCGCCACGCCCATTTCGCGTTCCTCTTCCGTCAGCGTGACCTCGCCCGAAGCGAGCGGATTCAATACAAATTGCATTTGCTTCACACCTGCCGCGCCCACGCACTGGCGCAGGTTGTCCACCGTCGCGGCCGAGGCGGTGATGATGTGAGTCTCCACTTCCATCTTGTAGCCGTGCAAACCCATCGGCTGGCGGATGCCATCCTGCCCGTCAATGGAGAAGCCTCTTTGGATCACGTGGACAATCTCACGGTCCGAGGGAATCGCAATCGCGCGCGCCTGGTCGAGGGCGTTGAAAATATCCAACTCGTCCACGATCCCGCCCGTGACGGCGGACGTCCCGCGGCTGTTCACCGAAGAGACGTGCGCGCCCGCCAGGCTCACCAGCGCGCTGGCGATTTCCAGCCCCGAGGTGGACTCGGCGCGTTTCACCGAACGCGTGATGGCCTGCGTGGCCGCGTTCAAATCCACAATGTTGCCTTTTTTGATGCCTTCCGACGGCTCGATGCCCACGCCCAGGATGCGGATGGACTTGCCGTCCTCCACGCGCCCGACGAGCGTGCAGATCTTGGTCGTGCCTACATCTATGCCGACAACGATCTCTTCCATGTTATTGTCCCAAGCGATAATACGGGGCGCCCGGAGACGCCACGTTGATAAAAGACGGCGTGATGCCGCGCTCGGCCAGTGAATCCACCAGCACGGAATAAATGCGTAATTTCACATCGGTCTCAGCCGCGTTCGAGCCGAACCAGACCGTCCAGCCGCGCCCGTCCACCCAGCCGAGCCCGTATTTGGGGTTGTACAGCAGGACGGAACCCTGCGGGACGTGCGGCGCCAACAGGCGGATGGACTCGATGACCTGCGCCGCGACGAACGGGACGGGCGCCAGCGGGTCATCCCCGGACCTCGAGCCGGCTGGCGGCGACCCCGAGGCGCTGACCACCACCAGGCCTCCCGCTTCGCCCCGCGGACGGAAAATCACGCCCTCGGCGTCCACCCAGGCGAACTCGCCGCCCTGCTCCCAGCGGATGACCGGCTGGCGTTCCGTGATGGCCGCGATAACCTTGTTGGGCAATTCCACCGAAACTTTCACCGACGTGATCTCCGGGAATTTGCGCCGCAAGGCGTTCTCCGCGTCCGCAGGGACGATGAGGAAAACGGGCGCGCCGTTCAGGTGAAGCACGGATTCAAACTCTTCCGCGGTCAACATCTGGTTGCCGGCCAGCGTTAGGCCTGCCACGCGGAAGACAGGCAATGTCCATGCAAAATAAAGTCCCGCGCCGAATAATGCAACGAGGAAAAATGACAAAAGCCTCCAGCCCACGCGGATGTGGGGCAGGGCGGGGGCGCGCAGTTGACCTGCCAGCGGGGCCGCCGCGACCGCCTCGTATTGGCGCACCAGTTTGGCCTTCTTCGGCTTGGCGCGCACGGTGGAGGCGTCCAGGGTCGCGCCGCGGCGCGTCAGGGTCGGGGTCGGGAGCGAGGCGCGTTGCGCGGGGCGCGTCAGTCGGCGGTTCTCGTCTTTCTTCCGTCGTTGGCGCACGAGGTTGGCGCGGGAGGATGATTCTTTGTTGGTCACTCGCTCCTCCGAAATTCACGCGTCGTGCGGTCGCGTTCCGCTTTGCGCTCCAGCGCCAGTTCGACCAGGCGGTCCACCAATTCGGGATAGGTGATGCCGGTCGCGTTCCACAGTTTCGGGTACATGCTGATGCTGGTAAAACCGGGCAGGGTGTTCAATTCGTTGAGCAGAACCCGTCCCGTTTCTTTTTCGAGGAAGAAATCCGCGCGCGCCATGCCGGCGCAGTCAATCGCCTGGTAGGCGCGTACGGCCAGGTCACGGATGCGTTCGGCGGCCTCGGCGGGGATCTGCGCGGGGATGACGAGTCCGCTGGTGCCATCCACGTATTTCGATTCGTACGAGTAGAACTCGCGGCTCGGCAAAACTTCGCCCGGCACGGAGGCGATCGGCTGGTCATTGCCCAGCACGCTGACTTCGATCTCGCGCGCGTTGCCCGCGCCGCGCTCCACGAGGATGCGGCGGTCGAAGGCCGCGGCTTCCATGAGTCCCTCGCCCAGGTCGGAGCGGCTGTTGCATTTGGTGATTCCCACCGACGAGCCGAGGTTGGCAGGTTTGGCAAACAGCGGATACGCGCCCAACGCCTCAGCCCTGCGGATGACGGCTTCCATATCCTGCTCGATCTCCGAGCGGCGCAGGATCACCCAATCCACCACGGGGATGTCGTTGGCGCGCATTACATCCTTGAAGATGCCCTTGTCCATGCCGACCGCCGAACCGACCACGCCCGCGCCCACGTAGGCTACATCTGCTAATTCAAATAGTCCCTGCATGGCGCCATCCTCGCCGAAGGTGCCGTGTAATACAGGAAACACAACATCGAGGTCGGTGATCTTTACGTGTTGCGTGTTGCGTGTTGCGTACAAGCCCGGATAGTTGGGTTCGGGGAAGATAAACGCGTGGTCGAGGGAGTCGGTCTTGCCCTGCTCCAATGCTTCGAGAACATTCTCACCCACGACCCAATTTCCCGCGTGCGTTATGCCGATCTGTGTGACTTCGTATTTCTCAGGATCCAGCGCGGCGATCACCGAGCGCGCCGACATGAGCGAGACTTCATGCTCGCCGGAGCGGCCGCCGAAGAGGACGGCGATTTTTAAACGGGAAGGTTTGTTTGATTTCATGTTGCGTGTTTCGTGTTCCGTGTTCCGTAGTTTGATAGTTGCGTAGTGCGTGTTGCGTATTCCGTGTTTTCTTGTGTACGTGTGTGCCTGTCTACCTAAAATCAGTAAATCACGTCTTTGATTCAAAACATTCCTAACCTTCCGTCATTGCGAGCGTTCTCTGCGAAGCAATCCCCTGTTTCGAGGAGATTGCTTCCCGAAGGCTCGCAATGACGGTGGAATCGCGATTTCCTGAAATTACCAATTACCAATTACCAATCACCAATCAACTCAATTTCCAGTTCCAGTTTGATTCCAAATTTTTCTTCAACCGTTTTTTGCGCCAGTTCGATGAGCGCTCGAAGGTCGTTCGCCTTCGTGTTGCCGTGATTGACAAAAAAGTTTCCATGCGCCGCGCTGATCTCGGCGTTGCCGATGCGCGTGCCTTTCAACCCTGCGGCTTCGATCAACCGACCGGCATGGTCGCCCGGCGGGTTCTTGAACATCGAGCCCATGCTTGCGCCGGGCGGCTGGGTGGATTTGCGTTTGGAAACGAATTCACCGATTTTAAACCTGACTGCCTCTTTTGTGCTATGGCTCAAACGTAATTCAGCGGCCAAAATCACAAATTTTAAGGCGGAGCGTTTCAGCGCGCTGGTGCGATAACCGTATTCCATTTTTTCAACAGGCCAGCGTTCGCGCCCGTTTTCCGTCAACAATTCCGCGTAGATGAGACTGCCAGCCACGTCGCCGCCGAACGCGCCCGCATTCCCGTAGACTGCGCCGCCGACCGTGCCGGGGACGGTCGCGGCCCACTCGAGGCCGGAGAGACCTTCCTCCGCGGCGCGGTTCGCGAGACTGCTGAATCCCGCGCCCGCCTCTGCCCAGACTTTGGGCTGGTTGCCGCCATCGAAGCGGACTGCCTTCGCCCGGTTGAGGATCACCACGCCGCGCACACCGCGGTCGCTCACCAGCACATTCGAGCCGCCGCCAAAAATAATGTAGGGCGCGTCCATCTCCCACAGCCGCGCGACCGCCTCCGCCAGTTCATCCGCAGATCTGGCGGTGATCAGCGCGTCCGCCGGGCCGCCGATGCGCGCAGACGTGAACGGCGCAAGAATCACGTTCTCTTGCAGTCGTTCCCCGAATACAGCGCGCAGGGCGGAGATGTTCAGCATAATTCCTGTTTACCTGTGTACGTGTGTACCTGTCTACTCTGTCTCCATCAAATGATCAATCAACTTGATGACGGCTTTCAGGTTGTCCAATTCTTTTTGGGATTTGCGCGGCGCGGCAACTTTTTTGGCGGGGCGGTTGCGGCGTTCCGTGTCGGCGTGCACCAAGACCATTTTTAATGGGGGCAGGCCCAAAGTCACAGATTCGAAGCGGCGGGTTTCATCCTGTTTCTTGGTCATGGTTCACCTCGTTGTACCGCAAGATTTATCTTGCGAATCGCGGTCGCAAAATAAATTTTGCGTTACATCAATCCAGCCAGCACGTCCGCGCTGACCTGGTCGGCGTCCCCGGCGGAGAAGACGATCAACACGTCGCCGGGTTGGAGATGGTCGAGCAGGTACTTCGTCGCGTCCTTCAACTCGGCGGTGAAATGCGCGGAGGGGTGACGCATGGAACTGACCACCATCGCGCTGGTGAAATCCTGTTTCGGTTCGCGCGAGGCGTAAACTTCGGTGACGAGCGCTTCGTCCGCGTCGCCGAAGGCATGGACAAAGTGTTCAAACAGAGTCTGGGTGCGTGAGTAGGTGTGCGGCTGCCAGACAGCCCAGATGCGGCGTCCGGGGTAACGCGCGCGCGCCGCGGCCAGCGTAGCCTTGATCTCGGTGGGGTGGTGGCCGTAGTCGTTGATGACGGTGACGCCCTGCGCCTCGCCGATGACCTCGAAGCGGCGCCCCGTGCCGCGGAATTCTCCCAGCGCCTCGGCGGCTTTTTTCGGGGGAAGCCCCAACAGCGCGGCCACCGAGAGCGCGGCCAGTGAGTTTTGCGCGTTGTGCCTGCCGGGCGCTTGCAGGGACACGGGGATGGACTCGGTTTCGGGGAACAGGTTGGAGACCGCATCGAAATCGAAACCGCCGCGCGCGTTGGGTTGGAGATTCCGCGCCAGGGTCCATTGCGGGGCGTTGATGGTGTTCTCGCCCTGCAGGCCGTAGCCCAGCGTGTTTTTGCCGGCGCGCCGCGCCCGGTGCAGGAGTTCGGCGGACGCGGGATCGTCCAGGCAGGCGATCAGCGTGCCATCCGGCGGGACCAGGTTGGCGAAGGTCTCGAAGGCTGAGAACATGTCCTCGAATGCCGGATAGCAATCGGGGTGGTCGTGTTCGATATTCGTCACGATGGCCAGGAACGGTTTCAGCCCGAGGAACATGCGGTCGTACTCGTCCGCTTCGATGACGAAGGGACTGCCCTTGCCCGCCCGCGCGTTGGTCTTCAGGTTGGTGAGTGTGGAGCCGATGATGAACGAGGGATCGCGTCCGAGGGCGAAGAGCATCCAGGCGATCATGGCGCTGGTGGTGGTCTTGCCGTGCGTGCCAGCCACGGCGATGCCGATCTTGTCTTCCATCAGGCGGCCGAGGAAGTCCGCGCGCTTGTAGACCGGGATGCCGCGCGCGCGCGCTTCCTGGACCTCGGGGTTGTCTTCCGCGATGGCGGAGGAGCGCACCACCCAGTCCGCGCCCGCCACGTTGTCCGCGCGGTGGCCGACGAAGACGGTCGCGCCGTCGGCTTGCAACTTCGCGGCAAACGGGGACAGGACGCGGTCCGAGCCGGAGACGGTGTTTCCCATCTCCAGCAGGAGGCGCGCGATGGCGGATAAGCCTGTCCCGCCGATGCCGATGAAGTGGATGTGAGTCATGGTGGTAATTGGTGATTGGTAATTGGTAATTGGTGGTTGGTAATTGGTGATTGACGCGGGTGATTTAAACGTAAACGACCAAAATGAAGATCAGCACGATGATGACGGCAAAGTAGATGCCCGGCGAGCCGAGCAGGTGCGGCGGCATATATTGGAGCATGGTCTCGATGGTCTTTTGCGCGGCGGCTCCGGCAGATTGGTAAAAGTTGCCGGGATTGCCTGCGTCCGCCCAGTAAGACCAGAGGGAGCCGGTAACCAAATAACCGTTGATCGCGCCCAGGAAGAGGCCGAAGAGCGAGTCTTGCAGGCGCTCGCGGCGGGCGCCCGCTTGCAGGCGCGCCACGCTGATGACGGTCTGGTATCCGAAATAGACCAGCGTCACCAGCACGATGGCCCGTACCCAGAACAGGGTCAGGTCTTCTTTGGGCAGGTTTTTCACCATCGGCGCGTAGGCGTGGAGCAGGAAGTTAAGCGCCACTGCCACGACCACCGAAAAACCGACCAGCAGTTCCTTGGCCCAGCCGCGCAACATGCCGATGACCGCGAAAAGGATCACATACATCCAGAAGATATAAATAATGCTGATCATAGTTGCGCCTCTTTGGATAACTCAATCAGTTGTTGCGCGATCTGGCGGGCGGCCTGTGGACGCGCCAGCGCGCGCATGGCGGCGCGCATGGCTTCGAGCCGGGCCGGGTCTTTCAAAAGCGCCTGCGCCATTGCGGGAAGTTCATCCTTCAGGCGATGGTCTTCAATGACGATGGCCGCGCCGCGGCGGACGAGATAGTCGGCGTTGATTTTTTGATAGCGCCAGGCATGCGGGTATGGGATCAGTATGGCGGGCAGTCCCAGCAGGGGATATTCGCCCAGCGCGGAGGCGCCCGCCCGCGAGACGACCAGGTCCGCGGCGGCCAGCGCCGCGCCCATCTCCTCGTGGAGATAGGGGAAGGCGTGATAGTCGCGGCGGTTCGTCCTCGACAGGGAGCGGGTCGCGGCTTCGACGGCCGGCCAGTCCAACTGGCCGCTGAGGTGGATCACCTGCGCCAGTTCGAGCAGGAAGGGCAGGTGTTGGAGCACGGCCTGGTTGATCGAACGCGCCCCGCGGCTTCCGCCCGTCACCAACAGGACGGGTTTGCCGCCATGCAGGCGGAGCGCTTTCTGCGCGGAGGCGCGATCCCATTTCAGGAGGTCGGCGCGCACGGGGTAGCCGGTCTCCACGACGCGGGCGCGGGAGGGGAAGCAGGCCGCCGATTCGGGCGCGGTGACCGCGATCCGGTCCGCGAAACGGGCGATGGTCTTAATCGCCAGCGCCGGTTCGATATCCGGCACGTAGAGCAGGGTCGGGATTTTCCTGCCCGCCAGCGCCATCAGCGCCGCCAGGTAACCTCCGGTGAGGAATAACGCGTCGGGACGGAACTCTCGCAGGACTTTGCGCGCGGATCGGTAGCCGCGCGCCAGTTTGACCAGGTTGCCCGGCAGGGCGCGCAGACTCACGCCGTGCAGGCCCGCGGCGGGAATGGACTGGAAGGGGATGCCCGTGCGCTTCACGAGATTCTCCTCCATGCCCAGTTCGCCGCCGACCCACAGGGTCTCGGATGTGGGACGTTCCGCGCGGAACGCATCAAGCACGGCGAGAGCGGGATACACGCCGCCGCCCGTTCCGCCCGCGCAAATCAAAAGCCGCACCGAAGGACCTCCATTCATCGTTTGTCCGCGTCGCCGCGCCTCTTTGGCGCGAGACGTTCATCACAATTCCAACCGCCGCCAGCATGACGGTCAGGTTCGAGCCGCCCGCGCTGACGAAGGGCAGGGCGTTGCCCGCGAAGGGCAGCAGCCCCACCATCACGGCCATGTTGATCAGGGACTCCACACCGATCCACAAGACCAGCCCGGAGGCGAGCAGGGTGCCCAGCATGTCCGGGGCGCGGCGGGCGATCACCAGTCCGCGCCAGATGAGCAGGGCATACAAGCCCATCAGGAAGATCGAGCCGGCCAGTCCCAACTCTTCGACCACGATGGCGAAAATGCTGTCGGTGGGCGGGACGGGCAGGCCGATAAATTTGCTGAGCGATTGTCCCAGCCCCCGGCCAAAGACGCCGCCGCCTACCACCGCCTCGAGTGAACGCAGGACGTGATAGGAGGCCTGGGTGGGGTCTTTCAAGCCCAAAATAAAATCGGCGACGCGTTTCTGCCCCGTCTCGCTGACCTGAACCACCAGCCAGCCAACGATCAGGGTGACAACCAGCATGAGCAGGATCTGTTTCAGGTCGCCGCCTGCCAGGAAGAACAACAGGCCGCCCATGATCAGCACTGTGCCTGCCGCGCTCAAGTCGGGCTGCAAAAAGATCAGGCCGCCGAACGTCCCCAGGATGATGCTCAACGGCAAAAAACCGAGGCTGAAAACCTGCAGGTTTTTTCGCTTGGCATACAGCCAGACTGCCAGGTAAATGATGCTCACCAGTTTCGCCAGTTCGGAGGGCTGCGCCGAACCCTCGAAGATCGAGCGTTTTGCGCCGAAGCGGACTTCCTTCGTCAGCAGGACGACAACCAGCAGGAAGATGGTCAGGAACGTAATCGGCACGACCAGTTTGCTCCAGTGGTGATAATCGAAGCGTGAGAGCACGTACGCGCCCGCCGTCCCGATGGCCAGCCAGAGCAACTGGCGGCTGAACATATAGGTCGGTTCCCGGCCCAGCATCTCCAGCGAAAAATCCCAGGATGCCGAGAAGAGCACGATCAGCCCGAACACCAGCAACCCGATCAACCCCAGCAGGAGCGGCATGTCCACACTGTGGGCCGGGGCGGGACGTTCCTCCGCTGGGTAGGTTGAAGGATTTACGAAAGTTCCAGCGCCCATGTTTTAAACCTTTCTCCGCGTTCGGCAAAATCGGTAAATTCATCGAAACTCGCGCAGCCCGGCGAAAGCAGGACGACGCATCCGGACTCGGCCACCTGCGCGGCTTTTTTGACCGCCTCGCGCAGTCCCTCGCAACGCGCCTGCGTGCGCGTCTTTCCTGACCCTTCGACTGATCGCTCAGGGCCGAGCGCGGCTTCGATGAGTCCCGCGGCCTCCCCGAAGATGACCACGTGCTCCACGCGCTGGTGGACGAGGTCCGCCAGGTCGCCCCAGGGCAGGTTCTTGTCGCGTCCGCCCAGCAGGAGCACGATCGGCTCATCGAACGAGCGGATGGCGGCCATCGTCCGCTCGGGGGCGGTGGCAATCGAATCGTTGTACCAGCGCGCGCCGTTGAATTCACGGACGAATTCGAGGCGGTGCGGCACGCCGCGGAAATCCTCGGCGGCGGTCAGCATGGCGTCCAGCGGAAACCCCGCCGCGTGGCCGATGGCAAAGGCGGCCAGCGCGTTGCTCACGTTGTGGTCGCCGCGCAGTTGAATCTTTTCGCGCAACAGCAACGGGGTGTAGGCAAAACTCTCTCGAAGCGCGAGCAGGCCATCGCTTGTCCTGAGCGAAGTCGAAGGATCAAGATAGGAACCGTTGAGTCCCTCGTCGAGCGGGGACAGGCTGAAGGTCAGTAATTTCCCGCGCACGCGGTCGCGCAGCCCCCAACTGCCGGGGTCGTCGCGCCCGAGGATGGCTGTGCTGTTTTCAGATTGGAAGTCCAGCAGACGCTCCTTGGCGGCGGTGTAGGCTTCCAGCGTGCCGTGACGGTCGAGGTGGTTGGGGGTGACGTTGAGGACGGCCGCGATGTCGGTGGAGGCGCTCATCTGGTCGAGTTGAAAACTGGAGATTTCCAAAATAGCGAGATCGTTCGGTTTCATTTCGTCCACATAATTGATGAGCGGGTCGCCGATGTTTCCACCAATAAAGGAGCGCGGAGCGGGCTTGCCTTCATAATTCTGAATTCTGAATTCTGAATTATGAAACGCCAACTTTGCCATCTCTCCCACCAGCGCCGTCGTGGTGGTCTTGCCCGCCGAGCCGGTGATGCCGATGGTTTTGCAGGGCGCGGCTTCCAAAAAGATTTGCGTATCGTTCGAGAGTGGGATGCCGCGCTGGACGGCTTCGACCACGATGGGAAGCGTGAGCGGGATTCCGCCGGAGGGGCAGAGCAGGTCCACGCGCGTGAGCAGTTCGAGCGGATGGCTTCCGAGCGCCCATTCCACGTCCACGTCGCTGAGGGCCGCCTGGGAGGCGCGCATATCGTC
>Ga0210033_1004045_pt1 | contig 11467 bp, 9 predicted proteins | sample CryGeymeta201501_FD_185465 | JGI IMG/M metagenome (GOLD analysis project Ga0210033, IMG submission 185465) | Groundwater microbial communities from Crystal Geyser aquifers in Utah, USA - Crystal Geyser metaG 2015-01 (SPAdes) (version 2) | ecosystem: Environmental > Aquatic > Deep subsurface >... | reverse complement strand
AAAAAATGAAGAGTACAGGGTCAGAGTGACATTTATTGCCAATTAGTAAACACTCTCTTGCAAGTCCTCCTGTACAAGAGGTTACTTTTTACAGTGTGACACTTCCCTTTGTAGTAACAAGCTGACGAATTGTTATCTAGCATACATTGGATTTATGCAGTAATCGGCTCACTGATGAATATGCTATAGTATAATTCGGATTAAAAGTATCTCTAAAATTCGAGAATGGAGGCAGAACATGAAAAGGGCCATTAGAGTTATCCTCTTTGCATCGCTGGTTATCGGGCTAATTTCTATTGTTGGATGTGGGGGCGTAGGGGGTGCTGATGTAACTTTAGAAGGGCTGAGTCTGGGTACGGTGACTATGGACGGGAAGCCAGTTGCTGGCCTTCCTTCTGATAAAATTAACTTGTCATTAGAAGTTTCCGCCCGAAGGGTTTTAGTCAATACAAGTACTAATGGAACTATTATAACGTTGGTCCCATCAGGGGCGACCATCGAAATAGAAAGTAATAATGTATCAATTAAAGGTGTAAAGCCCGAGCAAATAAAGGTAGAGTGGGCAGTTACCCAGGGGGATTAGACAATAGTCCATTTTGGGTAACATCACATCTGCTTGAAATGTTCAGGCTTTATTCCCGCTCTAAATCCGATTCAAGCGCTGAGGTGAAATCCTGATATTCGCCCTCTTTGCAGTTGGAAGAATAAATTATAGCTGTTGAAAAAGGGATTTAACCCTTTACTCAACCCGCTGAACCTTGACAAGGTTGGTGCTCCCCGGTATTCCCGCTGGAATGCCAGCGGTGATGACCACAAGCTCACCCTTTCTGGCAATCCCGGTTTCTCGCGCTAATTGTGCCGCTCTTTGAAACACAGCATCTGCATTCCCAGGCCTGTCGACAACATAGGGCTCTATACCCCAGCTAAGGGCAAGCTTCCTCGCTACATCAGGATTGTGGGTAATGGCCAGGATGGGCGCTTTGGGGCGATATTTAGATACCCGCAGTGCCGTGCTTCCCGAACTTGTGTAAGCTACGATACATGCTGCCCCAATGTGCTGGGCTATATGACATGCCGAATAGCTTATAGCGTCGTCCGTTTGCGGTACAACCTGCTCGCTTTTCTCCAGCAACATACGTTCATACGGCAGCGCTTTCTCAGTCTCAAGAGCGATATTTGCCATCATCCTGGCAGTTTCTACAGGATATACCCCGGCGGCTGTTTCATCTGACAGCATGACTGCGTCTACGCCGTCAAAGATAGCATTGGCGACGTCGCTCACCTCAGCCCGAGTAGGTCGCACCATAGCCACCATCGATTCCAGCATCTGAGTGGCTACAATCACAGGCTTACCAACCTGATTGCATTTACGTATGATCTCCTTCTGTACTAGCGGCACTTTTTTCAAAGGTATCTCCACCCCGAGGTCACCACGGGCTACCATTATGCCGTCCGCCTCAGCAATAATCCTGTCAATGTCATTCACGGCTTCATGTTTCTCAATTTTAGCGATAAGCGGAATACTGGCTCCTTTTTCATACAGGGACTGCCTTAATCTGAGTATATCGGCTGCGGAACGAACAAAGGAGATAGCGACGAAATCCACGCCTTGCTCCAATCCAAAGGCAAGGAGCTTCAGGTCCTGGCTGGTAATGGGAGGTACATTGAGCCTGACTCCCGGTACATTTATGCCACTATTCGAGGTGAGCACTCCACCAACAACTATTTTACATCTCACTTCACTATCCGTGGTGGATATCACCTTTACCTGGATAGCTCCCTCGTGTAGAAAGATGGTGTTACCGACCTTAATATCATTGAGAATTTCTGGGAAGCTTACCGATATTTTCTGTTCATCGCCTGAGACCTTCTCACCGGTAAGAGAAAAGTGGTCGCCCTCCTTCAGATATACCTCTTTTCCCCGTAGTGGACCTGTCCTCAGCTTTATGCCCGGCAGGTCCAGTAGAATAGCCACCGGCACATCCAGTCTAGCCGAAACGGCACGGATAGTTCTGATGACCTCACTATGTTCTTTTTCGGTACCATACGAGGCATTGATGCGGGCCACGTTCATGCCAGCCCGGACCAGCCTTTCTATCATCCTGCTCGACCTGCTCGCCGGGCCGATTGTGCAGATTACCTTAGTTTTTCTGAGCATTCTGTACCTTTATAATCCTAAGTCTTCTCCAACGATGAGCACCGTTATTCTATCCTTCTGGTACTGGTGCTCGATAGTAACGACAGCATTACAGAATCTCAGCGGGCTTCGGCAATCAAGGCATTTACCCGTCTCAGCGCAGGGGAGAGGAAGCCCCAGCCGTCTCGCATGAATGGGCGCCACATAATTCTTGATTCGCTGCCTCGCTGCTTCCGTATCGGGAACAATCTTATTTATTCCGGCGACAACGATTACTTTAGAAGGACCAAAAATTAACGCCGCCACCCGATTACCGATGCCATCGATGTTAACCAGTTCGCCGTCCATAGTGACAGCATTGCTACTCATCAGAAAAACATCAGCTAACAGGCTTTCTTTCCGCAGGTCATACTTTTCCTCTGGAGTGAGCTGCGGTTTATGACGGTCAATCAAATGGTAATTTCCAGCACGCAGCACATCCTTAACCCCAATCTGGTCTAAAGATAGCGAGCCTCCATAACCTACTTTGCTTCCCACAGGAATCATGCTGAGCACCCTTTCCCTGGCTTCTTTCCCCGTTTTGACATAGAAGGCTGTCATGTTATTCTTCTCCAGGGCGTCAATCACCTTCTGCGCCAGCGTTTCCTTATACCATTCTTTAATTTCAGTTACGTTATCCATTTTTCAGCCTGACCTCTCTTTACCCACTCAAATATCGCTGTGGTGACTCAAGGAATACCTCCACCGCTCCTGGGGAAAGCCTGAGCTTCATCCGCCAGTATCAGATTCCCGGGATAGCGTATAATAACCAAATCCCACTCCTCAATCCAGTATATCAGAGACTGTTTAGCAACCCTATTTGTCATTCTGAGCCCCTTCGCTTTCTGTCATTCTGAGCGTAGCGAAGAATCTCTTTTAGACTCTTCCCCTTCAGTTCCTTCCTCACGTCAGGACTCAGGGTCAGAGTGACATTTATTGCCAATTATAGTTAACCGCATAATCTCGTATAAAATTCCTCTCCCTGAGGGTGTTTAAAAATGTAGTTGCCCAATTTATTGGGCAAATGCGCCTGATGAATCAGGCAACTACAGAAATTTGGGGGTGAAACATCTCTAATCTGCCTAAAAACGAACGCAAAATCAAAATTAAACAGCCTCCTCCCTCGATGGGAGGTGAGGCTTGTCCTGACCCTGAACCCTTCGTTTTTGTCATTCTGAGCGAAGCGAAGAATCTCACTCAGGGTAAACTCCGTGGAGGGGAAGGAATTAAGGTGAGGGTGAAATCCCCCTCCCGCCGGGGGAGAGAGAATTGTAAGGAATTTTGCAATTGACTATAGTAAACGCTCTCTTGCAGGTCTTCCTGTACGAGAGGTTACTTTTTACAGTGTGACACTTCCTTTTGTAGTAACAAGCTGACTAATTGTGCAGTTTTCTAGCTAGCTAAGTCCGAGAAATCTCTGGCAGCGCGCTCATTACGGCCTTATTCCCGCGCTAAATCCACCTCAAGCGTCGAGGTAAAATCCTGATATTTGCCCTCCCTTAGCACTTGGAAGAATAAAGCATGGCTTTTGAAAAGAGGATTTAACCCCTTCATGGCTGGCAGGGTAACCAAAGCGATGAACTGTTAGATCGTAGGCAGGCAGGTAGGATAATCCTGAAGGGGCGCTGTTGTAGCTACTCGAACAGGATTGAAGTCATCAGCAAAGTCAACTAGATAAGAGCATGCCTTATCAGAGTTCACCAAATCGCTTATAGTACCTTTGAAAACGATTAATTTCATCTAGAACCTCTCTCGCAATGTTACTAGCAGGGTCAATCTGTATCGCCTTCTTAGCATATTTGCGTGCTTTATGAAATTGGAGGTCAGATAGGTAAGCGGCTGCCAGGTCGGTCAGGATGTTCACATTGGTTGGCGCAAGCTCAATTGCTCTATGAAGATATGCTAATCCTTTCGCTTTATCGCCGGTATGATAGACAGCCCATCCTAGTCCGCGTAGATATTCACTGTTATTCGGTTCCTTATGAATCGCTATTTCGAATTCAGCAATCGCCTTGTCCCATTGGCTTTGTATGGAATAGGTGAAGCCAAGAAGGTAGTGATAATCAGGCTTGTCTGGCTTACAATTAATAGCCTTCTTGATGTGATTCTCTGCCAGTTTAAGCTGCCTTAGCGTAAGGTAAATGTTGCCAAGATAAGCATTGGCGTACTCAACGGCAATATTGTCGTCAGAGTATCTAATCAGGACATACTTGTATATTTGGATAGCTTTATCGTAATCGCCCTTTTTGATGTGGGCTTTTGCTTCGCTCCATATAGTATGAAGTTCCGGTGCAGTATCACTATCCATACAGCCTTCGTGAGAACAACCGCGCTTGTTTATAGATGATACCATATTGGAGGAGAAGAGTCATCGGTTGGACACGGGGTTACTGGTGCGGCATTGCAGCAGCAGCTTGCTACACTATCTGAGGAAACTGTGCAGTTTTCTAGCTAGATAAATCCGAGAAATCTCTGGCAGCACGCTCTTTGAGAATATGGTGCTGCTTTTTTTTCCGAGGGATTAAATAGCAGCTCAGCGAATTTTACAAATTTATAATGCCGTGGTCTTTGATATCTTGCCAACCCCGGGTTCCCTTTTTTATCTTTCCCACTTAATAGTGGTAAATGATACAATTCCACAAGTCAAGTGCATTGAGCAAACCATCAGTTATTACTTACCAGGTGATTGAAATCCAGAGGGGCGCGTTTGAAATCAGCTGTTACAGATAGGACTAGCGTGAATAACGCTCCAAATAAGAAAGCTGCCCTGCTAATCGTCACATTAGGTTCCTTCCTTACGCCCTTTATGGGTTCTTCCGTCAACATTGCGCTTCCGTCAATAGGGCAAGAATTTGGGATGAATGCAGTTCTATTAAGCTAGGTCGCTACCTCATACCTTCTAGCTGCGGCAGTGTTTCTCGTCCCCTTTGGAAGGATAGCGGATATGTACGGAAGGAAGAGGATTTTTACATACGGCATAGTCATCTACTCCATTGCATCCCTTCTTTCGGCACTTTCAACCTCGGCCACTATGCTTATTTCCTTCCGCGTTGTGCAAGGGATAGGAGGTGCAATGCTCTTTGGTACTGCGGTAGCTATTATAACCTCAGTATTTCCTATCGCGGAGAGGGGTAAAGCCCTGGGGATAAATGTCGCCTCAGTTTATTCGGGACTTTCTCTTGGACCATTTTTAGGCGGATTACTGACGCAACATTTTGGCTGGACAAGCATTTTCCTGGCAAATGTACCTCTTGGCTTGATATTAATTGCCCTTATTTTCTGGAAACTGAAGGGGGAGTGGGCCGAGGCAAAAGGGGAGAAGTTCGATTTTGGCGGCTCGTTAATCTATAGCCTCATGCTCGTAGCGATAATGTATGGTTTTTCTACGCTGCCGGCAATATTGGGTATATGTCTGATTGTAGCTGGTGCCTTGGGGATTCTGGCATTCGTCAAATGGGAAACGAAGGCGAAAAGTCCTGTTCTGGATATAAATCTGTTCAGAAATAACACTGTATTCGCATTCTCCAATCTGGCAGCGTTGATTAACTATAGTGCAACATTTGCAGTGGCCTTCTTCTTAAGCCTCCACTTACAGTATATTAGGGGGCTCAACCCTCAAGATGCAGGCTTGATTCTGGTATGCCAACCGGTTGTAATGGCTGTTTTTTCGCCGCTTGCCGGGAGGCTTTCTGACAAAATCGAGCCAAGAATCATAGCCTCAACAGGCATGGCGGTGACAGCCATCGGGCTTTTTCTGTTCACTTTTTTGAGCCACAACACAACCTTGACCTTTATCATCGCCAACCTGGCCCTTCTTGGTTTTGGCATTGCCCTCTTTTCATCTCCCAATACCAATGCAGTCATGAGTTCTGTTGAAAAGAGGTCTTACGGAGTAGCTTCAGGCACACTTGGAACGATGCGACTGATTGGGCAGACACTTAGTATGGGGATTGCTATGCTGATAGTTGGCATGTACATGGGTAGAGTCCAGATTACACCTGAATACTATCCACTTTTCTTAAGAAGCGAGGAAATAACCTTCCTGATTTTTGCTGTCCTTTGTTTTGGAGGCATATTTGCCTCACTGGCAAGAGGCAGGATACGATAAAAACGCTCAGCAGCATATTTTGCCTCTAAGCCAACAATCTGCCGAATTGTGCAGTTTTCTAGCTAGCTAAATCCGAAAAATCTCTGGCAGTCCGCTCTTTATGGCTTTATTCCCGCTCTAAATCTGCCTCAAGCATTGAGGTGAAATCGGGATATTTGCCCTCTCTTAGCCTTTGGAAGAATAAGTCGTAACTTTCTGGAGATACAAATTTGAAGTAATACTGCTGCTCTGATTGCAAGCTATTAACTCGCTTGAAATGCCCTCTGGCATATTTTAACTTGGCTTTATTTTCATCGGAAATGTCTCCATCCTGCTTAATTTCTATGACCAGAATGTCGCTGCCTAACTTGATGAAGAAGTCAGGGTTAAATCTTCCCTGTTTGGGATGTTCACCCTTCCGCCAGGAATATTCGATGCTGTAAAAGCCTATGTCAAGAGACTTTATCCAAGCATCTATAAATTTGGCGTTCTCTTCACTAACTAGCCTTTTGATAAAATCCCTCTCGGGCTTATAAGAGGCAAAAACTACATTGACGGGAGTTTTGAAATTGAAGGCATTCTCTATCCTTTGCAGTGAATATACATGCAAGGTTTCGTCTTCCAAAAGCTCCTTTAAGAGTTTTCTCTCCTCTTCATCTCCCTCCTTGAGAGAATAATCATCAAAGAATATGCTGTGTTCTCTCCTCAGTGTTCCTACACCAAGGCTATCCTTGTTAATATCCTTTGTATTGATAGTATAAAGGTTTTCGGCCTCAATCTTATATCTTAAGCTCTTGGTCTTCTTCCTCCCTATCACGCCAAACCCTTGCAAGATGCTCTGTCTATTATACTCATGAACTAAATTTTCATTCTCCCCTATCCGCTGTAGTGAATTCTTTATGATTGTTAAAATCTTTTCATAAGGATATTTCTTGCTATATGTAGTCCCTTGTTCTAAATCGAACGCCTTGAATTTATTCAATATGTCCTGAGCTAGTTCCTCAATCAGATACATCTTGTATTGTATGGCTGTTTTCTTTTCCCATTGCTCTTCCGTTACAGCTCGCTCATATCGAGTTATCTTCTCTTCTGTTTCCTCTCGGCTGTTGAGCGAAATAAAACCTTTGCTGAACACATATTCTTTAACTTGTGGAGTTTCAACTAACTCTTCGGATTTTTTGTAGTCGATATTGCAAAGCTCAAAGTTATAATCCTTATCTTTGGGTATAGGATAGCTATACATCCTTTTTTCAATCTCGAGGACTTCGTTTACCAATCCTCTGATGCTGCTTGACCATTTATCATGGTTAAAGACCACGACTGTTGGCTGCTCACCTTTATATTCCGGGGGGATACGCAGACCACGCCCCAGCACCTGAGCAATCAGAAGTTTGGAGTTGAAAGCTCGCTCCTCGTGGGGGACAATCTGGCAGACATTCTGCACATCCCAGCCCTCAGACAGCATGCTGACTGAGGTGATCCATTCAACGGGATTATTCTTATCATCAACATCTTTTAACTTTGGTATGTTGTTTTTATGCTCATTAGCTGAGGTAACAATCAAAACTTTGCTTGCTGCAGCATCCTTGCTGATATTTTCTTTCCTAGTCAAGAAATCTATTAAGTCCTCAGTTAGCTTTTTGCAGGCTGTTATATCCTTAGTTACCAATATAGTCAGAGGCTTTATCAGGCGATATTTCAACGCTTTGTTTTGAATGTGATTGTCGTAAGTCTTCTGGAATTTCTCCTCTTTAGTGTGTGAGACATCTTCAGCAACATAATCAATCGTTTTCACAAATCTTTCCTCTATAGATTCTCTTAGAGAAAAGCGATAAATGACATCGGTAAAGTAGTTATTGCCAACGTAGCAGGTTCCCGAATCCCCTGCGATATACTTAAAGCTGTATTTAGGGTCCAACAAGAATTCCTTCCACTTCTTCAAAGCCTGGTCACGAGCTGGGGGATTAGCCATATGATGTACTTCGTCATTCATGACCAATGTTTTTTCACCTTTGCCTTTTAGACTATCCTCAATGGCAGATTTAGTTCTTTCATAAGTAGCGTGAATATTTTCTATACAGATGTCCCCCTTCTGAATTGTCTGGGAGGCATTGATGATTCGTGGATTGGAAATTACTGCTGGTTCTGGTAGCACTTCCTTCAATGTTCTATCTCCTGACAGACTACGGAACTTCTCGGTGAGCCCCGCCTCGATAGTATTGGATGGGCATAAAACAAGAACTTGGTCTACTGCTCCTTCAGCTAGCATTATACGGGCGATGCCGTATATTACATAGCTCTTACCCGTGGCAGTGGCTAAATCCAGAGTACAGGAAAGCTTATCTGGAAGCTGGAGGTGCTTGTAAAAGTCTTCCAAAGACGGATATAAGTCCTGCAATACCGGGTTTTGCTGGTAATTTTCCTTCACTAAATCTTTTAGGCTGTTATACTGCCCTCCGAGAAGATAGCGAAGCGTCTCTCTTATAGCCTCTTTCTGATATTCTCTATCCCCACAAAGGGCATCAATGAACGCTTCATATTTGCTTATATCAAACTTCGCCGGGTCAACATTTGGAGAGACCTTTAGCACTAAATCCTGGTTTTTGAGTAGTTGCTTATCAAGTATCATGTCTACTACCGATTTCATTTGAGCGGACGCCTATATCCAGAGTTTCCCACACTTGCATTGCTTCAGTTTAGAGTTAGGAGGTGAATAATCTTTTCTTACTGGTTTCCCGCAATCCTGACAAATGAAAAGATTTTCAAATTCGTTGATATCTCTCAGTATTACCTCAATATCACCTCGTCCAAGTGAGGTAACCCCTAAATTCCTGTGATGCGACCCAATATTTGTAAGTAATTGGTCAGCTTTCAAATCGCTGAATAGTAACTTGTTTTCTTTTTCTCTTAAAGACTGATTCGCTTTTAGATATGCAGCGAGTCCGTCGATGAGTTCACGTGCTTCCCGTCGATCATTCCCCTCGCGACTACGATATTCCAATCGAACACCTAAGTCTTCGCAGATCTGTTTGAGTGTACCTTCTATAAGTGTGCGACATTTGTTAGCTGCTCCATTAATATCATTGGTATCCAAACAGTACTGAATGCGCTCTCTTAATGACATCGGAGATTCAATTATTTCAACACCATTTTCATGAGACCACTTAGCGAGTTCTTTAAACAACCAATGATTTGATGGTAAGTCTTGTTTAAGTAGATCAAACCAAAGGTCATCATGAGTAAAAAGTAAAAATTGTGTATCTGGGAATCTCTCTCTTAATAATCGAGCTAGGGATCTACGGTGATTTACATCGAAACTACTCACTACATCGTCTAAAATCAGAAAACCATTTGTTTTATTGAAGTGCTTAGCCGAAGCTAAGAAGAGGCTAATTCCAAAACTATTCAAGTGAGATTCACTAAGAACTTTCAGTGGCGGTGAAATTGATCTGCCGTAGAATTTCAGCCTGAATTCAAGTCCTCGTCCCTCCGTTAACACCAATTCTATCTGGTCAAAATCCTCGCCGGCGTGCAGAAATTTGAAGTATTCGTTGACATTCTTGGAAATAGCCTCTAATACCTGAGACAAACCGTCTCGCTCCTTTTCTTCAAACTTTTGATGAATCTTTTCTAAAGAAGATATCTGCCTTTCGTACACTCCAATCTTACCCTCAAATTCTCTAAGCCTCAGATAGTTATCTCGCAATAATTTTAGTGTTTCTATACCTTGATAAAATCTTTTTTCCTCCTCCGTTTCTGCTAAGGATGTCTTTTTACTTTCAATTGTTTCTTCTATTTGGGTCAGTGTAGTTCCTAGTGCATTTTGCGAGTCTGCAAGGGGCAATTCGAAAACCACAGATTCCGGAGAGGCCTCTACTTTATCCATTAGTTCTCCCCATCGAGCAAATAAGTCAGGCCAGCTTTTCAATGTTTCAAATTGATGTGGTGCCAAAAGGGCTTCTTTCACCTTATCTTCGAGTAGTGACGACAATGACTCTTTAAGCGGTCGAATTCTATACCGTAGCAATTTGACTTGCTCAACAGTCTTGTTTCTTTCTTCAAGGAGACCCTGAATGCTCTCTATTTCTTTCTTAAGAGATTCAAGCAGCTGATCTGTATCTATCGGCCGTTTACAAAGGGGGCATTCACCAGCCTTCACCCAGCCCTCCTCTAGTGCTTCTACCCCTGCTTTATAAAGTTTGTCTAGCGCTGAAGCCTCGACTTTTTCTCGCTGACTGGCAAGCCTATTATGGGAAGTCAACACCTGCTTTAGCTCATCCAAAAAAGTAGGGATTGAAGCATTCTGACGGATCTGTTCCAGCCAAGCTATTTGTTCACCCTTCTGGGTAATCTTGACCTTTTTGTCTAATTCATCTGTGACCGATTTTAAGGTATCTTCATCGCTAATAGGTCCACCATGACCAAGCTGTTTTCTTAGCCCATCCGCAAAAGATATGACATCGTCTCCGATAAACGGTTTGGTTCCAATAATATTAACAATGGCCTCCCCTTTTTCGTTCAGTAGACTACGATACGAAGTCAATTGTGTACTACTCTTAAGTGAATTTAGTGCTCTAAGAAGAGCCTGTCGTGTCTCCTTAATAATTTTAAATCCTATGATTTCTTCTACCTCTTCAAGTTTATCTTTCTTCCTCTTGTCTACAAATGCACGCATCGTGTGATAGCGTAAAATGAATGATTCTTTACGGCTACTCTCAATATACTTTCTGAATTCCTCAATATTGTTGGAATATCGATATCCACCCTCCCATTGAAGAATTTTCTCGTTATCCAAATTGTTTCTGTTGAAAGAAAGCTCAACTACTGGTTCTTGTGGTTTGGGCAATGCGTCGTTAAAATAATCTTCTCGCCCACAGCCTTCCCGTTGAAGAGCATCTATCGTATCTGTGAAGAACCATTCCAAGGCATCAGAAAAACTACTTTTCCCGTCTCCATTGTTCCCGAAAAGAACGAGGCTTTTACAATCATCCTCAAAGTCAAGCCAGACTCTTTTGAAAATCCCACGGAAACCTTCCCCCACTAGTCTTTTAAGTTTGACTCTCTGCTCCATCTTCCTTTTGCGCTCTTAGATCCTCTAACCCTTGTAAGATATCATCTCCTGTTAATTTGCCCTCTGAATAAAGGTTTCTTAGCAGCATTACCATCCTTTGATCAATATCTTTCCTATCCGTTAAAGATTCGAA
>Ga0210033_1004040_pt1 | contig 11480 bp, 8 predicted proteins | sample CryGeymeta201501_FD_185465 | JGI IMG/M metagenome (GOLD analysis project Ga0210033, IMG submission 185465) | Groundwater microbial communities from Crystal Geyser aquifers in Utah, USA - Crystal Geyser metaG 2015-01 (SPAdes) (version 2) | ecosystem: Environmental > Aquatic > Deep subsurface >... | reverse complement strand
CAGCCGCTGACCGAGCCTCGCCCCCTCGACCGAGCTCAGGCAGGCGAGGGCGGCCTCGAAGCCAAGCAGCAGCACGAAGAGTGGGAAGGGATAGACGCCTCCCTCGAGCAGCGTCAGCACCATCAAGAGCGCGACCCAGGCCGAGGCGCGCCAATCGACCAGCGAGCGCCGGAAGGCGAGCACGACGAGCGGCGCGAGGTAGAAGGGGGCGAAGGCCGCGTGGCCTCCCGACAGATGCCAGGCGAAGAAGCCCGAGCCCGCCCAGAACAGCGCCGTCAGGCTCGAGGCCAGGCGCCCCAGGCGCAGCTCGCGTTGCGCCAAGAGGTAGGCGCCACCAAAGCCCGCCGCGGCGTGCAGGATCATGAAGATCTTGAGCCCGACGGTCGTGCCCAGCGGGAAGAGCGCGAGATAGAGGGGCGAGTAGATCTGCGCCTGCGGATCGCCGAAGAGGAAGACTCCTCCGCAATGCCAGGGATCCCAGACGGGGAATTCGCCGTAGCGCAACAGCGCGACGCGAGCCGCTTCCCATTGGTGATGAAAGACGCGCCAATCGCCGAAGCCCGTCTCGCGCAGATGCCAGAGGGCGGGGCTCCAATAGGCGAAGGCGGCCAGCAGGGCCCCCAGGGCCCAGAGCGGAGGCTTTCTGCTCTTGGCCGCGAGCTTCAGTGGACGTCCACTTCGGCGAGGGGGATCTCCGTGCGACCGTCGGAGAAGGCGATGGGCTGTCCTCCTCTCAACACGCGCAGGTGCAGCGCGAGGTGCACGGGATGGCGCAGATCCGGTGGCATCACCAGCTCGACGGGATCCCTCAGGAACTCGCCCGCCTTCCATTGGTTGGTGCGGTAGCGCCCGTTCAGCGGCGAGTGGAAGGCCTCGAAGTGGCGCGGCACGACGTAGCCGGGGGGGCCGAGGATGCGCACGTGGAAGACGAGATCGTCCGTCGTCTCCTCATCCACCTGGTAGTAGAAGGTCATGGCGATGCGGTCGCCGAAGCGGTAGCTCGCGCGGGGCTCGTCCAGGCCGAGCAGGGTGAAGTGTCCGGGCACGCGCAGGTCGAGGCGATGCCCGATGTGGGTGGGCGCCTCCGGCAGGCGCGCCTCGGCGATCACGCGGTCCGTGCGGTTCTCCGGCCGGCTCGCCTGGCCCACCCACGCGCGCAGCAGGCCGAGCAGTTCGCGCGCCTGATCGGGGTCCGCGCTCAAGAGATCGTGCTGCTCGTGGGGGTCGTCATGGAGATTGAAGAGCTGGGAGCTGTTGTCATTGACCCACCAGATGAGCTTCAGCCCATCGTGCCGGATCGTCTTTTGATCGTAGGTATAGAGCCCATCCGGCATCAGCTCGCCGAAGAGCATGCGATCGGCGGGTAGGTGGCCGTGTCCGTCGAGCAGCGGCAGCAGGCTGCGCGAGGGCGTCTCGTGCGGCATGGGCACTCCGGCCAGGTTGAGCAAGGTGGGCGTGAGATCGAAGAGCCCCACGGGTTCGGCGATGCGGCGGGGCGCGACACCCGGGACGCGGATGGCGAGGGTGGCGCGCAGCTCCTCGTCGTACAGGGCGTTGGCGTGGAACTGTTCGCCGTGCTCCCCGAAGGCCTCGCCGTGATCGGAGGCGAGCACCACCACCGTGTTCTCGTCCAGGCCCTGGTCGTGCAGCGAGGCCAGGAGGCGCTGCACCTCGGTGTCGGCGTAGGTGATCTCCGTGTCGTAGGCGGCCATGGAGCCGGGACCGAAGCGCGAGCGCGTTCCGTCTCGCAGGTAGGGCTGGTGGACGTTGAAGAAGTGCACCCAGAGGAAGAAGGGGTGTCCCCCGGATTTCAGCGCCGCCAGCTCGGTGATGGCGTGGTCGGCGACCCAGGGGCGCGGTGGGTGATAGTCCCGCGACAGGGCCTTGCGCTCGAAGCCCTGGAAGAAGCCCTGCACGCGCTCGAAGTAGCCCGTGCCCATGACGACCGAGGTGCGGTAGCCGGCGTGGGCCAGGCTCTCCGTCAGGGTTTCGTTGGAGGCCTCGAGGGTCGGCCAGAGGTACTCGGGGCCGAAGGCGATCTCGGAAGGATAGTGGCCGGTAAAGATCGACGGGATCGAGAGCATGGAGCGCGTGGACTGGGCGAGCGCCTGATCGAAGACCACCGACTGCCGCAGGAAGGTGTCGAGGTGAGGCGAGGTTGGGCGATTGTAGCCGTCGAAGCTGAGGTGATCCGGCCGCAGCGCGTCGACGCTGATCAAGAGGATGTTCGGATGGGCGGGCAAGCCCGCGGGATGCGCGCCGTAGGCTCCGTCGTTGCTGTCGTCGACCTCGGGTGAGCCGTCGCCGTCGAAGCAGTCCGCGTCGATCCCGTCTCCGGGTTCGTCGGGCGCGCCGGGATGGATGTCGGGGTTCCCGTCGTCGCAGTCGTCGCCGCCGAAGGCGAAGGCGAAGCCGTCGTGGTCCCGATCGGTGAGCGTGCGGTAACCGCGCACGAGCTTCAGGCCGAGCCCCGTGCGGCGCTCGACCCGGGTGCGGACGCCGTGGCTCGCGCCATAGGTCATGCCGGTGAAGACGAGCAGGCCGGCGGCGAAGAGCCCGAGCAGCCCCAGGGCTCGGCCCGCGTGGTCCCAGGCGACCCGGCCGCGGCGGCGCCACAGGCTGAGCGCGAAGAAGCAGAGCACGCCACCGAGGCCGAGGCCGAGGTGGAAGGGGCCGACCAGCTCGAGCAGCGCCGGCAGGCGATGGAAGACGTGCGCGATGATCGCGCCCAGCGTGCCCGCCATCAAGGCCAGGGCGGCGCCCACACAGGCGAAGCGACCGAGCAGGCGGGCCACGGGGCGCAGGATCAACGCCAGGGCGGCGGTGAGCAGCGTGGCGCATGCCATCACCCCCAGGGCTGACGCGGCCATGGCCGCCGCGGCCAGGGAGGCGTCGTGGTAGTGGGTGGCGAAGTGCTTGGCCAGACGCCACAGCGCGACGAAGGCGAAGGCGAACCCCGCGCCGGCGGCGAGCGCGGTGGCGAAGCCGCGGCGGCTGGGTCGGAAGATCTCGCGCCTCGAGCCGAGACGAGTGACCAGCGGCGCGAGCCACGGCGTGTTCCTCAGCAGATAGCCGAGGCTCGCCAGGGACAGCCCCAGGACGAGCGCGAAGGGCAGGAGCAGCGCGACCAGGTAGAGCAGCGCCATGGGCGCGTCGCGCACGCCGGTCCAGCCCGCCTGGGCCTTGACCTGCCCGTAGATGAGGTCGCCCATGCCCGCCGCGACCAGCACCCAGGCCGCCGAGCTGGAGAAGGACCAGCCGCTGGCGGTCCAGCTCAGCGCACGTGTCGGCGCCTCGGCGTCCTCTGGATGTCGCGCGTCGCTCGGGGGCTTGGGCCCGCGTCGTCTCAGCATCGGCTCATCCGCCTGATGTGCTTCGAGTGCAGACCGCCCACCAGCTGAGGCCGGGCAATTCGAGGGACGCGCGCGAGAGCAGTCGGCTCAGACGGGTGTCGAGCGAGAGAGCGCCGTCGACCAGGGTCGAGACCACGGGCCCCGCGCGCCAACCCAGATCGTGGGTATCGCCTTCGCGCTTGGTCAGACGCTCCAGACCCACCTGCAGGGCGCGTGGGGCCAGGAGCGAGTGGAAGAGGCCGCCCGAGCTCGTGGGCGTGAGCCCCGCCTCCGCGAGCACCTGCCTGGCGCTCGCGGGCGTGTAGCGGCGGTGGTGGGCCAGCGAGCGGTCGTGGGAGGAGAAGAGCACGGGCCAGGCCGGGATGCTGAAGACGAGCTTCCCCGCGGGGGCGAGGCGAGGCATCAGCTCGCGGACGAATTCCACGTCGTTCGGCACGTGCTCCAGCACGTCGAGCAGCATGATCGTGTCGAACTCGCCGTCGGGCAGAGCGCGCGAGAACTGCACGCGTGGAGAGCCCGCCGCGAAGCTCGAGAGCTCCTCGTCCGTGTACAGGAGATCCTGGCAGGTCACCTCGGCAGTCGGGTGCTCGTCCACGACGCGCTTGGCGAAGTAGGCGTCACCCGCGCCCACGTCGAGCACGCGTCCGGGCCGATCCGGCAGCAGGTCCAGGAAGAACCGAGCGCGCGCCACCTCCCATGGGTGGCGTCTCAGCGTGTTCTCGGGGCGCTCGGAGAGGTCCATCGTCGGGCTGCTTACCACGCCGTCGGGAGGTCGTCAGCGCCTTGTCTACCGTGCTGCGGCATCCGCGAGTTGGTCGCGACCTTCCTCGCGGTAGAGCTGGGACAGGCGTGTTCTGTCTTCGCGGGTGGATGCAGGTCCGAGGGCGAGGATGTGGTCGCGCAGGCGCGTAGCCTTGTCGTGACCTTCGGGCGACCAGTGCTCGCACACGAAGGCGACCATCCGGCGCGCTCCGGGATCGGCCCCGGCGTCGAGCGCTCGCGGGATGATGAGGTGGGGCGCGAGCAAGAGGCCTGCGACGAGCGCGGGACCGACCACGCGCGCGGACCAGCGCCTGGACTCGCCAGGCTGCCGGGCGGCCCAGATCAACGCGCCGAGTAAGAGCGCGGCGACCGGCAGCATGGACAGGCTGCCGAAGACTCCGAGCAGGTTTCCGGCGTTCCGGGGCGCGTAATCATGGGCGATCAGGACGGAGAAGAGCTGCGTCAGCGGCCAGTTGAGCTCGTCCGGAAGGTGGGGGTAGTAGGCCGACGGAATGCCGGCGGCGACCATGGAGGCGGCGAGCCCTCCCAGCGCGAGCGACGAGGCCAGCACGGGTCGACGGGCGTAGATCGCGTCCAGCATGACGAGCGTCGTCCAGGCGAAAAAGGGAATCAGCGCCACCAGGTAGCGCGGCCCGATCGACCAGCCGGCGTGCCAGATGTTCATGAAGCAGATGAAGATGTAGAGCAGTAGGCCCGTGCCGAAGAGGCAGAGGGTCCCGGCGCGCGTGTCCCTGCGACGAAGCAGCAGCCAGGTGCCGGGCAGGCCCAGGATGAGCAAGGGGCTGGTGGCGAAGAGGCCGAGGCGTTCATCGAAGAGCAGGCGCAGGGCGCCGTCCCAGTGAAAGGTCTGGGCGCCATAGAAGCCCACGGCGTGTCCTGCCCGGAAGGCTGGGTTCTCGACGAAGTGATGGCCCGGAGTCAGCGCGTTGCCGAAGGCGTGCAGCTGAAAGTGCATCACGGCGGCCATCGGGAGCAGCGCCCCGAGGACAAAGCCCACGACGCGCAGCCGGGGCCTGAGGGCGAAGAGCGCGAACAGGCCCAGCCCGAGGGTGAGGAAGAAACATGGGTATTCGAGCGCGCTCGTGGCCGTGGCCAGGGCGCCTGCCCAGGCCGCGCTGCCCCAGCCCACCTTCCCGCTGCGACGGGCACGATCCAGGATCATGAAGCTGCCCATGGCCGCGGCGGCGCTCGTGCTGTGGCTCGCGAACAGGTAGGCGTAGCCCCAGACGACCGAGCCCAGGCCCACGACGAGGAACGCCGCGTCGCGCAGCAGCGGACTTCGGGTCCACTCTCCGAGCCAGCGGTGGAAGAAGAAGAGGAAGAGGAGCAGCGGCAGGATCGAACCCGTCAGCCGCACCACCCACAGCGCCTCCGTGCGGTCGAAGTCGTCCGCGCGGAGCCAGTGGTAGAGGGCATAGCCGGGCACGCCCAGGAAGCTCGCGGCGGGGCCCTTCACGGAATAGTAGTGCCGCGTGACGCCCGCGGCGGGTCGTGGCGTCAGGCACGGCGTCGGGGCGGAGTCGGCGGCGCGGTCGACGCACGCGGCGTCGTTCGTCCAGCCCCAACGCGCGCGGGCGCCGTCGATGGCGGAGGTGCCGTCGTCCACCAGCGCCGACGTCATGTAGAAGCGGACGTTCTCGTTGGGGTTGTTGAGCGCCGAGTAGTACGGGAAGACGTAGACGTAGGCGAAGGCGCACAGCCCCACCGCGAACAGGCTTCGACGGATACTGGGCCGCGCGCGATTCATGCGAGGCCTGCTGTAGCACGCGAGGAGCGTCCGGCACACGGCGTTGCGGCGGGCGTTGCGTCGAGATAGAAGGCCAGCGTGTCGCATCAACACCTCGAGTCGGGCGCGAGTGCGCGGCGGCCGAAGGGCGAGTCCACTTGAGCATCAAGCTCCTGCTGCCGACCTATCGCGCGCGTGAGCGGTACATCCGCAAGGCGCTCGGAGCGATCTCGCCCGACGGGCGTGTGGGTCGCATGCTGCACGTGGGCTCGGGGGAGGGTGAGGTCGACCATTGGCTCGCCCCGGTGGCCGAACACATCGACTCCATCGACATCAATCACGGGGACGTGGCCGTCGCCCACGCCTCGGGGGCCGAGCTGAGCAACGTTCGCTACTCCGTCCAGGACGGCGAGCGCATGGCCTTCGGGGACGCGAGCTTCGATCTCGCGGTCTGCCTGGAGGTGATCGAACACGCCACCCATCCCGGCGCTCTGCTTCGAGACATCGGCCGCGTGCTCCGTCCTGGAGGTCACCTGCTGTTGACCTGCCCCCACGCAAACTTCCCCTTCACCTACGACCCGCTCAACAGCGTGCTCGAGCGGTGGGGCCTGCGCCTGCCGCTGGGGGCCTACGGATACGGCCACCACTGGTTGGCCACCGAGGCCGAGGTGGCGGGCTGGGCGCGAGAGGCCGGCTTCGAGGTCGTCTCCTTTACGCCCCTCTCGCATCACCTCGTCGGTCTCGCCGAGTGCTACCTGCCGGGCCTGGCCCAGAAGCTCTTGAAGCGAAACGCGGCCAACACGGGCGCGGATGACTTCTCCTCGCGGCTGGCGCCTCCGCCGCGGCCCCATGGGACGATCGGCGAGCCCGCGCTCGTGCCGTTGACGGACCTCCTGATCGCGCTGGACGCACGCCTGGCCACGTCGACGAGCTCGTCCATCGGCCTGGCGTGGACCTTCCGTCGCCGCGCGTAGGCTAGCGCCCTTGGCTCGCGTGCTTGCCGCGACCCCGAGGCCCGACTAGAAACGCTCGATGTTGAGGCCGCCGATCTCGCCGCTTCGCCTGACGATCGTGCTGCCCTGTTTCAACGAGGCCGCGAACGTTCGCACTGTGGTGGAGGCAGCGCTGCGCGTCGGTCGTGACGTGGCGCAGGAGCTCGAGGTCGTGGTCGTGGACGACGGCAGCCGCGACGCGACGGCGTCGATCGTGGCCGAGCTCGAGCGGGAGGCTCCGGAGGTGCGACTGGTCTCGCACCCGACGAACCTGGGCTATGGCGCCGCGCTCCGAAGCGGGTTCCTCGCCGCGCGCATGCCCTGGGTCTTCTACACGGACGGCGATGGGCAGTTCGATCTCGAGGAGCTGCACGGCATCCTGCCGCTGCTCGAGAGCCACGACATCGTCTCCTGCTATCGCCTGAGCCGTCGCGACGGTCCCATGCGCTTCGTCCTCGGCCGCGCCTTCACCTGGGCCTGCGACGCGCTCTTGGGGCTGGATCTGGTGGACGTAAACTGCGCCTTCAAGCTCTACCCACGCGCCCTCTTCGACGCCTTCGAGATCCGCAGTCGGGGTGCTCTGGTGGACGCCGAGGTGCTGGCCGCAGCGCGCGCGCTCGGGCTGCGCGTGGCCCAGCCCGGCGTGCCCCATCGCCCGCGACGCGGCGGCACGCAGACGGGCGCGAGCCCCAAGGTCGTGGCCCGCGCTGCCCTGGAACTCTCGGGCCTCTGCCTACGTCGCTTCGCCCCCGCGCCACCAGCGCTGCGCGCATCGACGCGCACCTCGAAGCACCTCGCGGCTCAGTAGCAGACGCGGTTGCGGCCGCTGTCCTTGGCCTCGTAGAGCTTCTCGTCCGCGCGCTTCACCAGCTCGTCACCCACGGTCATGCCCTCTTGCCAGGTGGCGACGCCGAGGCTGATGGTGATGTCCATCGCGGTGTTCTCGAACTCGAAGCGCGAGTCGTCGATCAGCGCGTTCATCTTGCGCGCGAGCCCGACGGCGCCCTCGAGGCCGACCTCGGGCAAGATCACGGCGAACTCTTCGCCACCGACCCGCGCCAGCACGTCGTCCCGACGCACCCGCGTGCGCATCAACGTCCCGAGGCGACGCAGCACGGCGTCGCCGGCGAGGTGACCGTGGGTGTCGTTTACGAGCTTGAAGTGATCGATGTCGAAGAGGATCAGCGAGAACGAGCGGCCATAACGCGCGCAGCGTGAGACCTCGCGCTCGAGCATCTCCTCGAAGTACCGCTTGTTGTGGATCTGCGTCAGACCATCGACGGTCATCAGCCGGTAGATCTCTTCGTGGTACTGGGCCTCGACGTTGCCGCCCGTGATGTACTTGAGGATGGTCCGGCCGACCTTGATCTGGTCGCCATCGCGCAGCTCGATCTCCTCGCAGGGCTCGTCGTTGACGTAGGTGCCGTTGGTCGAGCCGAGGTCGCGCACGGTGTGGCGCTTGGCGTGATAGGTGATCTGGCAGTGGTTGCGAGAGACGCTCTCCTGATCGACCTGCATGTCCGCTTGGGACGAGCGACCGATGATCGCGCGCCCTTGCCCGAGCGGAACGCGGCGTCCGATGTCGTCGCCGTAGATGACGATCAGACACGCATCGCTGCCGTCCTTCCCCCCGCGCTCCGGTGGCGGTCCGATGACCGTCACGACCGTGCGGTTCGGATTCGTCGTCCGATCCTCGTCGTCCATTTCCCCATGGTACTGATTGCCACGGCGCTGCCAAGCACGATCCCTGCTGTCCGGACGTTCAGCGGAGCCGGTCCCGGCCCGGGCAGATCCCGGCACCCAGGGCCTCAGGGGCGCGGGATCGATCCCCAGGCTCATCCCGCCAGGGCCGTTTTGTTGCTCCCCAGGATCCCGTCGCCCTAGGTTCGAGCCATGCGCAAGCGTCTGAGTTCCGTCCTGCTCGGCACCTTCTCCGTGCTCGCCCTGGCATCCACCTTCGCCTTCTTCGCGCGGACGAGCTCCGCCGAGGAGCCTCGCACGGAGGCTCGCGCCGCCACCCCCAGGCCCGCCGCGGCGGCACGACCCACGGCGCGCGAGCGCTTCCACGGCTTCGACCCGCGCGTGCAGGAGCTGCACGACGACGTGCTCCGAAGCCCACTCGGCGACGGCGCCCACGCCGAGCTCACCCTCGATCCCCGCTTGCAGGACTTCCTCTCGCGCCTGCTCGCTCGCTACGACGTGCCCCGCGGCGCGGTGGTGGCGCTCGAACCCTCCACGGGACGCGTCCTCGCCTGGGCAGAGCACGTCAGTGAGTCCGAGGGCTTCGGCGAGGGCGACGTGGCTCTGGACGCCTCGCCTCCCACCGCGAGCGTGTTCAAGCTCGTGACCTCCGCGGCGCTGCTCGACGCGGGCGTCTCGCCCGACGAGCGCGTCTGCTACCACGGCGGCGCGAGTGGGCTCGAGCTCGAGAACATCCTCGACGATCCCCGGCGCGACACGCGCTGCGTCAGCTTCACCTACGCGCTCGGACATTCGACCAACGCCGTGCTCGCCAAGCTCGCCGATCAACACCTCGATCGCGCGACGCTGCGCCGCTACGCCACCGCCTTCGCCTTCGGTCAGGGGCTGCCCTTCGAGCTCAGCACGCCTTCGAGCGAGATGGACGTGCCCGCGGGGCGCCTCGAGCGCGCGCGCGCGTCCGCCGGCTTCTGGCACATGCACATGTCGCCACTGCACGGCGCCCTGATCGCCGCGACCATCGCCAACGACGGCCGCATGCCTCACGCCGCCATCGTCGATCGCGTGGTCGGGGCCGACTCGGACGTCAGCTACCGCTACGAGCCCGCCACCTACCGCGCGGTCATCCCGCGGCGCACGGCGCGCACCCTGGCCGAGATGATGGAGACGACCACCACCACGGGCACGGCGCGGCACTACTTCCGCGATGACGCGGGTCACGAGTTCCTTCCGGGCATCCGCGTCGCGGGCAAGACTGGCACCTTGAGCAGCGAGCGCCCGTATCGCGGCTACACCTGGTTCGTGGGCTTCGCGCCCGCCGACGCGCCGACCATCGCCGTGGCCGCGCTGATCGTGAACACGCCCGAGTGGCGCATCAAGGCGGCCTACGCCGCGCGCGAGGCCCTGCGCTACTACCTGGTCGAGGAGCCCCATCGACGCGCCCTGGAAGCGGCGACGCCCGCCACGCCCACGAACCCCTAGGCCCTCCGCTCGAGCTCCTGCCGCTCAGCCGATCGCGGCTCGGGCGACTTCCATCGAGATCAGTCCGTCTTTGACCAGCCCGCGCAGGCTCATCTCGAAGGTCTGCATGCCATAGGGGTGGGTGCCTCGCTCCATCACGTCCTTGAGGGGCAGCGCTCCGTCGGGGCTCTTGATGCTCTCGCGCGCCGTGCCCGTCATCACCAGCACCTCGACCGCCAACGCGCGACCGCGTCCGTCGGCGCGGGGCAAGAGGCGCTGCGCGATGATGCCGCGCAGGTTGTCGGCGAAGCGCTCGCGCGTCTCGCGAGAGGGACCCTGGCGCGCCAGCGAGAGCACGCGGCCCACGGTGCGTTGCACGTCTGGCGTGTGCAGCGTCGAGAGCACGAGGTGGCCCGTCTCGGCCGCCTTCAGCGCCACGTCCATGGTCTCCTCGTCGCGGATCTCGCCCACCAGGATGGCGTCCGGATCCTGACGCAGCGCGGCCCTGAGACCGGTGGCGAAGTCGGGCGTGTCCAGGCCCACCTCGCGCTGGGAGATCGAGGCCAGGTTGTCCATGTGCATGTACTCGATCGGATCCTCGATCGTGACGACGTGCACGCGCCGCGTCTGGTTGATGCGATCGACCATGGCGGCGAGGGTGGTGCTCTTGCCGTTGCCGGCGGCGCCCACCGTGAGGATCATTCCGCGCTCCAGATCCGCGAGCTCCGCCACGACCTTGGGCAGGCGCAGGGCGTCGAAGGTCGGGACCTGAAGTGGGATGGCGCGCAGCGCGAGGGCGAGGGTGCCGCGCTGGCGATAGACGTTGACGCGGTAGCGACCGATCCCGGGGGCGCCGTACGACGTGTCGTACTCCATCAGGTCGTCGATGTTGCCCTTGTAGCGCGAGCGCGCGAGCACCAGCTGAGCCAGCGCCTGGGTCTGCGCCGGCTTGAGCTTGTCGCCCTGCAGGTAGTGCAGGTCGCCGTTCACGCGAAAGGCGGGGGGTTGACCGACCTTCAAGAGCACGTCGCTGGCCGAGTGCGCTTGTCCCTTTTCGAGCAACGCATTCAGCGTGCCTTCATCCATGGGCGGAGAATACCAGACCCGGTACCCCTCGCCTCTGCCTTGTGACCAATCAATGCGATTCGGCGTCGTCCCGGTGGCGATAGACGAAGGTGTTCATGCCCTCTTCCTGCTCGAAGGTCGTGCGGTAGCTCTCGGCGCGCAGGCGCGTCTGGAAGGGGCCGACACGCACGCGGTAGAAGGTGCCGCGCCCCTCGACCTCGCCCTGGCTGACGAAGGCGGCGTGGCCACGGCTGCGCAGCGCCTCGGCGAACATGCGCGCCTCGGTCTCCGAGCGGTAGCTGATGACCTGGAGCGTGTAGGGCCCATCCGAGCCGACTGAAGCGCGCTGGACGTCGCGGGGGGCCAGGCCGGGCAGGGCGGCGGCGAGCACCGGATCGGTGG
>Ga0210033_1004038_pt1 | contig 11491 bp, 6 predicted proteins | sample CryGeymeta201501_FD_185465 | JGI IMG/M metagenome (GOLD analysis project Ga0210033, IMG submission 185465) | Groundwater microbial communities from Crystal Geyser aquifers in Utah, USA - Crystal Geyser metaG 2015-01 (SPAdes) (version 2) | ecosystem: Environmental > Aquatic > Deep subsurface >... | reverse complement strand
AGCAAAATCACTAGATCAAAATAATAAAGTTGCACTTAGTTTTTTTTGGGTAGAATTAGAACGACAAATACGAATTGAAGGTGAGGTGAAAAAAGTAAGTGAGGCGGATTCTGACACCTATTTTTCTCAACGTCCTCGTGAAAGTCAAATAGGTGCTTGGGCTTCTAACCAAAGTGAAACGATAAAAGACCGGGCAGAATTAGAAGAAAAAGTAGCTTATTTTACCAATAAATTTAAAACTACCGAAGTCCCTCGACCACCTCATTGGGGAGGATATTTGGTAGTTCCTACTAAATTTGAATTTTGGCAAGGTCGTCCTAACCGATTACACGACCGAATAATCTTTACCAAATCGGGTGATGCTTGGAAAAAATCGAGATTAGCTCCTTAGTTTTGGTTTAATTTTTTTATCTGCCTCCTCATTTATAACGAGGAGGAAAGAGAAAGACGTTTACAATGTTAAAAAACAATTATATTTGCTATATGAGTGGAGATAGTTATAAAAGCAGTTCTGATGAAAATCGGGACTGCTTTTTTTGTTATTTTTACTTTTTTTAAAAAGAACATCATGATGAATAAGGATAAAATTAAAAGCAAATTCAAAAAGAAAGATTGGAATGAAATAAAAGTCCACGATTCTTGGATAATTTTTAAAGTGATGGCAGAATTTGTGGAGGGGTTTGAAAAGATGGCAAAAATTGGTCCTTCTGTTACCATATTTGGTTCTGCTAGAACCAAAGCTGATAATAAATATTTTATGATGGCAGAAGAAATTGCCAATAAATTAGCTCAAAAAGGCTATGGAGTAATAACTGGTGGAGGCCCAGGTATTATGGAAGCTGGAAATAAGGGAGCTTTTGAAGCGGGAGGAAGTTCTGCAGGTTTAAACATCGAACTTCCCTTTGAACAATTTAGTAATAATTTTATTAATTCAGATAAGCTCATCAATTTCGATTACTTTTTTGTTCGTAAAGTAATGTTTATCAAATATTCGCAGGGATTTGTTGTTTTACCTGGTGGCTTTGGAACTTTCGACGAACTTTTTGAAGCCATTACTTTAATTCAAACTGAAAAAATTGGAAGATTTCCCATTGTGCTTGTTGGTAAAAGTTATTGGGGAGGTTTAGTGGATTGGATTAAAACGGTCGTTTTAGAAACAGAAAACAATATTAGCTCTAAAGACCTTGATTTATTTACTTTGGTGGATACAGTTGATGACGCAGTTAAATGTATTGATGATTTTTATAGCAAGTATTTATTAAAACCTAATTTCTAACTTTAGGTGGGTTCTAAAAATTGATTTGCATCAAAATTTTCATAGTTTTTTAGAGACAATGAAAATTTTTAAAACACTATCTAGATTCCGTTAGCTGACGGATGAAGCAGTATATGAAAAACTATTAAAACCCAATGGGAGCAAAGATAACAAGCAATCTGACTGCGTTATATTTTTTTTGCAATGCTAAGGCTATTCCAAAAAAAATATGCCTTGCATCTTATTTATTATCTTTGTTTTTTGAAAGAAATCAATTTTTAGAACCCACCTTTATTAACATTTATTGGTGGATAAGTGATTTTTTATTAATCATATTTTCAATATATATATATATAGATTTGCCAAGATAGATGTTATTAACAGTTGTTTATAACTAATATTAATGTTCGATATTCCGAATATTTGTTTTATTTTTATTGCTTCAATCGCAATAATTTAAAAATATGAAAAAGTTTACCTTTTTATTGATAACCACATTCCTCTCTGTAGGAATGTTATTTAGCCAAGAAAAATCTAGTGGTTTAAAATATGTTCCTTCGATAGGTGCTCATATAGGAGCCCTTTCTTATTTAGGAGACATTAAAGGTGCAGAAGGTGCTACCGTTTATACCTATTGGAAACCAGCTTATGGGTTTTATTTAGAAAAAAAGATAGGTAGTGTTTTTGGAGTATCTGTTAACGGAATGTTTGGAAAAGTTTCCAAAAGCCAATTAGATGATAATGTTTTTTTAAATTTTGAAACCAGTATCACCAACATTGATCTCAACCTTTTGTTAGATTTCGATAATGGTAAAATTATTCACGAATCGTCTATCTTTTCTCCATTTATATCTCTCGGAGTTGGCTACCTTGCATTCAACCCAAAAGGAGATTTATCTACCAATGGAATTATCTATAATCATTGGAGCGATGGAACTTTAAGAGATATTTCGGAAGATACCCCTGGTGCCGATACTTCAGCAATTATTATCATAAGAGATTATGATTATGAAACATCCTTAAAAGATAGTGTTACTAATTATTCTAAAACTACGTTTACTTTCCCTGTTCGGTTTGGCTTAAAATTCAAACTATCTAGAAATCTTGATGCTAGAGTAGCTGCAGCTTATATTTTAACTTTTACCGATTATATCGATAATGTAAAAGACGGAGGAAATGATAAATTATTTTATACCTCATTTGGACTCCAATATAATTTTGCTCCTAAAGATGCTACAACTGATAAATACAAAGATTTCGATTTTTCTGATTTAGACAAAGAGGATTCTGATGGAGATGGAGTATCTGATGAAAAAGATTTATGTCAAAATACTCCAAAAGGAGTAACAATAGATAATAAGGGATGCCCTTTAGATGGTGATGAAGATGGTGTTCCAGATTATTTAGATAAAGAATTAAATACGCCAGCAGGTGTATTAGTAAATAAGGAAGGTGTAACATTAACCGACCAAATGATGGAAACTCAAGAACGAATGAAAGATTCTGTAGAAACTGAATTCCGAAGCTTTAAAGCAGAAGATTTGTCTCAAGCAGAAATTGACGAAATACAAAAACAATACGAAGCAGCTAATAGTGGATCTAAAATGGTTACAGTAAACATTCCTGAAAAATATAAAGCACTTGATACTGATAATGATAAATACATTTCCGCAAAAGAAGTAACCAATGCCATTGATGGCTTTTTTGAAGGAGAAAATAATTTATCAGCGAAAGATTTAAACAATTTAATTGACTTCTATTTTGATCAATAACATAAAATGAATATAAAATGATAAAACAGTTTATTCTTTAGTCCAACTACTTGGATTGTTTTTTTACCACTTAATATTTTCAGGAGATATAGCTGTTACACAAAAGTTCCCTACTTCTATTTCTTCTGGAACCGAAGCAATTGTCGAAATTACAATAAAAAAAAATGATATTAGTGGATTTGCAAAAATTCAGCAAAACTTTCCCGATGGATTTACAGCAGAGCCTCTTGATACCAAAGGAGCTACTTTTTCTTTTAAAGAAAATAAAATTAAATTTATTTGGATGGCACTTCCAGTAGAAAATGAATTTACCATTTCTTATAAAATTAAACCCAACGAAACTACTACTGGTAATTTTACCGTAGATGGTAAATTTTCTTTTATCTCAGAAAGCGAACGAAAAAATATAGATATCCCATCTGCAACATTTTCTGTAGGTAATGAATTAGCTGTTGAAGAACCAAAACTAACAGAGCCAGTTACTAATGAACCATTATTAGAACAACCTCCTGTTGTTGAACCAACCACCACTGTCGCATCGATTGAGTGCAAAAGAACTATTGAAAATATAGAGGGAGGAAAATATAAAGTAACATTAAATTTTGATAAAAAAGGAATTCAAGGATTTGCTAAAACAACCGAACAAATACCAAATGGATTTACTGCAACTGAAAATGACTCAAAAGGTGGAGTATTTTCCTTTAAAGAACAAGAAGTTAAAATATTATGGATGGCTATTCCAAAAGAAGATAAATATTCTATCTCTTATAATATGGAAGCAAATTCAGAAACTGCCAATGGAAATTATAACATTAAAGGATACTTCTCTTACTTAGAAAACGATGTTACCAGTAAATACGATATTATTGAAACTAGTTTTGAGTTAACAAGCAATCAATTGGTTGCTGACAACACAATTGTAGAAAACCCAATAGTTGAAAAACCAGTTGTTGAAAAACCAGTTGTAGAAAAACCAGTTGTAGAAAAACCAGTTGTAGAAAACCCAGTTGTAGAAAACCCAGTTGTAGAAAACCCAGTTGTTGAAAAACCAGTTGTAGCACCAACAAATAAAATTACATCAACACCAAATCCAGAAACTGGAGTTTCTTATAAAGTTCAAGTTGGTGCTGGGCATCAAAAAGTGTCAGCAAATTATTTTTCTGCTAAATTTAATTTAACAGATAATGTGAGTACAGAAACTCATGAAGGTTGGATTAAATACCTAGTAGGGTCTTACAATGAATATAAATTAGCAAGAGATAAAAGAAATAGTGTCAGAAACAATGTGACCACTGCATTTGTAACTGCCTACAACATAGGAAAGAGAATTACAGTTCAAGAAGCATTAATGATTTCTAATCAAAAATGGTATAAATAATATTTTTTGTATCTTTAGCTTGTTAAATTCGTATTAGGTAAAGAATATATATGCTAAAAAGGTATACATTTTTATTAGTTACTTTGTTCATATTCAATTCAATATTTGCAATTGAAGAGAATGATTCTATTCCTAAAGATAAAGCACCAAAAGAAATGATTTATGGACCTACTATTGGGCTTGGTGTAGGAATGTTTAAGTTTTATGGCGATATTCTTAATGCCAATTATGGAAATCCATTAATCAGTAATATTGGTTATGATTTGCATGTAAAGCAGCCATTAAATCCTTTTTTAACGGCTAAATTTTATGTGTTGTTTGGTACGTTAAGTGCCAATGAAAGATCTATCGATAGAAACTTGAATTTTAAATCTCGAATAACTGTTGGTGGCTTTGCATTGATGTACAATTTTGCTAATTTCTTAAAAGAAGATCGGGTAATCAGTCCTTACTTGTCTTTAGGTATTGAATCTGTTGAGTTTCATTCAAAAACCGATTTATATGATCGAAATGGTAATGAATACAATTATTGGTCAGATGGGTCAATTCGAAACATGCCAGAGAACGATCCTAATGCCGCAAGTGCCATAGTTCTTCAGCGAGATTATTTTTTTGAAACAGATATGAGGGAATTGGATTTTGATGGATATGGCAAATATCCAGAAAGAACTTTTGCAGTTCCTTTAGGTGTTGGAGCAATCATGCACATGACAAAAAATATAGATTTTACCATTGGCTCAACTTTTCATTTTACTTTTTCTGATTTAGTGGATAATGTTACTTCAGAAAGCACAGGCGATAGAATTGGTACTCAAGATGGAACCAATGGAAAAGATAAGTTTTTAATGACTTCATTTTCAATAAGCTACAATTTCTTAAAACATGATAAAAAAGAAGAAATTAAAGAATTTGCTGAAGATATTGATTATTTAGCTTATGATACCGATGATGAAGACCAAGATGGAGTAATCGACTTTATTGATAAATGTCCATGGACTCCAGCAGGTATTATTGTTGATGAAAACGGATGTCCGTTAGATAAAGATAAAGATTTAGTGCCTAACTATAAAGACGATGAATTAGAAACCCGAGAAAATGCACCAGTATCTCCAGATGGAGTTGAAATGACGGATACCATGATATATATTGCTTATCAAAGATACATGGATTCAACTGGTGTTTTTGCAGAAACAGAAACTAGAATCATATCTGCTGAGAAATCTACCAAAAAGAAATATAAAGTCCAAATTGGTGAATTTACTCAAGCCATTGATGCAGATTTAGTAGATAAATTCTTAAGCATTCCTGATGTCGAAATTAAAACTTTTGGTGATAGTCTAACCATTATTGCAGTTGGAGATTATGATAATTTACCAGATGCTATTAAAAGAAAAGTGCAATTGACTGGTGAAGGTTTTGATGCAGCAATTGTAGTTCAACAAGAAAAGGATGGAACATTTGTATCGGTAGGTGATGATGCCAATAATATGTCTGTTAGTCATGGTAATGAATCAATAATTAATTCTGCAGGATTAATATTTAGAGTTCAATTGGGAGCTTTTAGTAAAAGATTACCTAAAAGTTATTTGAATGGGCTTAAAAATGTGATGGAAATTAAAGCGGATGATGGACTTTACAAATATTTATATACCGGATCATTTAAAACCATGGAGGAAGCTGCAAGTAAAAAAATCGACTTGGCAATCGATTATGGTGTGAAAGATGCTTTTATTGTTGCTTATAAAGATGGAAAAAGGATACCATTAACTGAAGCTGGAGTTGTTTCTTCCTCCGAAGAAAATGTTATAAAAAAAGAAGATAAAAAATATGACAAAGCCAAAATTAAATTGAAAGTTCAAATAGGAACCTATAAAAATCAATTACCAACAGAGGTGTTGAGCAAGTTTATGGAAATCGAAGGAGTTGAACAAACACCTTTAGAAGGCGGTTTAACCAGATATACTGCTGGTGAGTTTACGAATTTTGAAGAAGTAGAAAAATTCAAGAACCAACTCATTCAAAAAGGAATTGGTGGTGCTTTTATTATTGCACTTCATGGCGAAGAGTTAATTCCTATTACCAAAGCCAAAGAACTTTTAACTCAATAATTTAATAGATTAAAAATAAATTTAACAAATTAGTTTAAAATATTTTTTTAATTCCTTTTTTTTGCTACCATTTTATAATACGTTAAGCTTCTATTAGTTTTTTGTAAAAATTACTACTTTTATCCAACTTTAAAAAGTGGTGTTTTTTTGATGTTTTATTTTGTCTTAAAAAGATAAGAAATAACACTGAATTTTTATTCTTAATTTTTTTAATGATGATTATCCCTAAAATTTCAAATTTATCTAAAATAATAGGCAACACGCCAATAGCTAAGATTGACTTTTTTTACAAAAATGAAAAAAGAACTATTTATGCGAAGTTGGAAAATTTTAACATGACAGGAAGTATAAAAGATCGTATTGCCTTACACATTATCAATAAATCATATCAAAACGGAACATTAAAACTAGGTGACGAAATCGTAGAAGCTACCAGTGGCAATACAGGCATTTCTTTTTCAGGAATAGGAGCAGCATTAAATCATCCAGTAACCATCTACATGCCTAATTGGATGAGTATAGAACGCATCAATTTAATTAAAAGTTTTGGTGCAACTATTCGGTTAGTAACTCCTGAAGAGGGTGGCTTTATTGGCAGTATCGCTATGACAAAAGAGCATCAGACTGCTAATAAAAACGTTTTTTTACCTTGTCAGTTCGACAATGAACTTAATGTTGAAGCACATTATGAAACTACTGGACCAGAAATTGAACGACAACTAAAAAAGATTGATATAAACATTGATGCTTTTGTTGCTGGTGTTGGAACAGGAGGAACTGTTATGGGAACAGGAAATTATTTAAAAGAAAAATATCCAACTATTAAAATACATCCTTTAGAGCCTTCTAACTCCCCAACTTTGTCAACAGGATGTCGGGTCGGAAAACATCGAATTCAAGGAGTTTCTGATGAGTTTATTCCCTCTATAGTTAAATTAAATCAATTAGATGCTATTATTGAAGTTGATGATGGTGATGCCATAATTATGTCACAACTGTTGGCCTCTCAATTAGGTCTTGGCGTTGGAATTTCCTCTGGAGCTAATTTTTTAGGGGCATTAATTGCTCAGAACAAATTACACACCAAAGCTAATGTAGTTACCATTTTTTCTGATTGTAATAAGAAGTATTTGAGTACAGATTTAGCAAAAGTTGAACCAGTAAAAGTGGGCTTTTTATCAAGCGACATTCAATTGTTGGGATTTAAATTGATTTCCTAAAGCCTTATTTAATGTAAGGAACCTTAATAACTTCTACCTCTGTAGCATTAGTTAGTGTTATCAGAAAAACACTACTTTTTAATTTGCTTACATCTAATGAAAAAGTGCCTGTAAAATCTTGATGATTAGCATAAACTAATTGTCCTAAAACGTTGTTTATTTGTAGTTGATTAAAGCTAGAATTGTTAAAATCTATCGTTAAGATATCGCTATTAATCCAAGCTTTTATGGCATCATTATTAATTGTTTCATCAATTCCAGTAGGACTAATTAAAACAGTAATTAATTTAGTATAGGTTTGATAACAGTTAGCATTTTGACTGGCAATTAAGTTCACAAAATAATTTCCATCTATAAAATAGGTATGTATTGGTGATGGTAAAGTGGAAGTGTTTGCATCGCCAAAATCCCATAAATAATTGGAAGCATTTACTGATTGGTTAGCAAAATTGATAGTCCCACCATTGGATAAGTAAACAGTATCTGTATTAGCGACAAACAGTGCAGTAATTGGTAAAGGTTCAGTAATAATAACGGTGTCAGTAGAATTTCCACACAAGTTGTCAGAACTTGTTATCGTGTAGGAGTCTGCCGCCAAATTAGTTATAGAATCTAATCCAATAATGGAAGTTTGATTAGAAATAGTATCACCTAAACTATTTTTCCATAAAATATCAAAAGGGGTTGTTGAGTTTTTATTAAAAGTTATTTTACCATCAGCACTTCCAAAACAACTTAAATTGGTTGAACTAACTTCGATAGGAGCACCAAACTTTAATAAAAATCTCGGTGAAAGAGTAGTGTCATAAATGTAAGCACTAAAAGAACTGGTTACTTTTAAATCATAAACCATTCCAGTAAATAAATCTTCTAACAACAGGCAAGGGCTTTGGTTGTAGTTAGCAATGCCACTAATAGTTATATTATGAATTCCTGAAACTCCAGTTTTAATTTTAATAAAAATATTTACCTCTTGCTCAGGCAATTGATTGATGGAATATTCAGTTGAGTTGCTTTGCATCAAAGAGGAAATAGAAGGTTTATTAGGATTAGGAGATGCTAATTTTAAAGCATCATACAATGCATCAAAGTTATTGGTGGCATTACTTTCAAAATTAATTATCGTTTGGTCTGTTCCATAACCATTTTGCACATTAAATGTGAGTGGGCCATTACTTTGTTTTAAAAATGCACCATCAATGGCAGTTTTACATGGTTCAGTGACAATTATAGATGGACTAGCAGCAACAGTTTGCACCCAAAATGCTTGAGAAGAAGCGATGTTATTAGATCCTCCATTAGTTCCAAATCCTCCAACATAACTTGCAAAATCATCTAAATCAGGATTAAAAATGTAGATGGCATTATTAATGCCAGTTTTAGTAATGCTTGGCGAATCCCAATCTAATGTGGAAGGGTAGGGGTTTCCGACCATATTCCAGCCATCATCAAAAATGCCTGCAGATGCAGTATAAGTTAAAGGTAAGCTAATATTTCCTTTGTTAGCAGGACCTGTAACATCTATGGTAAATGGTTGAGTTCCAATAATGGTGTCACCACTCCAAACCCAAACTCCTTGACCAACTGCAACAGTATTAGTAATGTTAGTTGCTGCTACATAACCACTATCTTCAATTCCTAAAACTGTTTCATCATAAAAATAGATAGATGACCAAGGATTAGCAGGAGTAGGCCATAATGGATAATCAGAACCTATAAAACCGCTGGTAATAAAATCATCATTCCAGTCGGCAAGTGTAGTTCCAGAAACGGCTGTGGTTAAAAAACGCCAGTTCGTAGCTCCAGCATCAATGTATCGTTGCATCGTAATATTACCTGTAATATCAGCACCAAATGGAGGAATTGTAGCAATTCTTGCAGTTCCTGATGCATCAGAAACTAATGTAAAAACCTGTCCGTTAGTAGCAAATGTTCCAAAAGAAAGAGTTAACGTTCCTAATAAGTTTTGAGCATTAGTTAAACTTGCTCCTGCTGAGTTATTTAATGTAATATTTCTAAAATTGGTAATGGAAGTTCCGCCAATAGTTTGAGCAACGGTACCATTAAATGTTACAGTTCCATTTTGAGCTAAGAAATTTCCATTGTTTATCCAATTGCTTCCAACATTTACATTATAATTGTTTGTAGTAATATCTAAAATAGCAGCAGCATTAATGGTTAAGTCGCCATTAGTAGTTACATTTCCACCTAAGGTTTTAGTACCAGTACCAGTTAATGATAAGTGATTAAATGTTTCACCTGTTGTTTTGGTTATCGATTGGTTGGTGCCGTCAAAAGTTACCGTTCCAATTCCAGGAGTGAATGTTCCATTATCTAACCAATTACCTCCAAGAGTTAGGTTTAAATTGTTTGCATTTAATGTTCCAGAATTAACCGTTACATCATTTGTTAAGACTAATGAATTGGTCATAAGTATGGCATTCGCATTGGCACTATTTACCAATAAATTTCCAATTTCTTTAGTAGAGTTTATTTGTATAGTTTGAGCTGCAGGAGTGGAAGCATCTCCAATTTGCAGTGTGCCTCCAGTAACTGTTCCTGTAGAGCCAACATTTACATACCCTAAATTTCCTGCTCCCGATCTTCTAATAATTATTGTTCCACCAGTCATGTTAAAAGTTGCACCTACCTCATCCATCCTAAAAGGAGCAGCACCAGCAGTAGTTGAACCAACTGTATTCAAAGTTAGAGTTCCGTTAGTCATATTAAAAAACGAAAGCGTTGGAGTACCTGCTTTATCTAATCTGCTAGCTATATTAATACTGCCTCCATTAAAAGTTACCACACCACCATAAGAAGTTAAATTATTATTAGTAGCATTTCCAATATTTAGCGTGCCAGAAGAAACATTTAATTTTCCGTACAATGTTATGGAGCCTCCAGTAGTATTTACTACTGCTGAAGCATTATTTACCCACAGACCTGTAGATAATGGTAAGGTTGTATTTCCTGTAAATGGGGTGATAGTTGCAGTAGTTGATAGCTTAAATGTTCCATTGGTTAAGGTTAAAAAATTAGTGGAAGCTACAGTAAAGTTAGTCGCAGTAATTTCTAAGGTATTACTATTCACAGTACCCATGTTTACAGTTATTCTATTAAAACGTGTTGTGGCTCCAGCTCCCGAAATAGTTTGGCTGCCATTTTTATTAAATGTGATGTTAGCAAAACTATTTCCATCTGAAGCGAAATTTAATGTTCCGTTGTTAATAATATTTCCAGCTACAGTTATATTGTGAGTGGTATTAGAACCTGTATTGGCGATAAATTGACCACCGGTATTTATAGCAATATCATTATTAATTGTAACTATTCTTGCTGTAGTATTATTACCAATTCGTAAAATTCCAGAGGCTCCTTGTCCGACTGTTAAATTATTACACGTTGCATTGTTGGCATTAATGGTTACGGTATGCCCATTAGCAATGGTAACATTATCTCCTGCAGTAGGTGCACCACTTGGCGACCAAGTCCCGGCAGTGCCCCAATTACCTGAAGCTATAGAAATTTTATTTCCGGCAGCATTGGTAGATTGGTTTCCTAAAACCGGAGAGCTCAACGATCCATCAGTAACAGCATATACTTTCCAATAGTAAAGTGTACTTGGTAATAATCCTGTTGCAGCATAATTAATAGCATTTGCCGCTGTTTGAGTTACAAAATTAAAGGTAATATTATCAGTAGAATTATAAACCACATACCCCACTTCGTTGGAGCACCAGTCTGTAAAATTTACAGTC
>Ga0210033_1004037_pt1 | contig 11494 bp, 9 predicted proteins | sample CryGeymeta201501_FD_185465 | JGI IMG/M metagenome (GOLD analysis project Ga0210033, IMG submission 185465) | Groundwater microbial communities from Crystal Geyser aquifers in Utah, USA - Crystal Geyser metaG 2015-01 (SPAdes) (version 2) | ecosystem: Environmental > Aquatic > Deep subsurface >... | reverse complement strand
ACCCCCGTCCCCTTCTTCACGTACGGATCGTCGAACTCCGCAAACCGGAACCGCGTCTCCCGCCAGCCCCCGTCCGCCTTCTGCACCACCGGCCAACGCATCCCACGCGCCTTGACGTACTCATCGTACGGTGCCAGATCCTTGTGCTTCATCCGGGTAAACTGCCGATATTCCTCAAAGAGATGCCGGTCCACGTTCACGTCGTAGTAGCGCTTGAAGTCCCAGATGGGCACCTCGCGACCCTCGTCGTCCTTCATCGCGAAGATGAACTGGCCATCCTTGTCCTTCATCCCCGCCACGCCCAGCTCGAACAGACGACGCGCCACCGCGATCACCTGCCACACATCGTCCCGAGCCTGCCCCGGAGGCTCCACCTGCTTGAACCACTGCTGCGTCCGGCGCTCCGAGTTGCCGAACATCCCGTTCTTCTCCACCCACATCGCCGACGGCAGCACAAGATCCGCCTCCCGCGTCGTCGCCGTCGGGTACACGTCCGACACGATCAGGAACTTGTCCGCCAGCTTCCGGCTCGGATCGAACAGGCGATGCGTGTCCGGCAGCGTCTGTGCCGGGTTCGTCACCTGCACCCAGATCGTGTGGATGTCCCCACCCTTGTCCGTCGGCGTGCTGAACTTCTCCCACATCAACGCCGTGTGATAGCCCGGCTTCGGGCTGATCCGTCCCTCCGGCACGTTCCAGAACCCCTCGCTCTGGCGGCGATGGTCCGCGTTCGCCACCACCCGGCCGCCCGGCAACGCGTGCGCCAGCGTCCCCACCTCCCGCACCGTCCCGCACGCCGACGGCTGACCCGTCAGGCTCGTCGGCGCGTCCCCGGGCTTGCCGAAGTGACCGCTCAGCAGATGCACCCCGTGCACCAGACAGTTGATCGCCGTCCCGCGCTCGTGCTGGTTCATCCCCATGCACCACAGGCTCGTGATCTTCAGATCCCGGCGCCCGAACAGACGACCCAGCAGCTCCAGGTCCTCCACCGCCACGCCCGACACCTCCGACACGTACTCCGGCGTGTACTTCGCCACCTCCGCCTTGTACGCCTCGAACGTGATCGCCATCCCCGGCAACGTCGCCGGCTCGTCCGCCCCCCGGAACGCGCAGTGCTGCTCCACGAACGCCTTGTCCCACGTCCCATCCCGAAGCAGGATGTGCGCGATCCCGTTCGCGATCGCCAGGTCCGTGTGCGGCTTGAAGTTCAAGAAGTGCTGGGCGTGCGCCGTCGTCCGCGTCCGACGCGTCCCGATGTCGATCAGGGTCACCTTCTCACCGCGGCTCCGACGGTCGATCAGCCGCGAGAACAGGATCGGATGCATCTCCGCCGGGTTGTTCCCCCACAGGATGCACACATCGCACGCGTCCAGATCGTCGTAGCAACCCGCCGGCTCATCCACCCCGTACGTCGCCAGAAAGCCCGTCACCGCCGACGCCATGCACAGCCGCGCGTTCGGGTCGATGTGGTTGTTCGACAACCCGCCCTTCATCAGCTTCTGGCACGCATACCCCTCCGGGATCGTCCACTGACCGCTGCCGTAGATCGCGAAGCCCTTCGGGTCCTTCATCACCCGGCCCGCCACGACCTCCAGCGCCTGCTCCCACGAGATCGGCTCCAGCTTCCCGTTCTTGCGAAGCAGCGGCGTCGTCAACCGGTCCTTGCCGTACAGCGCCAGCCCCACATGGTAGCCCTTCACGCACAGCAGACCCTTGTTCACCTCCGCCAGCCGGTCGCCGGCGACCGCCACCACGCGACCGTCCCGGACGCCCACCTGCACATGGCAGCCCGTCCCACAGAACCGGCACGGCGCCTTGTCCCACCGCACCTCCCCCGACTGCGCCGCGCGCACCCGCGGATCCACCGCCTCCGTCGGCTCGGCCGACGCCGTTCCCGCTGCCGCCACCGTCGCAGCGCTCATGGCCGCCATCTTGATGAAGTCTCGACGATCGATGCTCACGACTCGCCTCCATGATCCACGGCCGACTCACCCGCCGGCGCTCCGTCCACTCCCGCCATCCCCCCTCGGCGACGGCGCCCGAAGAACGATGCCTCGACCCCCTCGACGTCGGAGAAGTCCACAAAGACCACCTGCGCCGCCCACACCCCCGCGATCGACTCGATCGCCCCCAACAGCGCCTCCTCCTGCCCGGCCTCCGCCGTCTCCAGCACCAGGGGCAACCGCCCCCCCTGCCACGACCCAAGCGTCAACCCCGGCGACAACGACCGAAGCGAAGCCTCCAGCGTCGCTGGCGCACCCGCCCCGTCTGTCACCACCACCACGCCAAGCACAGGCATATCCACCTCGTTAAGGAGGCGCACACCCCACCTGCGATGTGCCCCACAAACCGCCCTTTCAAAATTCAGACCAGAAGGTCTGCTTTGTTTCACCGCGGCGCCGCGCCTCCCGCCCACACACGGCCGAACCCCACCGAAACACCGTCAGGGCTGGGACACGCCCCGCAACCAACCGCGCAATCCTTGCGCCGCACCACCCCGGCTACGCATTCATTGCAGACCAGCATGTCTACAAAAGAAACCACCAAACGCGCGTCGGCCTCGCGGACGCCGTGACACAGCCACCCTCACAACGAGTTGGCCGAGGTTTTGCTGGAACTCAAGGTCCGTGTTGACCCAACCGTCAGGAGAGCCAGCATGAAGAGGACACCCCGCATCGCCCTGCTCGCCCTGGTCACCATCGCCGCTGGTGCAGGCATCGGCGTCGCCATCTCCGGTACCTGGGCCCAGGACACCGCGCCCGAACCCGCGCCCGCCGACGCCACGCGCTTCCCCGAGCACATCGTCGTCCCGCCACGCCTCGGACGCATCGAGACCGACCTGGTGGACATCCACGGCGACCCCGTCACCGTCGCCTGCTCCACCTGCCACAGCGCGCGCTACGCCCCCATGAAGCGCTACGCCCTCGACGTCAACGCCTTCCATGGCGGACTCACCTTCAGCCACGGCGCCATCGTATGCGCCTCCTGCCACGACCCCGACAACCGCGACCTGCTCCGGCTCGCCAGCGGAGACACCCTCCCCTTCGCACAGGTCCTCGACCTCTGCGCCCAGTGCCATGGCCCCCAGTACAGGGACTACAAACATGGCGCACACGGCGGCATGCAGGGCTTCTGGGACCGCACCCGCGGACCAGGGACGCGCAATAACTGCGTCCACTGCCACGACCCACACGCACCCGCCTACCCCACCGTCTTCCCCGAGCCGCCCCCCAGGGACACCAGGCCCGATACACACTGAGCGACGCCGGCCAGACCAGGAGTGAACCATGACCGAGCAACAACCCGAGAGCGGCCTCAGCCGGCGCACCCTGCTCAAAGGCATCGGCGCCACGCTCGGCGTCGCCGCCTTCGCCAAGGCCCTCGCCCCCCTGACCGAGTGGGTCGATGGCCTCTCCGTCGACGCCTTCCTCCAGAAGCACTACCGCGAGCTCACCCCCGACGAGCTCCAGACCGTCCTGCGACGCCTCGAGCAGGAGACCCGCGACCAGTACGGCGCCGACGTCCACATCGACGACCTCACCCCCAACCCCGGCGTCAAGTTCGCCTACGCCCTCAACCTCTCCCTGTGCATCGGCTGCCGAAAGTGCGCCGAGGCCTGCCACAAGGAGAACAACCACGACCGGGACACCCACCAGTCCTACATCCGCGTCCTCGAGATGGAGCAGGGCTCCCTCGACCTGGAGAAGGGCACCGCCGGCTACAACCACGCCGTGCCCGCACCGGGCAAATACTACATGCCCGTCCAGTGCCAGCAGTGCAACAACCCGCCCTGCGTCAAGGTCTGCCCCGTCGAGGCCACCTGGAAGGAGCAGGACGGCATCGTCGTCATCGACTACAACTGGTGCATCGGCTGCCGCTACTGCGAAGCCGCGTGCCCCTACCACGCCCGACGGTTCAACTGGAAGAAGCCCTCCATCCCCGCCGAGGACGTCAACCCCGTCCAGGCCTACCTCTCCAACCGCATCCGACCCCAGGGCGTCATGGAGAAGTGCACCTTCTGCCTCCACCGCACCCGCGCCGGCAAGCTCCCCGCCTGCCTCGAGGCCTGCCCCACCGGAGCCCGCGTCTTCGGCGACGTCGCCGACCCCGACTCCGACATCCGATGGGTCCTCGAGAACAAGCGCGTCTTCGTCCTCAAAGAGGAGCTCGGCACACAGCCCTCCTTCTTCTACTTCTTCGACGTCTGAGGGTCCCCATGAGCACCTACTCCGAGCCATCCCCCAAGCACCTCGTCAGCTACCCCCGGTTCATCTGGCGCTCCCTCGTCCTGTCCACCGAGGGCAACCTCGCCTTCTACGCCTGGATGACCGCCCTGACCGCCATCGCCCTGGTCGGCGTCAACGCCTGGTCCCACCAGGTCCTCGAAGGCATGGTCGTCACCGACATGTCCGACCACGTCTCCTGGGGACTCTACATCGCCAACTTCACCTTCCTCGTCGGACTGGCCGCAGGCGGCGTCATGATGGTCATCCCCGCCTACCTCTACGACGACAAGAAGATGCACGACCTCGTCATCGTCGGAGAGCTCCTGGCCATCGTCGCCATCGTCATGTGCTTGCTCTTCGTCAACGTCGACCTGGGCCGACCCGACCGGTTCTGGCACATCATCCCAGGCATCGGACGGTTCAACTGGCCCATCTCCATGCTCACCTGGGATGTGCTCGTCCTGTCCGGCTACCTCCTGCTCAACCTCCACATCGCCGGCTACCTGCTCTACCAGCGCTTCCTCGGCCACAAGCCCGACAAGAAGTGGTACATCCCCTTCGTCTTCCTCTCCATCGTCTGGGCCATCTCCATCCACACCGTCACCGCCTTCCTCTACTGCGGACTCGGCGGACGCCCCTTCTGGAACAGCGCCCTGCTCGCCCCACGGTTCCTCACCTCCGCCTTCGTCACCGGACCGGCCTTCATCATCGTCTCCCTCCTCATCCTCCAGCGCCTCACCCGCCTCGAGATCGGCCGCGGCCCCATCGACACCCTCACCTCCATCCTCCGCATCACCGTCGTCATCAACCTCTTCATGGTCCTGTCCGAGGTCTTCACCGAGTTCTACACCGGCGGCACCCACGTCTCCGCCGCCACCTACCTCTACTTCGGACTCCACGGCCACCACGGCCTCGTCCCCTGGATCTGGACCTCCCTCCTGCTCAACGTCACCGCCGCCGTCATCTTCCTGCTGCCCGCCGTCAAGAAGAACACCTGGCTCCTGGTCGCCGCCTGCGTCGCCACCTTCGTCGGCGTCTGGATCGAGAAGGGCATGGGCCTCATCGTCCCCGGCTTCATCCCCTCCACCCTCCACGAGATCGTCGAGTACGCCCCCTCCACCGAGGAGTGGAAGATCATGGCCGGCATCTGGGCCTTCGGCATCGGCCTGTTCACCCTCGCCCTCAAGATCGCCACCAACGTCTTCGACGGCGATCTCCGCCTCACCCGCAAGTAAGAAGCCGTTGAGAAAGTAGATGCCGATGGATCCGACGTAGATTCTGGTTCCAGGCGGCGTTTGATGTGAGGGAGTGGGCCCAGAGGCCCATGATCGAGCAGAAAACCCGCATGGAGCCAGAAGATACGAGGAAACACGGCATATATTTTTGAAACGGCTTCTAAACAAGAACGGGGTCCAGGGGGCGCTGCCCCCTGGCCGCCGGAGGCACGCCTCCGGCGGCCGGGGGCGAGCCGCCCCCGGACCCCCATCTCCACAACGCGATGGCCCGGCCCCTCAGAACTTCACGTCCACCACCTGCTTCAACTCCCACGCCGGGTCCTTGTGATCGGTGTTGCCGTTGATCAGCAGCGCCGCCGCATCACCGGGCACGAAGTAGCCGAACAGGGCCTTGTACGTGACGTTGTCGTACACGTTGAGGATGAGGTTCGCGTCGACCTCCTGGCCAAGATCCTTCGCCGTCTCCGCGGTCGGCGCCCCGGCCGCATCGAAGCCATGCACCGGCTGGGTGGCCTGGATGAAGGTGAACGACGCCTCGAGCCGCAGCAGCTCGACCGGCTTCACGCCGACCTTCGCCATCACCACCGTCGTGTTCTCCAGCTCACGGTAGCCGCGCGAGACGGGCGAGCCGAGCCCCTGAGGGGAGATCCCGGCGATGTCCGGCATGACCGAGTCCTCCCAGACATTCGTCAGTGGGAAGAAGCCCATCGTCTGGATCTTGTTGATGTTCCCCTTGCCCGAGGTCGGGTCGTCATCGCCTGAGCCCCACCCGAAGGTCAGCCCAAGATCCATCGGCACGCCCAGCTTCGCCTTCTGGGTCGCCTTGAACAGCACGTTGGTGCCCTGGAGCGTGCCGTCGTTGATGTCGATCAGCCCGCCAGCCGTGGTCGTGTTGTCCACCAGGTCCTTGCCGGTCAGGTAGTCGACCTCGACGTCGACATCCAGCCCCGCGAGCACGTCGAGGTGGAGATTGCCGGCCAGACCGAACGCCCAGACCTCGCTCAGCTGCGGCGTGAACCGGGACTGAAGGTAACCGAGCCCGTTGGGGAGGTACGCGTAGTCCTCCTGACCCGAGTTGTCCTTGTACAGCAGCCCGAACGCCTCGACCTTGACCGGCGCGTAGTCCACCTTCACCCGGCCGCCGAAGATGTCGGCGTCCGCCCGCGCCTCGTCATCGTTCATCAGCGCCCCCGTCGGCGCCTTGAACGAGTCCCGCCCCTCGGAGACCTTCGCCCACAGGGCGTCGACCTTGACCTTCTCCCCGAACGTCCCGGTGACGATGATCCCGTCGTGATCGTGGTCGAGCACGAGCTTGTTGCCCACCTCATACGCCTGACGCCCGGCGGTGACCTGGATCGGCGTCTTCGGGATATCGACGTACAGGTAGGCGTGATCGACGTGGATGGCGTAGTTCGTGTCCTTGTTGCGGAACAGCTTGTACGGGTTGTAGGTCACCCCCGTGGTGAGCGTACCGTCGGCCGCCTGCGTCACCGACGGCTCGTTGTTCGGCGAGTTGTCCGTACCCCACCAACCCTGCGCCGCGTCCACGCGCGCCTTCACGCCGTAGTGCTTCTTGCCGAACTTGAGGTTGGTCCGCAGCATCTGCACCACGTAGTCGGCGTTGTCGAGGGGGTTGTCCGCCCCGAGCAGGAAGCCCCGCTGGTTCAGCCCCCAGATGGTGTACAGACCCGAGACCTCAAACTTCATCGCGTCAGGCGGCTCGACCGCGGGCGCAGCCGCTTTGGCCTCCTCCTTCACCTCGTCCTTCTTTTCGTCCGTCACCTCCCCGGTCTCCACGATCGTCTCCGCCTTCGCCGGCTCGACCTTCTTCTCCGAGGCCTCGGCGATCGTCTTGACCTTGTCGGTGGTGGGCTGGGTCGGCTCGGTGCCCTCGCCGCCTCCAGCCGCATCCGGCGTCTCCTGCGCCTGCGCCGGGGCGCAGATCAGCACGGTGAGCGCGGTCAGGATGAGGAGCGCAAGGCGCTTTTCGCCGGGCACGGTCCTCGAGACGCGGGTGCAGTTCATGGAGCCTCCTCTCTCAGTCGGTGGCGCTCCTCGGCTTCGGCCGTGATGGAGCGCGGGTGGTGTGCGCGCGCCGTCCGCTCTCCGCGCACGACGGCCGTCATGCCCCTCCCCTCCCCTCATTGAACAGAGCTCGTGGTCTGAGACAGACCCCAACGCATGACGCAACTCCCGTGCCATCGGGCCAGAGTGACAATTTATTGCAGATACGCGGGTCCACATTAAGATCGAACCCGCGCCGGGGCCCTCAGGGCCGCGCACTTTCTGCGATGAGCCCCCTGCGCCCGGCAGCGCTTGCGCACGCACAACGCAGGTCGCCACGGCCGATGTAGAGTGTCACAACGTTTGACCGACGCCTCGCCCTCGACCGACCGGGAACGCAGAAATCGCGCTCAACCCCTCGACCGATGCGACCCATCCAGGCCCAAGAAGGCCCCATTAGCCGACCCGAACCTCTGCAATGAACAAGACCCTCGACTCAGGGCGACTCCGGCGCCCGGCCGATGAATCGCTCCAGCGCGCTCTTGTCCTCCAACACGTCCGCCAACGTGACCGTAGCCGACCACTTCAAAAAGAGGCGCTTCAACTCCGAATATGCCGGGTGCAAGGGACACGGGTGGTCGCGATCGCACCGTGGCCAGCCGAACGCGCAGTGGTTCGAGTCCGGCTTGAAGTCCGTCGCCAGCAGGATGTCCAGGAACCGGATGCAGTCCGCCGGCAGCGCCAACCGAAAACCGCCCGTCCGACCCCGCGACGACACCAACAAGCCCGCTACCACCAGACGACGAAGCACCTTCGAGCTATAGTGCGGAGGGATCCCCGTCGCCTCGGCGATCTCACCGCCCGAGATCAGCTCGACCTGCGGCTTCATCGCGATGTACGTCATCGCACGCAGCGCGTACTCGTCAGATTGTGTTAGACAGTGATGCGAGACGGATGTGGATGTCACGCCGTTCCCCTTTGTGTTTTGCCCGGCCTGAGTGGCAGTCCGACCCGCAGAGCAGGGAGTCCTGTGAGCGATAGCGAGTCTGGTGTGTTGAGCCCGCAGCGCAGGGAGATCCCTGAGCGGCAGCTCGGAGAGGGCCCTGCGTCGCGGGCTCAACACACCAGACTCGTGACCTGTAATCGCTCGCAGGAGGCCCTGCGTCGCGGGACGGACTGAGACTCACGGCCGTACAATGTTCCCACCGAACGCGTGTCGCACGAGCTGTGCCACGTCAAGACCCCAACGGAGGAGAGATGTCAACGAACCAGGCGCCCCCGAAGACCTACAACAAGTTTGTCGCCGCACACCCCGAGTTCGGCAAAGCCTGGCAGCTCATGCGCGAGGCCGAGGCCCAGGGGCCCCTCGACGACAAGACAGCCCGACTCATCAAGCTCGGCATCGCCATCGGCGCCATGCGCGAGGGCGCCGTCCACTCCAATGTACGCAAGGCGCTCGCCGCAGGCATCACCCCCGAGGAGCTCGAACACGTCGTGGCGCTCGCTGCCAGCACCCTCGGCATGCCCGCCACCGTGGCTGTCTTCTCCTGGGTCCACGATGTACTCGACCGCAAGGACGCCCCGGACGCGCCGGCCTAACATAGCTCAACCGACCGTCCCATCCAAATTCCAGACGCACTTCCCCGCGCGACCCGACCTGATCCAGATCATCGCGCCATCGACGCCGACCGGTAGGGTGCACACACCTCGGCTGCGCGACCGCCGCACACCCAGAAACCGGCGCCACCTTCGCCCCGGCGCCGACGCGTCGGTGCCTCACCGTTCTCACCCGGAGAGTTATGAAGACCATCATCGAGCCCTTTCGCTTCAAGGTCGTCGAACCCATCCCCCTGCTCGAGCGCGAAGAGCGTGAGGCCGCCCTGCGCGAAGCCCACCTCAACCCCTTCGGCCTCCGCAGCCGAAGCGTCACCTTCGATCTGCTCACCGACAGCGGCACCAGCGCCATGAGCGCCGCCCAGTGGGCCGCCATGATGAACGCCGATGAGGCCTACGCCGGCAGCGACTCGTTCTTCCGGTTCGAACAGAAGGTCCAGGAGCTCACCGGATTTGCCCACATCATCCCCTGCCACCAGGGCCGCGCCGCCGAGCGCATCATCTTCGGACTCCTCGGACGGGCCGGCCGCGTCTTCATCGCCAACACCCACTTCGACACCACCCGCGCCAACGTCGAGGCCAGCCACGCCACCGCCCTCGACCTACCCATCGACGCCGCCTGGATGCCCGAGGACCGACACCCCTTCAAAGGCGACCTCGACCCCGCCAAGTTCGAAGCCGCTATCGCCGAGCACGGCGCCGACGCCATCCCCATGGTCATCATGACCGTCACCAACAACGCCGTCGGCGGACAGCCCGTCTCCCTGGCCAACCTCCGCCAGATCGCCGGCATCTGCCACGCCCACAAGATCCCCATGTGGCTCGACGCCGCACGGTTCGCCGAGAACGCCTTCCTCATCAGCCAGCGCGAGCCCGGACAGATCGGCCGCTCACCCAGGGAGATCGCCCGTGAGATGTTCGACCTCGCCGATGGCTGCATGATGAGCGCGAAGAAGGACGCCCTCGTCAACATCGGAGGCTTCCTCGCCATGCGCGACACCGCCCTGGCCGCCGAAGCCCGCAACCAGCTCATCCTCACCGAGGGCTTCCCCACCTACGGCGGACTCGCCGGACGCGACCTCGACGCCATGGCCGTCGGACTCGACGAGATCCTCGATGTCGACTACCTCACCTACCGCATCCGCTCGGTCGCCTACTTCGCCGAAGGACTCGAGACCGTCGGCTTGCACACCGTCAAGCCCCCCGGCGGACACGCCGTCTACATCGACGCACGACGCACCCTCCCCCACATCCCCCCCGAGCACTACCCCGGACAAGCCCTCGCCTGCGCCCTCTACGAAGCCATCGGCATCCGAAGCGTCGAGGTCGGCAGCGTCATGCTCGGCCATCGCGACCCCGAGACCGGACAGGAGCACCTCGCCCCCATGGATCTGGTGCGCCTCGCCCTGCCCCGACGCGTCTACACCCAGAGCCACGTCGACTACATGATCGAAGGCGCCGCCGAGATGATGCAGGACGCCCACCTTATCAAGGGCCTCCGCATCGTCGACCAGGCCCCCTTCCTCCGACACTTCACCGCCCACTTCGAACGCATCGACCCCCGCTGAACCCTCGCCGGCAGCGCCTGCGGGCGTCGCATGGCGACCGCTGGCCTGCGACGCCGCGTGACACGAACGCCACACGCCAACGCCAGGCGCGCGTGAGACCAGACGAGGTTGGATGGGATGCATAGAAGGGCGGACAAGACGCAAAAGGGTCCTCATCCACCTGAAGTCGTCGAAGCGTCAGGGCATCTCTGCGCTGGAACACCAGAAGGCCTGGACACGAACGCAGCCGACCTGAAGCGCGCCCCCATCGTCGCGCCTCATGCATGCTGCGAGCCCCATCGAAGGGGGCCAGAAACTCCCATGGTCCAGTTGGCCACCAGGATCGCGAGCCGCCGGTTCCGCATTCCGGCATCAGGAGCCCTGCGGACAATCGGGCATCCCTCCGCATCGCCACCGGTGCAAGCACCGGCGTTGAATTGGGAGCGCCCCCCCTTTGTGTCCGCATTCAAGCCGCAAAACTCGATTCGGAGGCGCTGCAGTCTCCCGCATAGCGATCATGGTGGCCCACCGGGCCATAGGAGTAGCTCTTCGTTCCGTCAATCCCTCAGCGATTCGACGACCACAGGTGGACAGGACCCGGCGAGGTTGCGTCGAGCGGCTCTTGTCCGGGCTGTGGTCTCCCCGATCAAGCGCGCTCAAGCAGATGCGCTCGATGATGGACCTCCGACAGACCTCGCCGACCTTGCGGCCGCGTTCGACCCCCACTGAGGAAGCCATTCGGAAAATAGATGCCGATGGATCCGACGTAGATTCTGGTCCCACGTGGCGTCTGATGGGAGGGAGTGGGCCCAGAGGCCCATGACCGAGCAGAAGACACGCCTGGGGACAGAAGATACGAGGAAACAAG
>Ga0210033_1004036_pt1 | contig 11497 bp, 8 predicted proteins | sample CryGeymeta201501_FD_185465 | JGI IMG/M metagenome (GOLD analysis project Ga0210033, IMG submission 185465) | Groundwater microbial communities from Crystal Geyser aquifers in Utah, USA - Crystal Geyser metaG 2015-01 (SPAdes) (version 2) | ecosystem: Environmental > Aquatic > Deep subsurface >... | reverse complement strand
GTAGCAATATAATCCATCAGAGCCACCTCGTGATCGCCACCAATATTCATAACCCCACAAGGAAGATCAGCATCGAGCACAGTCAGCACTCCAGAAACAATGTCATCAATATACGTGAAGTTCCGTTTCATCTTTCCAAAATTATAGACATCGATAGTTTTTCCGCAAATAATATTCTCGATGAATTTGAACACACCCATATCAGGACGTCCCCAAGGGCCGTATACGGTAAAAAAACGTAGTCCGGTGGTCGGGAGCCCATGGATATGACTGAAGCAATGTGCGAGAAGCTCTGTCGCTTTCTTGGTTGCTGCATAGGGAGAAATCGGAGTATCTGTCATATCCTTCTCAGAAAATGGCGGTTTGTTCAGACCATAGATAGAAGACGATGATGCATACACGAAATTTTTGACTTTATATCGTACCGCGATATCGAGCAGATTCGTCGTCCCAACGACATTGACATCTACATACAGTAGCGGATGTTCGATGGCATATCTGACGCCAGCCATCGCTGCGAGATGCACAATTTTATCAGGTTTTTCTTTTTTGAAGACTCTCTCGAGAAACTTCGTATCACGAATATCGCCCTTGTAAAGAGTAAATCCACTCTTACAATCTTTGAGAAAAATTTTAATACGATTACGTTTCAATTTCGGATCATAATAATCATTGAAATTATCAATGAGGACTGCTGTATCTCCGCGCTCTATGAGTTTCTTAGCGACCGCCGATCCGATGAACCCTGCTCCACCTGTGATGAGTACTTTCATATTTTTTTCGTTACTTTACTTCTCAAATAATTATAATATTCTGAACCACTATCTTTTTTTATAATATAACGTTTCAGTACTGTTTGTCGAGCTTCTGAACCCATCTTTTCACGTGCTTCTTTGCTCTGGATCAATCGCTCAAGTTTCTCTTGCCATTCATCTTCTGTCCTTGCGGTATAGCCATCAACTCCATCGGTAATAGCATCCAGATACGGTGCTGTTGCAGAGGCTATGGTTGGCACACCAACAATGCCTGCCTCGAACCACTTGAGCTCTGATTTTGATTCACAGAAAGGATTACCAATCTCGAGTGGAGCGAGATTGATATCCGTTTCTGCAATATTCCTAAAATGCGCGCTTCGTGGTGCAAACGGGATACGTTCTATCTGAGCAGTATACGAACTCAGAATCGTATCTGTATCAAGAGGACCAGTCAATACCAAACGTATATGCGGATACTGATCAAGCAACTTCACAAGTACAGGAGTGATGACCGCGAAATCTTTGTTATGACTCGGTGTTCCAGAAAAATAGGCAATACGAATATATGCATCCTCACGTTTTCTCTCGCGCATCGCTTGCTCTGCATCAGAGATGTCTTGTTTTGCCAGTTTATTTTTTATCACGAAAACCTGTTTTCCTCTCTCACGGAGTTTACTCGCGAGATACTCTGTCGAGGTCGTACATACTCTTACATACGGATCAGCGAGGATTTCTCCGCCTACACCATTCTCATAGAGTTTCCTTTCAAAGGTATTCATCTTCTGAAAATAATCCATATGCTGGAGAAACTCTTTGTCATACACGAGATCATCGGTTTCAAAAATAATTTCTTTGCTCAGTAGTTTGATTGCCTCAATCAATTTCGCAACGCTCGGAGTATAGAGGACTCTATGAAAAACAAAAACAGAAAATTTGCCTGCATAGGTAACGAGAAAAGGATTATCCTGAACCGTTGTATCACACGAGAAACCATTGCAGATCAATTCTTCTGCAACATGTTTCGTCCGGTACCTCGCACTATCCCCGACACCTCCTGTAATAAAAAGAATATCCCCAGGATGGACTCGGTGAAAGAGTGCTAAAAACGATGTCATGATGCGCTTCCCTCCACGAAAGAGTCCATCACGCTTCAGGGTTTGCCAGGCTTTCCCAACCTTGATGAGTAGCAGTTTCATATGTTTCTGTTACAGAATTTCTTGATAGATTTTTTCGAGTTTTTCTGCTGATGATTCCCAACTGAACATTTTCGCTCTCGTATGATTCACCTCACCCTTTTCTGTGCGTAATACTTCAGAAGTGATAAGTGTGCCCAACGCTTCTGCCAAACTCTCCTTAGTCGCTTCTTTCGCATATACACCACCATCTCCGGCGTAGTGACGGTTATTCTCCGTATCAAAACAGACCACGGGCAAGCCTGCTCCCATATACTGGAGCATTTTACCACTCGCTTGCTTGGTACTCGATTCTTTGGGATCTACTCCGATATCACTCATAGAGAGAACTTTCGCGAGAGAGAAATAGGGAAGTGGACTGATGACAGTCACATATTTTCTGAAAACATCTTGCCTCAGATATGTTTCAATTTGATCAACGGGAAATCCTGCAATAACAAAGTGGACATTCGTATATTTTTTACAAACAAGTGTGATCACTTCGAGCAGTATTTTTATCCCCTTGTTCGGAATAAGTGCTCCTGTGTAGGTAATAACTACCTTGTCCTGCGGAATATGAAACAGTGTGCGGAGAGAGGAAACTGACGGCATATTTTCAAACATCGAAAGTCTGGTGCCATCAAGCAAAATTTGTGCTGGATGTTTCCTGGTAACAGTATTGATTCTCTTTACATTGTCCCATGAACTCGCAACAGTTCTATCCCCCAGTCCATTAATGAAGTGTTCGATTGATTCGAAAAGCTTCTGCATCCCCGTAGCGCGGAGATAACTGTGTGATACCATTTCTTTGGTAAGACTTCCGTGAAAATCTGCTACGAGTTTTATCTTTCGGAAAAAGAGGAACTTCTTCACAATAAAGCCGATGAGTACTCCTTCGTGGAGATGACCGTGAATCACGTCAGGCCTCCATGTACGAGCCAGATAAAATGTTTTACGAAGAAGCATAATATCAAGCAAGACTTTCTGCCAATCAGGACCCGCCTCAAGTTTCTTATACCAAAAAAGCAATCGCCTGATACGTCTGATATCGATATGACTGTTAAGACTTTTTGGCAAGTCTTGACCAATATGGTATGTCGCAATCATCACTTCGTGTCCTCGTTTTTCGAGGGCCAGCGCTTCTTCCAGAATACGGATATGAGTGCCACGATCAGAGAAAAATGGCGTGGGAGCAACAACAAGTATTTTCATAAAAGCGATACTACCAAATACACAAATAATCTTCTTTGAGTCTCTCTTTATTGTAAACGCATTCCAAGTGCTTTGCAAACGCCATTCTTGCTGTATACTATATATATGAACTCTCTTAAATCATTTTTTGCCCACTCTCATTTTTCATCACTTCTGACTGTATTCGGAAGCATTGTTGTGTTTTTCGGTTGGTTTCTTTTTCTCCTCACTCTTTTTCAGAGTTTCCTCCCTTCCCTTGTTTTTCTTGGTGCCTTCATCAGTCTTATTCCCCTGCTGTTCGTTGGAAGAAAAATATGGGGAGGCACTTCGTCTGAAATACGACTCGTCATCATATTCTCTCTTTTCTTTACGCTCCTCATCGGTATCTATACTGTACCGACAATATTTTCTGGACGTGATCAAGGTTCTATCAGCGAAGCAGCTTTTCGCTTAGCACAAAATGGCAAACTCATATTCTCAACTCCTGCCAGTCACACCTTCTTTGCACTACACGAAAAAGGTCCCGCACAAAACTTCCCTGGTTTCGCTTACACAAAAACGGGCGATCTCATCACTCAGTTTCCTCTCGGCTATACTTCGTGGCTCGCAGGATTTGTCATACTCTTCGGAGAACACGGATTTATCATTAGTAACACTCTTCTCCTCTTTCTTTCTCTTCTCTTCTTCTATGCCCTCTTACGAAAATTCGTTCATCCTCTCTACGCTTCCGCAGGACTCCTCCTTTTCGCAACCTCCTTTATTCTTATCTGGTTTGCAAAAATGACGCTCAGTGAAAATCTCGCACTCTTTCTTTTCCTCTCTCTTTGTTTCGCTCTCATCTCTTTCTTCGAAGAAGGAAAAATACTGTTTTATGTTTCAGCCTTACTCTCTGCTTCACTGCTTGCATTCACTCGCATCGAAGGATTTGTAATCCTTGGTATCACTATCGCCATACTCACTTGCAGTCCCTATACAAACATCATTCGAAAAAAGTATCTGTGGAGAAGTATATTACTACCACTTTTATTTTTCTTATGCGTTTTCATCATCGATGTTATCGTCAACCTTCCTTATTATACGGTTATCGGTAAAGCACTTTTCAAATTCCTCCATATCACAAAAAGTGAAACTCTTTCTACACCAATCACCAGTCTGAGTCCGTCCCTGTGGTCACACTTCTTTCTCTATGGACTTGGCATAGTGTTCATTCTTGGTCTGACGGCTATACTTTTCTTTATCAAAGAAAAAAGATGGCTCCTCCTTATGCCGACACTTCTGACTCTTCCTACGTTCATCTATCTCATCGATCCTAATATTTCACCTGATCATCCGTGGATGCTCAGACGCTTTCTTTTTTCCATCTTCCCTACACTTCTTTTTTCAGCTATCGTCGGCATAGCAAGGCTTTTTTCTCTCCAAAAATCTATTCCTTTTAGCACACCAAAGGGAAAACCTTTCTTTGCTGTCACCTTTCTTTTTCTTATCCTCCTTCTTTCGATATACCCTGCATTTATTTTTGGTTTCTCTTTTGCAGAAAATAGAGGTCTCAAAGAACAAGCTCTCTCTGTCAGTCAATTGTTTCTCGACACCGACCTCGTACTCGTAGAAAGAGGGGTCACAGGTAGTGGTTTTTCGATGATGACTGGTACTACTTCATACCTCACGGAGAAAAATATCGTGTATTTCTTCAATCCTAATGATCTCTTCTCACTTAATACAACACCGTATACTCATGTATATCTCATTGTTCCGGAAAAGGATCAATTGCGCTATACTACCATTCTCGATCGCCATCTCTCTTTTCAAAAAACTATTCTTTTTAGCACCAATCAATTAGAAAATACCCCCTCTGCAGAGTCAAATATTTTCCCCTCCTTTCCAAAAAAAGTCATTAAAGAAACACGTAATTCCCTTTTTATGTTTCACTAATTATGTTTCATCTTCCTATTCTGCCATCACGTTTACAAACCGTCTATCAAGGTATTCGCATTCTTCTGTATCTTTCTCTCTTTATTGGAATAACTCTTTTTGCTCTGAAGCTTTTCTTCCCTACGTTCTCTTTCAAATATAATTTCCGCGTCTCTAATTCCAGAAATACTCTCTCTGCACCATATTCCGAGAAGCGTACACCAGCTAACAATGGCAAAATTATAAGCAGTGGCGCGCTTATCACTTCAGCGAGTGTCAGTGGCACTTTCTCTTCCCTTACCGCTCATCTTACTCTTGAGAAAAAATCTGCTCTGCCGGAAAACTTCTCAGTAGTGATACGAAGATCCTATCAAAGTTTCTTCCTCCCTACCGGGATGCCTATTACTTCATTTCCAGAAGAAACAATATACAAAATAGCAGATACCTATTATGCACTAAAAGACAACACTCTCTATCTATTTGTCAGCCCATCTGCTTTTCTTTCTCGCTATACAGAGTCAATGGCACACGAAGAAAACGAAAGCTTTCTTACGGCGCATACTCTCTCTGAAGAATTTATTGGTTATCGTGTTGGGTCCCTTGTTTCTTTTGCTGATGGAGTGTTCATTATCACGAGTGAAACTGATATGCGTCCTATCGGAAATGCCGAAACACTGCTCACTCTTGGATATCGCTTCGAAGATGTTCTTCCTGCCAGCGAGGAAGAAATTGGTATATACAAACGAGGAAGGATTATTCTGCTCGGTGCCATACATCCGGACGGCACACTTCTCTTCGATCAAGATACGAACACCTACTATCTCATTGATAAAGGATTCAAAAGACCCATCGAAGATAGTGTCTACCTGAACTTCCTGAAAGAAAAACAAATGCCTGTCCTCGTCTCTTCTTTCGCCAGTGCAAAACAAGTATCATGTGCGCTGAGACCAGGACTCTTGGGTCAATCATTCTCGTGTGATGCTTCTATTGATACACTAACCTCAGGCTTTGGCAACGATTTTATCCTCTCTATCCAAGATAACGATATCGATATCGAACTACAAACGCTCGACGTATCATTCAAAACAAAGCAAAGTAAAGATACTATTCTTCTCACTCTCTCCCAAATCAAACAACGTCTCATTTCACGTCTCGGCGCCCTCTAATCCTTTCACTTTCTTCCTCTAACGCATAATCCTATGTCTCAAATAAACCAAAAATGGATGCAGTCCATTATCCATTACAAAGAAAATGGCGTACTGACATTACTCTATAATCTCCTAATAGAATTTCTCTTTATTGGCTATCTTGGTTTCTTGTCTCTCCTCAGTATCGAGATGATGCTCCCTCTCTTCATCACCGCACATATAAGTCTGACCAAACTCTTCATAATTCTTTTCCTTCTTTCATTCTTCACTCTCGTACTCGGACGTATTGTAGAACAAGATTTCAAAATCAGACTACAAAAAAAGAATCCTCTCGTATGGATCGGATTCTTCTTTACCTTGTGTATGTTTCTTCTTTCAACGCTCCGTTTTCCCCTGAGTACAATCCCCTTCTTACTCCTTGCCTTCTTCAGTATACTGTGGCTTCTCTGGAAAATCTTCTTCTGCGAAGATCAAACTTCTTTCTAGAGGAGCGTCTCAAGATCAAGCACTTCATCAATACGAATCTGCGCCACAAAATCAGGCACGTGAGACACAAGAATCATGGCGCCTTTGTACTCATCAAGTGCTTCTGCTATGACTGGCAAATGACGAAAATTGATATGATTGGTCGGTTCATCAAGAATAAGCAGGTCTGGCTTTTCAGCATACAAGATTGCAAACATCAGGAGTCCCTTCTGTCCCTCTGAAAGACTCTCTATTTTATTTTGCATCAGTTCTGCAGGAATAAGGAATTTCGTGGCTATCTTATAAGCTTGCTCTTTGCTCTTCTCTTCCATCGAAGCAAGAAGTGTATCCATCACCGTACTATCGAAATCAAGCGTCGAGAAATCCTGACGATAGTATCCTACCTTGATGCCATCAGTGATATGAGCACGATCTTTATCGCCCGAAGCAAGGGCCTCAAGGAAAGTGCTCTTGCCAATACCATTCGGCCCAGATACGAGCAAATGCATATTTTTCTTCAGTATCAAATCCACGCGTTTCACAGCTGGCCCAAGATCGGTAATAAGTTTCACTGTACGTATCTCAACAATTGGTCCAACTACGCCCGCACATACTATTTCGAAACCTGGAAGTGTCTTGTCTTCTTGTCTGACATCCATTTTATTTTCTTCAAGGTCTTCAGCGAGTGTACGCATACGTTTGGCAACAGCACGGAGTTTTCCTCCTTTGTTTGCAAAAACGTTAGCCTGATCTTTCTTCTCTTGGATAGTGCGTTCGAGGCGAACGTTTTCACTCTGTGCTTTGGCAATTCTCTTGGCAATTTCTTCTACCACATCATAATAATCCCCTGCATACTGCTCAATCTTGTGTGTAAACACATCAAGGTAGAGCACACCATGCGTGAAAGAATTAAGAAAGTCTGCATCGTGTGAAATGACGATACAGGTTTTTTCATAGTTGATCAGGAAATTAGTCAAATGAAGGATGCCTGCAGTATCGAGATTGTTCGTTGGCTCATCAAGAAGGAGAATATCTGGGTCCTGTATCAGAGCTGATGCCAGAAGAAGGCGTGCTTGCTGACCACCAGAAAACTCCCCAATTTTTTTATCAAGTGCTGGCATAGGCAGATTGACTACTTCAAGTACCTCTCTGATGCCCATCTCCAGTTCCCATTCTTTGCCCTTGAAAAATTGGTCGAAAAATTCCTGCACTGTAAGCTCAAGCTCCGTGCGAGGAATAGTTTGCCTCCCAAGAGCGACCGTAGCACCCGGATCGATAGAAACGCGTCCAGACTGAGGTTTTTCTTCACTTGTAATCAATTTAAAAAGAGAGCTCTTTCCAGCGCCATTTTGACCCATCAGCGTCACTTTTGAGCCACTTCGCATACTGAAGCTCACCTCATCTAAAATAGGTTTCTTGTGCCCATATTCGAAGGACACCTTATCAAATCGCATTACAACATTATCTTTGGCCATACTTTCTTTTTTTCAAATAAAAACTTTTTTAACTTCAAAACAAAAAAGCCGTTTTCCGGCAGAAGTATTGTGACACAAAGTACTCTTCTTTGCAAGCAAAGACACTTACATTCTCTTCTGAATAGCAATGAGAAAGTAACCAAAAAGAATCTTTTGTCTCTGCTCCAGACTCAAAAGCTCTTCTTTATTTACGAAAAATATTCCCTCACTCTACGGCATCCATAGGAAATTTTTCGAATAAAGAATGCTTTCTCGGACAAGTGGAGCAACCGAAAAAAAATTCTTTGGGTTACTTTCCTCTACAACATTGGAAGGATTGCTATTCAAAGAAGAATGGAGGACAACGAAAAACACACTTTTTCTGCTCCTGTAGACTTTTTTTTACCAATCACCTCGCTCTGGATGGTCTTCAGCAAGCGTCGCTGTTTCAGGACGTCGCAGGATTTTACAAAGAATAAAACGTTTGACCATCTTGAGCTCATCAACATCAAAATAGTGACATATCACAAGGAACGCCACTCCGCCGATGAGAAAGCCTGTCGAAAGCTGAAATAACACTTTCCAAAATGTATCCAGTTCACTTATCGTCAAAGCGAAAACATATTTCGAAACTTGTGCAATCATCGATGCTCCAAACGCAGCAAAGAAAATTTTCATCAGTGGGAAGAAAAATATGTGATCATTCCACGATGATACGCGCTTCCGCAAAAGCCAGTAGAGAAGCAGGAGATTGCAGATACTACTTGCCGAAAAAGCAATAGCGAGTCCTTGTACTCCATATATCGGAAGAAGAAGAGGGATAAGAGCAATTTGAAGAGCAGTACTAAACAGTGCAATATAAAAAGGAGATTTGGTATCCTGAAGAGCAAAAAAGGCTCTCGCGAAAAGAGGAATCAAACTTTGTGCAAACAAACTTATAGAAAGAAATTTGAGTACCTCAAAGGTAAGAATAGTGTCTTCCCAGTCGAAACTTCCAGCACCAAGAATAACACGAACAAGTTGAGCACGGAAAATAATCATAAAAAGAGAAAGAGGAAGTACGAAGAAAAGAATACGTCTTGATGTCTCTGCAAGTATTTCGAAGAAATCGTTATCTTTTTTCTTCGCTGCGAGGGAAGAAATCGCTGGAAAAATAGCCACAGAAAATGCAATACCAAACAGTCCTAGTGGGACGCTCTGAATATTATTTGCCAAAGTAAATACAGCCAAGCTACCAGCAGAGAGGAGTGATGCAAAAAATGCGACCGCAAAAAGGCTCACCTGACTTACTGCTAGACCGAGCGTACGCGGTATCATCAGGCGGATCACTTGACGCACGGACGCATCCGCAAGAACGTGCTTAATATCAGCAGAGAAATGGAAGCCTGTTTTCCGGAGCGACGGGTATTGAATGAGCATATGAAAAAACGATCCCACAACCACTCCCCAAGCAAGACCGAGAGGACCTATCCATGGAGCGAGAAACAGTGCTCCACAAATAATTCCTATATTGTACACAATTGGTGCTAAGGAGTAAGCAACGAATTGTTTGAATGAAACAAGCACTCCGCCAAAAATAGCACTCACCGAAAGGAAAAGCGGAGAAAGGAGCATCACTCGCGTCAAACTCGTCGTTAACGTTATCTTCTCAGGAGAGAATCCTGGGACAAGGAGGTGAGTGATTGTCCCTGCAAACATAATACCAAGAAGAGAGAGGCCTCCAAGAAAAACAAGCAGAAGGTACAGAATATGCGATGTAAGTTTGAAAGCATCTTCTTTCTTCTCTTCGACAAGGAACGTGGTAAATACAGGAATAAACGCAGCACTGAGTGCCCCAAGGACAATCAAACTATAGAGGAGGTCTGGGACACGAAAAGCAGCATAATAACTATCCAAGATATCGCCAGCACCAAATTCGGACGCGAGTATGCGATCACGAAAAAAACCAAGAAGACGACTTGCAAGACCTGCAAGCGCAATCAAAAGAGCGGCACCGCCTACTGTCTTACTTGGCGAACTCATCCATACAGAAATTTTTTTGAGAGAGCGATGCATCATGATCCTTTTTTTATTGCTTATGAGTGAAAATTATACCAGAAAAAACATCTGTTTTAAGTTGTGACTCAAACTTCCATTGTCGTTCATACGGTATCAGATTTCCATTCATTTGCCAAACCGATTCCATATTCCTCGGGAAAAGAATCGATGAAACAATGTTACTTCCTACAGAACCAGATTGTTTCTGATACAGCACTGTGTATGAATCTACTCCACCGTCCTCCATTTTTCGTGTATCAAGAGAAAAAGGAAGTCTATAGCGATATTCTACGGTTACCGATTCTTTTGGACTCACATATACCCATGCTCCAAAAACAGTTTTATCAGCATCCACAGAAATACGAGTGCCAGTCTTCTCGTCGATAGTAATCGATGATTCTTCTTTTGCTACATCAGCATCAACACGGAAACCGAGTGCTTTATAATCAAGTGGTTCTGATGGAAACTCCCATGTAGCACCTTGCGTCGAAAGAAGCACTGATCCTTTTGGTACATACACCCGCATATAATCTGCATTCACTTTGTTCCACCACTCATACGGTGTGTTCCCTCCATGATGCGTACGCGTGATAGAAAGCGTATCGACAATCGATCCATCCTCACTGATTTCCGCTGTATGATTGATCGTTTCATCGATCACGCCGTCCGTTTTATAGCCATTGATATTTGAATGTATGACACTAACATAATCCTTTGATGTTGGCAGTATTTTCCCTGACCAACCAGCTTCGTCGATGAGCGCTTCAGTGCCTTCGTGACGCATATAGAGGAGTATTTGTTTCTCATTCAAACCCTCTACAAGAGCATTGGCAATCCTGTAAAATGTTTCCTTGTCTTGTGAAGCAAATACTTTTTCAATAAGAAGCACCGTCAAATCTGCCAAGACTTTTTTGGGCTTATTTTCTTCTTTGTCATACTTCGTCTCTACTTGATCTTGAATAAGTGTGACAAAATTCTCACTGTTTACTGTGAAACCATACTCTGGTAAATCGATCGGTCCTGTTTCTCGAAGGAGTTTCTGCATCACGGTCGGAGTAAGGGTAATCACACCATCCACCGTCGGCCCTCCTGTTTTTTCATAGAAAAAAATAGCTTTCTCGGCTGACGCGGGAAAATCAGGAAACCAATTGCTATCATGCAAACTCCACGTAGCGCTGACTTTTTGAATAGGTTTTGGTGGGACAATATTCTCTTTGAGTTGTCCATCAGGATTGAAAATACCATCAACGAAGAACCGTTTGACTCTTCCATTTTCGACATCCATCAGAGCGTATGTTCCAATAAATCCTCCTGTTGCACGCATTTCTTGATTATTTTGAAGGAGGAATAAATACTTACGAGGACCA
>Ga0210033_1004034_pt1 | contig 11504 bp, 14 predicted proteins | sample CryGeymeta201501_FD_185465 | JGI IMG/M metagenome (GOLD analysis project Ga0210033, IMG submission 185465) | Groundwater microbial communities from Crystal Geyser aquifers in Utah, USA - Crystal Geyser metaG 2015-01 (SPAdes) (version 2) | ecosystem: Environmental > Aquatic > Deep subsurface >... | reverse complement strand
TAAACTTCGCCAAACCTCGCTAAACACTTTCCGTTCGTCGTTTCCGACAGACGGTAAATGCTTATTGATACATAGAGTGTATTGATTTCATGAACAAACCCTTTACCGTAAACGGTTCTATTCATTGATTATTATTTATTAGCGATGCTTGACATGATTTGAAAGAGCGCCTAAACTGCACTTGTTGATATGCAATTATCAATTGAGGATTTAAGGCTTCATTGCCTACCGGGTAGCTCCGACAATAATGGTAAAGGACAATCAGTGCCGGCGAAGGATTCTCAAAGGCGCGTTACAGATAGCACGCTCGGTGATAAGGCACCGTTACGAAAACCTAAGCGCTTTTTTGCGCACAACGCTCCACCTCCCTGAGGAAGTAACCCGCAGGTAGCAAGGCTCTAAGGCTCCCAAGCCGAAAGGGTTTTAGCTATCATGCTATCCACAATCTCAGCACCAACGGCCAACCAGGTCGCCGCATTACTCGCAAAACACCCCATTCAAATGAGCTTTGCTCAGGCTGCTACCTACGCCAACCTGTCGGTTGCCGCAGCGTACACAGCACGCCTGCGCGGTTCCTTTCCTTTCCGTGTATGCCAAAGCGGTAACGGCAAACGCCTGATCGTTTTTACCAGCGACATAATCCAGTACCTCCAAAATCGCGAATCTCAAGCCGCCTTGAGTGTTCCGCCCATCACTCAAGTGAATTACAAGGTCAAAACTGGCCGCCCAACTAAGCGTGAGAGCCTTGACGCGGCTAAGGCTGGTCTGACTGTCAAAGAGCTTCGTGCAGGCTGTTCTAAGCCTGTTACAGCTGCGAAGGGGGTGAGCAATGTTTAACTCACCAGCTATAAAACGTTATATCCGCACTTTAGCCGCTCAAAACAGAATTACGAGCGGGGGCGAAAAAGCGGAAAAATCTCAGGCCGTGCAATCTCTTGTTTTCCTTGCTCAATGCGAGTTTTACAGGCTAAACAATCACGCCGGTGACGAAGCTGCGGCTATGAATTTTTTACGTCGCGAGTTTGAGATGTCAAAACAAAAATCGTGCGGGTCTGTTGAGTATATGGACGTGCTGCATGACCGAATCAGCAACGAAGAAAACGATGAATCGGACGTGTTTAGTCGTCCTGTACCAGCACTATCTCCAAAAATTCAACGCATCCTTGATGCAGCGGCTGGCGGTGCTACTACAGCAGAAATGGCCGTAAAAATGGGTTTACAGCGTCGGGCTGTGCAAACCCAGTTAACTGTATTAACTAATCGTCTCGGCGGCTTCGCAACTGTAAAACGGGCTTTGCCGCGATCTACTCCGGTTAGTAAAGCGGAGGTTGAAGCGAAGCGCAAAGCGGATTGGCTGGATAAACACCCGGTAACGACCTGGAGTTCGGATCGTGTTGCGGCAACTTACGATGAGGCAACAATAGCGGGTGTAACTGCTGCTTTAAAAAAGCGCGAGTTGCAGAAGAAAGCGGCGGTTGAGCAAAGTCGGCATACGGTTTGTGCGGAGGTTTGTCATGCTTAAACTCTGGCTCAAATGCAATGCTTGCGATGCAACAAGCAATCCTTTGCTGACAAAAGCACCCCACCGGGAGGGCGGCGGCTTCCATATCAAGGCTCGTTGCCCGATGTGTGGCGCGCACATCAAGTTTGTATCTAAAGCCACTTTCACTGAAAGCGAGATTTCTGATCTGCGCTTTGAAAATGGTAATAACGACACGGGAGTACAACATGACCTCTTTAACTAAGCCTGTTGTTCCTGGTGTTCCTGGTGTTGCTGCCTCCGTAATCACATTGCCGACCGCTGCAAAGCCTGTAAAACCGTCTGTTGTTCAGGTTGTCGAATCTATCTTCGACCACCAGTTGAAGCACTCTGTAACTCAAATCGAAGTTTGTCCTGGTAATTTGGGGCAGGTGGTAGATCAAAGTATTGAAGCACTGGTAAACACAGGTTTGGTGTACGACCGTGGCGGTGTTTTGGTTGGGATTGACCGCGATAACTCGGTTCATCAACTGAATGCCTCGACTATAAAATTTGCGCTGGCAAAAATCGTTACATACGCAAAAATTACATATGTTAAAGGCCAAATCGTTACTGAAACAATTGATGTACCGAAGTATGTTGGTGAAACAATTGCAGCTATGACAGCCTGGGTTGGTATGCCGCGTATTGATGCGATTGCTGACCACCCGTTTTTGAATGTTAATAACAAACTGATTGAAAGCGGACATAGCGCTACCACAAAGACGTTTGGGCGGTTCGATGATGCTAAATTCAGTATTCCAGCAAACCCGTCTAAGGAGGACGCTGCTGCCGCTTTACTTGATTTTCGCAGAATTTTACAGACGTTCGAGTTCGAGGTGGCCGGTGACGAAGCCGCATCTCTTGCAGCGATGCTCACAGCAGTATCTCGCCCGGCATTAGCAACCGCACCATTGACCTTGATTGATGCGCCTATGTCGGGGTCGGGTAAAGGCTATTTAGGCGGGTTAATGGCAAAACTTGCGCATAATGGTACGCATGGCGCTAAACAGCTTCCCGACGACCATAACGAAGTTCATAAAGTTATTATGAGCGCGTTAATGGCTGCGAAACCGGTTGTTTTCTTCGACGAACTGGCAATGTCAGACATCGACTGTCCAGCAATTCGCACACTGGCAACCGCAGAAATCTACAGCGGACGGCTGCTGGGTGTGATGAAGGATGTTGAGGTCTCAACAAAAACCTTCGTTGAGTGTACCGGCAACAACGTATCTCCGACAGCAGACACGGCTCGTCGAATGTTGCATATCCGGTTAAATCCGATGTGTGAAAATCCATCGTCAAGACAGTTCAGCTATGACGCTGAAGCGGATATGTCGGCGAACAGGAATCACTTTGTCAGTTTGTTACTGACTATCCAGCGTGCATTTTTGCTCGCGCACAAGCGCGGTGAGACAGTAAAGCCAGAGCAAGCTATCGGCGGATTTAAGGATTGGGACTTAATGTGCCGCCAGCCGATTATCTGGCTTACAGGCATAGACCCATGCGAAAGAATGTTGACCACGATGAAATCGAATCCAGCCAAAAACGACCTGTTAACAGTTTTAGCAGCCTGGAAAGTAGCTTTTGGCGATACACCGACAAAAACTGGTGATGCACTGCGCGACGATGTTTTCAGGATGACGTGTGAAGAGACGATAAAGCGTAAGCCTGGTAGTCAAATTAGCCCCATATCGCTTGGAATGTGGATTAAGAAACACAAAGGCCAGGTTATCGATAAAAGCTACTTTGACGAAGACGCATCTGTGAACGGGGTGCAATATTGGGCGGTTAAGTCGGTGTGATTTTATGGGACTAATTGGACTTATGGGGCTTTTTCAACCCTGCTCTACAACTCTCTCACTACACAAGCTACCGGGGAGAAGTCCAATTAGTCCATTTAGTCCCATTACTCCATTTGTAAAACCATGACTTTATTACTACTTTAAAAATCTACTACTACTTTATTTTTAAAGGGAAAATTAGGTTTTTTTGAAAAAAATTAGGTTTAAAAGCAAAGAGCAGACCCGGTTCCGCTCGCTTCGCTTACGAAAAAGAGTCAAAAACTAAAAACAAAAAAAAGGATCAAGAACATGGATATTAAAATTAAAAAAAATGCCTGGGTTAGACAGTCAAAATCTTTATCTTGTAATTTATATAGGGTTACTTTGATGAAAAACGGGGTAGGTAGAAATTTTAGCAATCAGAACACGCCTGACGGCGACCCAGAACGATTTTTTTCAGTTGATGAGGTATCTGCCTCAATAGAGGTTTTGCGTGTCGAAAATGCGCGGGGATGGAATGTTTTTATAACCCCTATTGATCCTTGTTTTCATTACATCGTTGTGGATGATGTACCAGACTTAAAAGCTGTTTCAGTTTTGAAAGAACTTGGATATTCACCATGTTTAGTACAACGCAGCAGTAAAGATTCTATTCAATGCATTCTAAAAATTACTAAAATTCCCGGTAAAAATGAGCAGCATTTTGCAAATGCATTTGTCGTAGCTATCAACAATAAACATGGCGATAAAAAATTCCAGGGTGTTGTTCATCCGTTTCGTTTAGCTGGGTTTAGCAATAAAAAATCAAATCGAAATAACGAATTTACGCAGATTATAGAAACGAATTATGGTGCTATATGCAACAAGGCCACAGCAGAGTTAAGCGCTATCAGAACCATATCCGCACCGATTGTTGAACCAGTGATAAGTAAAAATCATACCAACGCCGTTGTAACGAGTTCTAAGCCGTCTGTTGACGCTCAGTCAGAATATAAACGGCTTAGAGCTGGTTATGAACATGCTTGCCAGGTGTGCGGATGGAATCGAGACGAATCGCTAATTGATTTTAAATGCGCAAAAATTATGGCTCAAAATGGGTATAGCGAACCAGAAATTTCAGCAGCTATATTGATGTTGTCCCCAGGTTTGGAAACTCGTCATCCAGAACTGGAAGTCTATGCAAATAAAGTGGCGAAAAATGCTTTTCGTTTTTAGTTTTTGACTCTTTTTCGTAAGCGAAGCGAACGAAGACGTGTCTGTTTTGAAATTAAGGAGAAAATTATGAGTGCATTAGATGATTTAAGAGCTGAATTTGCCGCGAAATATGCCGTTAAAACGCCTGCACCGGTTTTAACAATCGTGCCGAAAATAGCATTCGATGTGTTGCATTTGGAGGCTAAAAAACGTGCTGAATACGCCGCTCAAACGCCGGAAACAAAAGCAATAGTTAAGGAATGGATAAAATCGGGAATGGTTTCCGGTTTACGCGATGTGACGTTTAATACCCATCTTACAGGTCAGTGAGATTTATATCCCGGTACAAAGTCAAAAGGCGCGAGCCATATCGAACAAGATCAACTTCATAAAATCCCCTTGCGAAAGCCTGGGGATTTTTTCATTTCTTGCACTTGCTAACACCTTATAGTTATACAGCAATCAAGCTGGATTAAGGAGATTTAAATGACGTACCAGGACAAAATCAAGGCTTGCAACAAGGGTAAAAAAGAGCTTACAGAGTGGGAAAAAAAATTCATCGCTGACTATGCCGAAAAAATCCAAAAATACGGCGATTCAACCGCTTTTTCTGACAAACAAAAAGCATGTATTGACAAAATTTACGACAGTTTAAATGGTGCAGTAAAAACGTCAAAAACCAAGGTTAAACCTGAAGTTGTTCAAGAAAATGCTGGCGGCGGCATTTTTGCCGAATTTACCACTGAAACTGAAGATGCACCACTTTAAAGGATTAACATCATGACTATCGCAACTTTTTTAATCCAGCGCCAATCAATTTTTGGTAAGCAGCCGCCCCAGCTAAAAATGTTCGCCGGTCGTCCGGCTTTGGTTGAGCGGCGCGGCGATGTATGTGTAATTGCTAAAGCTGACTGTGCTTTTAATGTAAAAGTTTTGTCTGCCAGCTTCGCACCAGACGGTTTTCCGCAGGCCGAAATTGTGCCGCTGGATGTAGTAATCGGCTGGCACTCAGCTTCTCTCTTCAAAGACGGGATTTTACATCGTCCGTGTGTTTATTTTGAAGACGGCAATCGGGTTGCCGAAATCGAAGATTGCTGGATGCGTAAAACTTCTCAAATTCACATTTGCTATGCGCCAGGTACTACTGAAATTGAACGTCTTTATCCGGGCGATGATTTGATTATCGAGGGTTTTTTGGTTGATCTTGTCGAGCCAGACGGTACAGCAATTTGGCGGTCAGATACTAATTTTACAGATGGAGCAGGGCACTGCGAAACTATATGTGCAATTAATTGGGAAATCAAGTCAAAGCGTCACAGATCAGTAACGAGTGGTGAAAGAGTTGCTGAACTAAAATTGCCGACGTTTAAGCCGGTTTTTTCAAACTAACATCATAAAAAAAGGGGGATGTTTCCCCCTGGTTGCAACTTAGTTTCCGCCACCCTCTCAACGGGGAATTCTCCCCCGTAACGCCCCCGTAAATCAAAAAAATTAAAACTTGAAGCATTGGCCGAACTGCCGATTTGTACCGCGTTAATTGCGTTCAATTTCCTTTTCAAAACCGGTTAGCTACATACTTGAAGCCGCGTTAAAACAATTTCTTTCGTGCGTCTTTTACTACAAGATAACCTACGGTTAAATCTGCGACCGAGGCAGTGCTCAGGTGTGAAACATACCTTCCGCGCTGACCGCACCACTCTTGATTTAAATCTTTCCGTTCAATCCTTGCACTCACTGCATATCGCTACGCGACGCGGCTCCAGACAGCATGTAACCAACCACAAAACGAAAAGGAAAAATCATGAACACATTTAACACAAATCAACAATCCGGCCAACAAAGTCAATCAACTGCCGACGCTCACCAAACGGCATGTGTGAAGAGCGACATTTACACCACTATCACAGACAAAATTATTGCAGCTTTAGAGGCAGGCACAGCCCCTTGGGTTAAACCATGGGCTTCACTGGGCGCACCACGCAACGCAATCACCGGGAGAGAGTACAGCGGCATCAACACGGTTTTATTGGCAATGACTGAATTTTCGAGTAATGTATGGCTGACATATAACCAAGCCAAGGCAGCGGGCGGCAACGTGAGAAAAGGCGAAAAAGGTACGACTGTAGTTTTTTTCAAGCCGCTGACCATTAAAGACAAAACTGCTCAAATCGAAGAAGAAAAAGTTATCCCTCTTTTGCGTTCTTTTACCGTCTTCAACACGCAGCAGATTGACGGCCTGCCAGAGAAATTCACGCAAGCGATAACCCCGCAAATCAGCGAATTTGAAGACAACGAAGCCGCAGAAAATTTACTTGCTCAAGCGACTATCAAACACGGCAGCAATCGCGCCTGTTTTATCCCGACTTTAGACGAAATCCACTTGCCAACAAAAACCGAGTTTAAAAGTGTTCAGGACTACTACGCAACTGCACTGCATGAACTGACCCACTGGGCAGGCCATAAAAGCCGTCTGGCACGCGATTTCAGCGGTCGTTTCGGTGATGCATCTTATGCCTTTGAGGAACTTATCGCAGAGCTTGGAGCCGCGTTTCAATGCGCACATTGCGGGGTTAACGGACAGTTACAACATGATAGCTATATCGCAAGCTGGCTGAAGGTTTTGAGGTCGGACAAGAAAGCAATCTTCACCGCTGCCGCTGCCGCTCGCAAGGCAACAGAATTTTTGACTAAGACCGAAGAACCAGCCGAAGAACTGGCCGCTTAAAGGCCACCGGGCGGTAACACAGAGCCGCCCGACTTAACATTAAGCGAATGCAGAAATTAAATTCATAAATACCTAAAGCCTCTCAACATACGAGAGGCTTTAGGTATTTGAAATGCTTTCAACTAAAAAATAAAAATAACGGCCTTTGCCGTTATTTTTTTTACTTCAAAAAAACTTTATTCAAACAAAAAAAATATAGGTCAAGGTCAAGAACTTAAAGTAACACACCAGACTCCCACTCGGGTAGTTTACAAAACCTCAAACAGCCTTACAGCTCAAAGCCCGAGCCGTATTACGTCTGTAGTCAAAATCCCCCTCTTTTTTAAATAAAATTGCCTTGCAGCCCAATGAATACGTGCGTACTACGTTGTACTACACATTTTATTTATATCTACCTACAAAACTTTTAAGAAAAATTCAAAAGTTTTGCACTTGTTATCACCTTATGTTTAACAGCACTAACGCTGGACATTAGGAGATAGATATGAGCAAGAAGTTAGCCGCACTGCTTAAGCAAGAAATTGAGCTTAAAGCAAAAATCAAGTCAGCCCAAGCTGATGCACGTAAAGCCGAAGCCGATGCGAAGAAGGCCGTTGAAAAGGGGCGTAGAGAGAAGTTTTTCGCACTGGCTTCTGAAGCGGGATTATTCGCTTTAAGTGATGAAGTTCTTGCCGCCGGTTTTGCAAAAATCAAGGCCGATTCCAAGGAGTAAACGCCATGGCTATTACACCTAAGTCGTTCCGAATTGCGGCAGACGAACTTGCCGCTTTACGCAAAAAATCGCAAGAACTCGGGCTAACACAAAGCGAACTTGTCAGGCTTTCAGTCCAGTCGTTTTTAAACAAGGAAAATCTTCTGGACGAGGTTAAATCTTCCCACAGTTTGCTGGCAGAGCAGATCGAGGAATTAAACCAAACTCAAGAAGAATTCCGCGAAAAGATGGTTCTGCAACTAACTAAAATTTTTGAACGCCTACCAGCTAAACAATAAAGGGGAACGACTATGATTAAGCAGCAAGATGCACAGAATGCTATGTTTAACTTCAGAGTCTTTTGCGGCCTATTAATTGCCGCAGAAGCACTTGGAATTGTTGCGGCTTTTAAATATTTCACGGCGAAAATATCGGCTAACGAGGCTTATCTTTATCAAAAATATTTAATTGCAAAAATTGATTTTATATTTCATCCGAGCATTGATAAATCGGCAGTCCGCGATTTTATTTCAAAAGTTAATTCAAGCGAATTTTTTTCCGCACTGGTAATAAATTTAAACGAAAAAATCTTCGTTTACACACCAATCGCGATCTTCTTTTTGGTACTCACAGCAGTAGCAATAATTAAATATCGACAACAGAAAACGCAGCAAAAAACCGGCTTCAGCAACTGATTTTTTTAACGTCAACAAGGAGCATCAAAATGAGTACAATAATCGGCTTGTATTACCTCACGCTTTTTTTCGGCAGCATCTTTTTGCTACTCACAAAATATCGCGGCGATTGGTCTAGCGAGTGGCATAAAAACCGCCTCGCCAAACCACTTTTGGCCGGTTCTTTAATGTGTATGCCGTTCCTAAAAGAATTCTCTGACATTGGTTTTTTTACCGCCATTTTCGCGCCGATTGAAGCGGGAATTGGTTTTTATATCCTTGTCTTTATACTGAAAAGTTTCCACGTTTTCGGTATGTCGCACGTTAGCAGCGGAGGTTCAGCTAATCACAATCGCGGCGCGAAAACGGCTGATGTAAATTTTATTAACAAGCGTCTAAAAGCTGAAAAAAAATCATCACGTTTGTCGCTCGGAGGGCTAAATATTCCTACAGACGTTGAAGGTCGCAACTTCGTTTTGGCCGGTAGTCCTGGCTCTGGTAAATCGCAGGCTATAACCGAGATTCTCGACCAGCTTGTTGAGCATCCTGACCGCGTTTTTATCGCCGATCCGAGCGGTCAATTTTTGAAGCGTTACTACAAAAAAGGCGAGGTAATTTTTAATCCGTTTGATAGCCGTTCTTGCGATTGGTCGCCTCTGGCCGAAATGTCCGGCGTGTGGTCAGCCGACACGCTTGCTAAGTCAATAATCCCGGACGGCGAGGGTAGTTCAGCAGAGTGGAATGCTTACGCTCAAACGTTATTGTCGAGCATCCTTCGTGCGCTGTATTTGTCCAGTTCTAGCGCTACAAACGGCGAACTGTACCGACTATCATGCGTTGCGCCGACTGAGGAACTGCGCGTAGTAGTCGAGGGCACAGCAGCGCAAACTATTTGTGCCGAAGGCAACGAAAAAATGCTCGGTTCGGTGCGTGCGATTCTTTCGTCATATGTCGAAGCTATTAAGCACCTGAATCCTGAAACTGGCAAAAACGGCTTTAGCTTTAGCAAGCACGTTATCGAAGGTAAAGGCTGGGTTTATTTGACCTACAACCAGCAGCAATTGGCCTCAATCCGTAGCTTGATTGCTTGTGCGTTGGACGTTACTTCGCTTGCAATTCTGAGCCTTGAACCAGATTTGAACCGTCAAAAAATCTGGATTATCGCCGATGAATTTCCGCTGTTGGGTAAGGTTCAAAACATGGAAATTTTAGCCACAAACGGGCGTAAACACGGAGCTGTAATGGTTCTTGGTTTTCAGGCTCAAGCGCAGCTGGAATCGACATACGGCAGGCTGGGTTCTACAACTTTACTTGCATGTATCGGTACTCAGGTTGTGCTGCGTTGCGCCGACCAGCAGACTGCGAGGTATTGGGCGGATCATGCCGGTGAGGAGGAAATTACCAGGACGATGAGTTCGGGTGGTACCAGCTCAAACGGTAGTTCCGATAATTGGTCGAACCAGGTTGCCAAGCAACACATTGTAATGGCCTCGGAAATTCAGGCTTTTGCTGATTTGCGTGGTTATTGCAAACTAGCTGGCGACTATCCTATCGTGCCGATGATTTTGTCAGTTGCGCATAGTGTGCCAGCCGCAGCGGAGGCGTTTGTGCAGGTAGATATGTCAAGGCTACATGCACCGGTTAAACCAGTAGCCGTACAGGTAGTAGCACCAGCCGTAGCACAGGAGGAACCAGACTTTATCGACCTTTAATTTACCTAAACCTCGCTTAAACCTCGCCTAATAAGCGGGGTTTTTTTGCACCTGGCGCTACCTTACGATTAAGCAAATCTGCTAATTATTAAAAGGAAAAAAACATGCTTTCAATCGCGAAATTTAATGCTGGCGGCGGTGCGGCTATCGAGGCTTACATGCAAGGCGAAATCAGCGCCGATAAGCGCGAGGATTACTACACGTCAGAGCAGAAGGGCGTGTGGCGCGGTGGACTAGCAGAAGAAATGGGCTTGTCTGGCGAAATCAAGACCGGTGAACTTTCTAATCTTTTAAACGGTTTTGACCCGGTTACAGGCGAAAAACTTAGTATAAATGCCGGGGCAGAACATGCACCCGGCTGGGACTGCACTTTCTCAGCCCCCAAGTCCGTATCGTTGGAATGGGCTTTTGCCGATGCTGAACGTCGCGCAGATATTGAGGTAGCACAGGCAAAATCGGTTGAATCTGCCCTGGCATACATCGAGAAAAACGCACTGAGCAACAGAGACCGTCACGGCCCCGATGCCGGGATGCCAGCTGGCTCTTTAATTGCGGGTACATACCAACATGGCGCGAGCAGAGAAGGAGACCCGCAACTTCACACTCACTGCGCCGTCGCAAACCTGGTACAGCGCGAAGACGGTAGTTATGGTGCAGCTGATTTAGACACACGTTGGAAAATGGCCGCAGGTGCTGTGTACCGTGCTGAACTGGCTTCAGAAATGCAGAAAATGGGCTACGCAGTAGAACGCGACGGAAGTTCTTTTCGCCTTACTGCTGCTGATGCCAAAATTGAAGCTGAATTCTCGAAAAGAGCTGCACAAATTCGCGAACAAGCCTTAGCTACAGGGAAAACCTCACATCTTCAACTGATGGGTATTGCAAAAGACAGTCGTAAAAACAAGGAATTCACCCCGGATCAACTTAAAGATTCGTGGGCTAAAGCCGCAGCCGATATGGGTTACACACAGATCGAGCGCAACGCTGATACTGCACAACCTCATGAAGCTATGCCACTGCCAAAGGATTTTATGGCTCTATATGATTTACAGTGGATAATGCGATAATTTGACCATGAATAGTACAACTTTATTTGGCATGGCGCTCGGCCTGCAAGCGCCTTGGCAGGTGAACGATGTTTCGTTCGCTGCCGAAGCATCCAATCGGAAAGAATTACACTTGCATATCGGTTTTGCGCGTGGCTC
>Ga0210033_1004022_pt1 | contig 11531 bp, 13 predicted proteins | sample CryGeymeta201501_FD_185465 | JGI IMG/M metagenome (GOLD analysis project Ga0210033, IMG submission 185465) | Groundwater microbial communities from Crystal Geyser aquifers in Utah, USA - Crystal Geyser metaG 2015-01 (SPAdes) (version 2) | ecosystem: Environmental > Aquatic > Deep subsurface >... | reverse complement strand
CAACCTGCCCTTCAACCTGGGCCATACCGCTGGCGGACGCTTTGCCAAAAATCGCGGCGTGAACGGACTTGAATTGCTGAATCCCGCATCTGAGCCGCTGACGGGGCTGGCTGCATTTACAAATACGAGGGTAAAGGTAGACAGGTAAACACGTAAACACGCCACCTGTGTACCTGTCTACTTGTCTACCTGTCTACTTTCCCCAAGGAGAAACCGAAATGTCAAAATGGTCAATGGTTATAGATTTAGATAAATGTGTCGCGTGCCAGGCTTGCAGTATCGCCTGCCGCTTTGAAAACAATACGCCGGTGGCGGCGCCCGATCAATCTGAAATGGGACGCGCCATCCGCTGGAACGATGTCTTCCCTTTACCGGTGGAAGGCGAGGGCGAATATCCCAACACAAAAGAACGCTACATCACACGCCCGTGTATGCACTGCGAAAATCCGCCTTGCATCAAGGTTTGCCCGGTCGGCGCGACCTATCAGGATGAAGAAGGAATTGTGCGCCAGAACTATGCCCGCTGTATCGGTTGCCGCCTTTGCACAGTCGGCTGTCCTTACACTGTGCGCTATTTCAACTGGTCGGCTCCGGAGTGGGTGTCGCCTTTGAGCGAACATCTCAACCCCGACCGCGTGGAAGGCAGCGGCGTCTTGGAAGGTCCTTCCATTCGCCCGCGCGGCGTAGTGGAAAAATGCACGTACTGTATTCACCGCTTGAAGAAAGCCCACGAACAGGCGGACGCGGAAGGACGCGAGTTCCGCGCCGATGAGTATGTGCCAGCCTGCGTGCAAACCTGCACCGGCAAGGCGCGTTTCTTTGGCGACCTGGACGACCCGACTTCAACCGTCGCTCAACTTTCTCAGAAGCGCCGCGCTTTCCGCTTGCTGGAAGAAGCGGGTACGAATCCCAAGACCATCTACTTACAGGAAGGCTAATCCATGAATAAAGCATGGCATCCTAAAAACGAACGCGAAGAAATTGTTTTAAGCCCTATTCATGCGGTTACGAATAACGACCTCTGGCTGTGGGGCATCCTGGCGGCTATCCTTTTGGCGGGACTTGTCTCCTGGGGAATTCAGTTCTTTGTGACCGGTCTCTCCGCTACCGGGTTGAACCGCCCCGTGTATTGGGGTTTGTATATCACGAACTTCGTCTTCTTCATCGGGCTGGCGCATTCTGGGACATTCATCTCAGCCATTTTGCGGCTGGCAGGTCAAGGATGGCGCAAGCCGCTGACCCGCGCCGCGGAAGCGATTACGCTCTTCAGTTTGCCCTTCGGCGTGACCAGCATCCTGATTGATATGGGCCGCCCCGACCGCGTCTTGAACATCTTTATCTACGGGCGTTTCCAGTCGCCGCTGTTGTGGGACATCACCGCAGTCTCGCTGTACTTGTTCTCCAGCGTTGTATTCTTCTATCTCTCGCTGCTGCCGGACATCGCCCTGTGCCGCGACCGCCTGACCGAAGTCCCGGCTTGGCAGCATCGCATGTATGAAATATTATCCCTGGGATGGACTGGCAGAAACGGTCAGTTCGAACGTTTGGAAAAAGCGCTGGACGGCATGGCGATTTTCATGACCATGTTGGTCATTACGGTGCATACCGTCGTCTCCTGGGTCTTTGGCATGACCATTCAACCCGGCTGGCACACCGCCTTAATTGGACCTTTCTTCCTGCTCGGCGCGATTTTCTCCGGCACGTCGGCTGTGGTCATCGTGTTGGCAATTCTGCGCAAAGCCTATCACATGGAGAACGTCCTGCCCGTCAGCCTGTTCAACTCCCTGCGTAAACTGCTAATCACGTTCACACTGGGCTGGCTGTATATGATGATTGCCGAAAACTTGACCACTTCCTATGGCAACCTGCCGGAAGAGATGCGCGTGCTCGGACAAAAAACTGGCGGCGATTTCGCGATTATGTTTTGGGCAATGTGGATTTTGGTGTTCTTTGTCCCGCTGTTGATATTTATTTTCAAGGGCAAGGATAACATCCCCTGGATGGTCGGCGCTACCGTGATGGTTAATATCGGTATGTGGATGGAACGCTTCATTGTCATCGTCCCGACCGAAACCCGCCCGCGCTTGTTGTACGAACTGACGAAAGGCGTCTATCGTCCGACCCTGATTGAATGGGTCATCACCGCCTCACTTTTCTCAGGATTGATTTTGCTGTACTCCATGTTCACCCGCTTTTTCCCCATTGTTCCACTATGGGAAACAGCCGATTCCTTAGAACCCGAGGAAAACGAGAAACCAGTTATAGGTTTTCGTCAGCATAAATTTGGCGCGACTAGTAGCGCCATGTTAAAAGGAAAATAACCCATGTCTATAGGATACTTATTTGTCAATACGCCGGGCATTGGCGGCATTGTCGCCACCGTCGTTATCGGCACAGCCGCCGTGATATACTTTTTATTAACCCGCTGGATTATCAACGGCGATAAAAAAGAAGAAGAATAGCCGCGCAAAAGACGCACGCTTTAGAATCTTTCCGGCAACGGAAAAGCCGCCGCGTTGCGTGCCCTGTTTCGTTGGACTACCCTTACAGGGGGCTTCGCACAAGTCCTGCCTCAGTTCGTGGAAGTCCGCTAAAGCGGACTCGTCGCGTAGCGACCAGCCCCGAAGGGCTTCCATACACTAAGCAGGCGGCTTTCGCGAGGCATCCTTTAGGACAGCCCCGCGAGACTTTCCACCAAAAATGAACTTGACCAAACAAACCCATTTTCTTGACGCACTCTACTCCGGGCTGGCAGAAACGCTTGCAAGTCCGGGGACTTTGGGTTTGCCAGCCTGGATGTCGCTCGCGGGAAAAGAGTGGCCGTTCTTTAATGAGGTGACTCGTCTCGCGGCTATGATCGGTACCAAGGCGTGGACGCGGGCGGCTGTCGCTTTAAGCGAAGTGTCATCGTCCGCGCTTACAACCCGCCAGGCGGAATATGAGCAATTGTTCGTCGGCGCGACACATCCCCCCATTTGGCTTTACGAGTCGCATTATGTGGATGGACGCATGTTGGGTCCGACCACCTTTGCATTGAGCAAGTTGTACACTGCCTGTGGGCTGGAAGCGGATGGCGCGGAGTTGCCCGACCATGCCGCATTGGAATTATCTTTTTTGGCTTACTTGGCGCGTCAGGAAAGCGCCGCGATGGATGCCGTTCAAATCAGAGAATGGGGAGAAACGCGCAAACTATTTATCAAAAGTCATGCCGGAGTTTGGCTGCCTGAGGTGGGGAAAACTCTGGCGCGTTCCAATTATCCGGCTTGGGTCGCGATTGGACTCCTGCTGACTGCCAGCCTAACCGAACAGAAAATCACTCCACAGTTAAAAACTACTTCGCCACTTCTGCCGCAAATTAAGGAGATGGACAAATGTATCTTGTGCGGCTTCTGCGTTCAGGTCTGCCCGACCCGTGCGCTTGCCATTCACGAAGACCGGGAGACGACTTCATTGTGGTTATCTTCGCCGCTCTGCGTTCATTGCAATAAGTGTATGCATGTCTGTCCTGAAAAGGTCATTGAGATGGGCGAAGAAAACCTGCCCAGTCATTTAATTCTATTGTGCGAATCGCCGCGCGGCATTTGTCCCAAGTGCGGTGAGCCAACTTTCAGCCAGGCGGAGATCAAAGCCGTTGTCGATAAAATCGGAAACCCACCTTGGGTGGAATACTGCCTGAAGTGCCGAACCATCGCTTGAAAAATTATAACTGCTCAACCATCCGTCATTGCGAGCATCCTGAGCGGAGCGTAGCGAAGTCGAAGGATGCGAAGCAATCTCCTCATTGGCGCGGAGATTGCTTCGTCGGGAAGAACGCCATCCTTGCAATGATGTTCATTTAGGTGCGGAATAAATTCCGCGTTATGTGATGAGTACCGAAACTGGTTCCAACTTCTGGCCCCTTAAAGTTAGTTTGCGCCTGCGGGTGACGCTGGCAGTGGTATTTCCTTTGCTGGTTATCTTGGGGACTTTGACCACGCTCCAATATCAACGCCAAAAAAACGCCATCCTTGAAAACGTCTCGCTGGTCTCGTCCTACGCGGGGCAGGTGATTCAAACGCATCTCAGCCGCGATGTTCCCGAAAATCATCCCGCCGAATTGGAAATTTTTTTCAACCAGATGAGTCAAGATAAAAATTTTCGGGTTGCGTATTTTCTGGATTCGTCGGGGAAGATTCTGTACGCATCGAACTCAGCCAACGTGGGACAGACCCTCTCCAACTCCGCGCCCGATTGCCAGCCCTGTCACCGCCTGCCCGTTCAGCAAAGACCGCCCGCCAGTTTGGTGGTGACGGCGGGAAGCGGCGAGCGCGTTTTCCGCAGTATGTTCCCAATTGAGAATGGACCCGCTTGCGTCGCTTGTCACGCGGATGATGGCAAACCGCTTGCTCTGCTCCTGACCGATACGCCTGTTGCGCCGCTGGAAGGTTCGCTGACTTCCGCTTTCCGCGAGAATATCATCTGGTCGCTGGGCATGTTGCTGGTGACGATTCTCATTGTCAATCTGGCGCTGAACCGACTGGTCATTCAGCGGCTGGTACATCTGCTCGATGCGCTCAGTCAGTTTGGTCAGGGAAGTTTCCACTTGCGCCTGCCCGCCCAATCGCCCGATGAAATCGGTCAACTGGCGGACGCATTCAACGAGATGGGACAGCGCATCGAAGATAACGCCTTCAAAACGCAGGAACTCTCCGAGCAGTTGCAGCAACGCAGTTCCGAACGCGGCGAACTTTTGAAACGTATCATCGGCGCGCAGGAAAGCGAACGCCAGCGCGTCGCGCGCGAAATCCACGACGACCTGGGACAAGCCCTGGGCGGAATCTCCTTTCAATTGGAAGCCACCCGCCGCCTGTTCCAGAGCGACCCGCCGCGCGCCCGTCAGCAACTGGATCAGGCTCAAGGACTGGTTGCAGATACGACCGAGCGCATGTACGACATCATCCTGGCGCTGCGTCCCTCCGAGTTGGACGACCTGGGGCTGGTGTCTGCCATCCGCTCGCAAGCCGAGCGCGTCTTCGCCAATAGCGACATCCATTTTGAAATGGACACGAGCCGCTTCACGTCGCGCCTGCCCGCTGAAGTGGAGACCGCCGTGTACCGCACTTTGCAAGAGGCGCTCAGCAACATCGTCCGCTACTCGCGCGCTTCGCGCGTCAAAATTACCTGCGCCTATCAAAAGGGAATCTTTGAAGCCGAAATTACAGACAACGGCAAGGGTTTCTCGCTGGATGAAATCAAGTTCACGCAAGCCAGTCCGCGCGGACTGGGGCTGTTGGGGATGCAGGAGCGCATCGCCCAGTGTGGCGGAGGGTTGACCATTGACACCCATCTCGGCTCTGGCACGAGAATTTTGCTGCGCATCCCCATCGAAAGCGAGCCCAACCATGAGTAAAAAAATCCGCGTGCTAATCGCTGACGACCATGCCATCCTGCGTTCGGGCGTGAAAATGCTGCTGGAGGCTGACTCCAATATCGAGGTGGTCGGTGAAGCGCTGGACGGCAACGAAGCCTTGAAACTGGTCGAGCAGTTGAAGCCTGATGTGACGCTGATGGATATTGCCATGCCAGGCATGGACGGTCTCGAAGCCACGCGCCGCATCAAAGCCCAGTGGCCCGAAGTCGCCGTTCTTGTCCTGACCATGCACCGCTCGGAGGAATATTTCTTCGAGATGCTCAAACTCGGCGCGTCGGGCTACCTGCTGAAAGGCGCCCAGCCTGAGGAATTAATCAACGCTGTGCAGACCGTCGCGCGCGGCGAGATTTTCCTGTACCCGAGCATGGCGGGCAAACTGGTGCGCGACTACGTCAGCCGAACGGGGAACGCTTCCAGCCTGGACCCGTCGCTGAGTCCGCGCGAGAACGAGATTCTGCGCCTGCTGGTGGATGACTTTAGTTCCAAAGAAATCGCCGAGAAATTGGTGGTCAGCATCAGCACCGTCCACACCCACCGCAATAATCTCATGCGGAAACTGGGATTAAGCAGCCGCCGCGAACTGATTCAATATGCGCGTCAGAAAGGGCTATTGGGGGATGGTTTGACCGAGGAAAAATAAATACTGAGACTTCCGAAGCCTGTCAGAGCAACTTTTGTTTCAGGAAGCCACGCCCACGCCAGCCATCACGCCCAACGACTACTACCGTCCACTCCGTGTCCAAAAAGCGCGCGGCATAAATGTTGCGCCACAATTCCCAAACTCCGTGCGCTCCGTGTCCAAAAAATGCGCGAGGTGAATGTTGCGTTGCGGGTTATCGCGCCGGTTCAAAGCGGGCGGTAAAGTGGCGCAGCAGTTCGGGGGCGTAGGTGAACTGGTAGCCGCGAATCGCCCCGGCGCGGGAAACAATCCGTCCAAACGTATCCGCCACGTAGTCGAGGTGACTTTGGGTGTAGGTGCGGCGCGGCACGGCCAGGCGCACCAATTCCAGTTTGGGGAAAACCATTTTTCCAGTATCCGGGTCGGGGTGGGCGAACATGACCGAGCCGATTTCCACCGAGCGAATCGCCCCCTCCAGATACAATTCCACGCCCAGCGCCTGGCCGGGAAATTGCGCCTGCGGGATGTGCGGCAGCAGCGCCCCGGCATCCACATAAATGGCGTGACCGCCCGCCGGTTCAATCATGGCAATGCCCTGTTCGCGCAGACGCGCCGCCAGGTAGGCGATTTGCCCCACGCGGTAGGCCAGGTAGCTTTCGTCGAGCGCCTCGTACAGGCCGACGGCCATCGCGTCCAGGTCGCGCCCGGCCAGGCCGCCGTAGGTGGGAAATCCCTCACGCAGAATCAACTCATTTTGGATGTTCTGGAAAAGTTTTTCATCGTTGGTACACAACAGGCCGCCGATGTTGACAATGGCGTCTTTTTTGGCGCTCATCGTCATGCCGTCGGCATGGGAAAACATTTCGCGGGCAATTTGCTGAACGGATTTCTCGGCGTAGCCCGGTTCGCGCTGTTGGATGAAGTAGGCGTTTTCGGCGTAGCGGGCGGCGTCAATGTAGAACGGGATGCCGTGGGCGTGGTAGGTTTCCGCCACTGCGCGCAGATTCGCCATCGAAACAGGCTGTCCGCCGCCAGCATTGTTGGTGACCGTTATCATGCCAAAGGGGATTTTTTCCGCGCCGGTTTTTTCGATGAAGGCTTGCAGTTTGGCAATATCCATGTTGCCCTTAAACGGGTGCAGGCTGGCCGGGTCGTAGGCTTCGTCAATAATCAGGTTGGTCGGGCGTCCACCGCGGGCGCGGATGTTGGCGTCGGTGGTGTCAAAATGCATATTGGAGGGAATGTACTGCCCCGGCTTGACGAGGCAGGCCGCCAGGATATTTTCGGCGGCGCGCCCCTGATGGGTGGGGACGAAAAATTTGAAGCCCATGATGTCGCGGACGGCTTCCGCCAGCCGGTAGTAGGAACGCGCTCCGGCGTAGGATTCGTCGCCCTGCATCAGCGCCGCCCACTGATTGTGGCTCATCGCCCCGGTACCCGAATCGGTCAGCAGGTCAATGAAAATATCTTCGGCGCGCAGGGCGAACAGGTTATACCCGGCGGCGGCGATGGCGGCGCGGCGCTCGGCGGGCGCCGGCAGGCGGATGGGTTCAACAACTTTGATGCGGAAGGGTTCGGGGGTGTATGCGGGCATTCCAATCTCCTTGAGGAAGTGAATGGATGAACCCGGCAAGTGTAGCACGTCTCACGGCAAAGAGAAATTTTTTACAAAGGATGGTGCCACAAGGGGCCTGGCCTTGCGCCTGCGCGGAAGTCCCACAGCTGAGAGCCGTCCCCGCCGGACAAGATTGATATTGATAGCCAGGCGTGGCGCTTGAGCGGTTCTCCGGTGTTCCGGTTGGACGGTTTTCCGGCGCGGCGGGGGCGCAAGCCGTCAGCAGGGCGAGCAAGACCATCAGCGTGAGTCGTTTCAGCATGGCAAATTTCCTCCCGAACAGGGGGATTTTATCACCAGGCGTGGCGCAAATCTGAGATTTGCGCCACAAGTCCCGGCGGGCCTAGCCTTGCGCCTGCGCGGGAGTCCCACAGCTGAGAGCCGTCCCCGCCGGACAAGAGTGATATTGATAACCGGGGCGTGGCGCTTGAGCGGTTCTCCGGTGCTCCGGTTGGACGGTTTTCCGGCGCGGCGGGGGCACAAGCCGTCAGCAGGGCGAGCAAAACCATCAGCGTGAGTCGTTTCAGCATGGCAAATTTCCTCCCGAACAGGGGGATTTTATCACCAGGCGTGGCGCAAATCTGAGATTTGCGCCACAAGTCCCGGCGGGCCTAGCCTTGCGCCTGCGCGGAAGTCCCACAGCTGAGAGCCGTCCCCGCCGGACAAGAGTGATATTCATAACCAGGGGGTGGCGGTGGCGCGGTTCTCCGGTGTTCCGGTTGGACGGTTTTCCGGCGCGGCGGGGGCGCAAGCCGTCAGCAGGGCGAGCAAAATCATCAGCAGGGTGAGATGTTTCAGCATGGCAAATTTTCTCCCGAACAGGGGAATTTTATCACCAGGCGTGGCGCAACATCTGAGATTTGCGCCACAAGTCCCGGCGAGCCTAGCCTTGCGCCTGCGCGGGAGTCCCACAGCTGAGAGCCGTCCCCGCCGGACAAGATTGATATTGATAGCCAGGGCCTGGCGCTGGCGTGGGGCTTCCGCCGCCACCACGTGCGGGTATCACACAGCATTGAGCAAGACACTGATATTCCGGCCCCCAACCCAGTTCTTGACACGTACCATATCCACTGCCACATTCTGCCGGGTCACAGGCGGCATATACCTGTATTGTCCCAATCAAGACAAGACCAAAGACAAATAAAAACAAGCGTCTGATGTATGTCATCTAATCAAGTATCGCACAATAAAAAAGCATAATCAAGCAGGTATTCGGGTCTACTGAGTCAAACCCCCCTTGATTAAAATTGACTTTAGATTGTTATCTCCACGTGATGGATAGCCAGAAATAGAACCTCCAGAATTTCTAATTAGCCACCAATAAAAACTAGGCATGTTTGATGCAGTTAGGCCAGAAGAGTAGTGAACGTTTATTAATCCTAAGTAGAAATACATGTTTTTACCTTCAAAATTTAACCCCATACCCTCATCATATTCGTTATCATTAAAAGCAGTGATATTTTTCATCCTTGATGTTTTCACCAGCGCAATTGACATTTCACTAATCCCCCTCACGTCTTCCGGCGTCTCGCCTTCGTGCATAAACCAAATCGTGTACGGATGCTGTTCGTAGCCCGGGGTGGCAATCTCGTTTGCCCAAATGTTTTTGATTTGCACCTGCCGCCAGTCGGCTTCCTGTCCGCTTTGCTGGGCGGTTGCCCACAGCGCCATAAACTGTTCAAAGGTGGTATCGGTTGCGGGACCGCTTCCCTCCGGCCCGCCTTTTTTGAGCCAGACCTTATACAGGCTTCGGGCGATAAACTCGGCGTAGGCTTTTTCTCCAACCGTCACTTTTGTGATAACCGGGTCAAGGGATTGGTCGGTGATCAGGCTGGCGTTGATTTGTACGCCCATGTACTCGACCGCGACTTTTTGTTCATAGTTGGGCTTCAGGTCAATCTGCTCTGCGGGCGCTTCGGTCGGCGTGGCGGTGGGGGCTTCGGTTGGGGTGGCGGTCGGCGGCGGGGTGGGGGTTGAGCGGTTCTCCGGTGCTCCGGTTGGACGGTTTTCCGGCGCGGCGGGGGCGCAAGCCGTCAGCAGGGCGAGCAAAACCATCAGCGTGAGTCGTTTCAGCATGGCGAATTTCCTCCCGAACAGGGGCATTTTATCACCAGGCGTGGCGCAACATCTGAGATTTGCGCCACAAGTCCCGGCGAGCCTAGCCTTGCGCCTGCGCGGGAGTCCCACAGATGAGAGCCGTCCCTGCCGGACAAGAGTGATATTGATAGCCAGGGCATGGGGGTGGCGCGGTTCTCCGGTGTTCCGGTTGGACGGTTTTCCGGCGCGGCGGGGGCGCAAGCCGTCGGCAGGGCGAGCAAAACCATCAGCGTGAGTCGTTTCAGCATGGCAAATTTCCTCCCGAACAGGGGAATTTTATCACCAGCCGTGGCGCAAATCTGAGATTTGCGCCACAAGTCCCGGCGGGCCGTCCCCGCCGGACAAGAGTGATATTCATAACCGGGGCCTGGAGGTGGCGTGGGGCTTCCGCCACCGCCACCGCCTGCGGGTATCACGCAGCATTTTGCAAGACACTGATATTCCGGTGGCCCCCAGTCCATTTCTTGGCAAGTACCAGTATCACGAGTGCCACATTCTGCCGGGTCACAAGCAGCATTGACTTGTTGTGTCCCAAGCATAACAAAAATGAAGGCAATAATAATTAAAAACGCGCGTTTGGTGTGTATCACTTAATCAAGTATCTCACAGTAAAAGGGAATAATAAAGAAGATATTTGGGTTTATTGAGCTAATCCTCCGTTAAGCAAAATCGCTTTTAGCTCTTTCTCTATTTTAGCTGATTCTATGGATAAATAGCTTCCAGAATTTCTAATTAAAAACCAGTTAAAACTCGCCACAAAATTTGCCGTTCTTCCGGAGTTATAAGGATCAGAAGGTAATCCTGCATAGGAATACATCTTTCCATCATCAATATTTGTTCCCATCCCAGTACTGTATACATCATTAAAAGCAGTGATATTTTTCATCCTTGATGTTTTTACCAGCGCGATTGACATTTTACTAATCCCCCTCACATCTTCCGGCGTCTCGCCTTCGTGCATGAACCAAATGGTGTACGGATGCTGTTCGTAGCCTGGGGTGGGGATATCGTTTGCCCAAATATTTTTGATTTGCACCTGCCGCCAGTCGGCTTCCTGTCCGCTTTGCTGGGCGGTTGACCACAGCGCCATAAACTGTTCAAAGGTGGCAGCGGTTGCGGGACCCGTTCCATCCGGCCCGCCTTTTTTGAGCCAGACCTTATACAGGCTTCGGGCGATAAACTCAGCGTAGGCTTTTTCTCCAACCGTCACTTTTGTGATAACCGGGTCAAGGGATTGGTCGGTGATCAGGCTGGCGTTGATTTGTACGCCCATGTACTCGACCGCGACTTTTTGTTCATAGTTGGGCTTCAGGTCAATCTGCTCTGCGGGCGCTTCGGTCGGGGTGGCGGTGGGGGCTTCGGTGGCGGTCGGCGGCGGGGTGGGGGTCGGCGGCGGAGTGGGGGTATTCTCCGGCGTGGCGGTGGCGCGGTTCTCCGGTGTTCCGGTTGGACGGTTTTCCGGCGCGGCGGGGGCGCAAGCCGTCAGCAGGGCGAGCAAAATCATCAGCAGGGTGAGATGTTTCAGCATGGCAAATTTCCTCCCGAACAAGGGCATTTTATCACCAGCCGTGGCGCAAATCTCAGATTTGCGCCACAAGTCCCGGCGGGCCTAGCCTTGCGCCTGCGCGGGAGTCCCACAGCTGAGAGCCGTCCCCGCCGGACAAGAGTGATATTCATAACCAGGGCGTGGCGCTTGAGCGGTTCTCCGGTGTTCCGGTTGGACGGTTTTCCGGCGCGGCGGGGGCGCAAGCCGTCAGCAGGGCGAGCAAAACCATCAGCGTGAGTCGTTT
>Ga0210033_1004021_pt1 | contig 11535 bp, 10 predicted proteins | sample CryGeymeta201501_FD_185465 | JGI IMG/M metagenome (GOLD analysis project Ga0210033, IMG submission 185465) | Groundwater microbial communities from Crystal Geyser aquifers in Utah, USA - Crystal Geyser metaG 2015-01 (SPAdes) (version 2) | ecosystem: Environmental > Aquatic > Deep subsurface >... | reverse complement strand
CAGCGGCAGTAAGGGACACGATCTCTCTCCTCTGAGAATATCATGCCGCCATAATGTAGAACGACCGTTCTATTTGTCAAGAGGGATTTTGCGATAAGCAATCCCGGAGTGATGCCGTCTTGTTATTTCTCAGGTTTGCAAGCCAGTCCTTTTCGAGAGGATCCGTTTCAATTATCCTGGCACCGATTTCTGTCGCAACGGCGCGGGCGCTCCTTAAGTCAAATCCTTTTTGCACGAAGATAACGTCTATCCCTTTCTCTTTTGCCAGATCCACTATTTTTCTCATGTGATCAAACTGATTTTACCCGAAGGAAGGCCCTTGCCAGCATAATGCGTTAAAAATTCTCTCCGTTTAACTAAGGTATGTTCGAAATCATCTAAAGCACTCAAGAGTTCTCCATAACTTTTATCAGCAACCCAGAGAATCGAGAAATCGTGCCACGAAAGAGGAAAGGAAGATATAGAGGTAAACTCAATTTCAGGATATATCCTTTTCGGCAAGACGGAATCCATATACAACTCGAACCAGATGATCTGACCGCGATCAACAACTTTATCCAATAAAGGCTGTTCAATGATTCCCAATGAGCCAATTTCCCTTCCGTTGATAAAAATTTTCCCCCAACATCCTGCCTGTTGCCAAGGTTGATTATCGTTGTCAATAGGTATGATATTTACATTTCTATTTTGGCATATAAAAACAGCTCCCTCAAGGGCTCCTTTAATTTCGAAGAAGTGTTCTGTCAAGTTTCGATCTTTTTGCGAAGAGAAGCTAATTCCAGCTAACCGACTCGCCTCGGCCTTTTCGGCTTTCTCATCGCCCCATTGTTCACCAAAGATTTTACCGATCTCAAAAAGCCTAAAATCCTCTTGGTATAATTTATTTATATCGATCAATGCTAAAAGATTTGGTATCAGTGTCGTTCTGAGGATCTTGTTCTGTTGTGTACTTGGATTGGCAAGCTCCAATGCTCCCTCTGGTGGAATAAAACCGATTGTCTCCAGCCAGTTTGAATCAAACCACGCATAAGTGTGCACTTCGATAAAGCGTTTCGCGGAAGATAGAAATCTTCTTACCTTATGCTCTGTGCTAAGAGATAAATTTTCTTTAGTTGGTTCTGTTGAAATTTCAGGTAACCGCATAGGTATATTGTCATATCCATATATTCTCAGAACCTCTTCTACAATATCTTCAGGGATACTTATGTCACGTACACTTCGATAGGGTGGCACTTCCACATGTAACTCTCCGGACGTTAAAAAAAATGATTGAAACCCTAAACGCTTCAATATATTTGTTACCTTTTCATCGGGAAGTTGCGTTCCCGCGCGTTGACTCAAAAACTTTGGTGGAAGAGTTAACTGACGTGTTTCACCGGATGCCGAACCGGAAAATGAAAATCGGCTGGATGCTTTACTAAAATGTCCTGCTGCTTTTAATAGGTACAGGAAGCGTCCAACGCTTTCCCTCACAAAAAACGGGGGGAGGTTTTTCTCAAAACGCAAACTTGCATCAGAACGAAGATCCAACCGAATTGATGTATGGCGGATCAATGCTCCTCTGAAGTTAGCGGCTTCCAGAAGAAGTTTCTTGGTCTTTGTGTCCACTGCAGAATTGAAACCTCCCATTACACCAGCTACTGCTACCGGACAATCTCCTGACCAGATCATCAAGTCGCCGCGAAGCATCTTCCGTGTTTGCCCATCAAGGGTTTCAAAATTCTGCTCCCTATCCATCAAGCCTACACGAATATTACTGGAAAGCTTATCAGCATCGAATGCATGAAGGGGTTGGCCGACTTCGAGCATTACGTAATTCGTCAAATCAACAAGAAGGGAGATGGATCGTTGGCCGATTGCATTCAGACGCCGCTGAATTTTCAATGGAGCAGGACTATGCCTGGGGGCGAGCAGTTCGATACATCCGTAGGCGGGGCAGTCCTCGGGATCATCTATCGAAATAGGATAATACGGAAGATCATCAAACAGGCACAAGTCCACTTTTTCAATTGGTCTTAATTCTCGCCCCAAAATAGCAGCTACTTCCCTTGCTATCCCGTAGTGGCCCCAAAGGTCAGGTCTGTGAGTCAAGCTTTTGTTATCAATATCGAGAAGACAATCCTCTTTCGGCACATAGTTGGATAATAACGAACCATTATGAATATTATCGGGACATTCAAGAATAATTTCGTGAATATCGTTCCAGCCTAATTCGCTGGATGAGCAAAGAACTCCCTCACTTTTATATCCCTCTATTTCTCTTTCCTCGACCAATCCATTCGAGATTTCTGAACCTGCGGGAGCAAAAACTGTTTTTAAGCCAACTCTGGCATTAGGAGCTGTACATATTGATTGGAAAGTTTTACCCCCACATTCAACCGTAACAAGGTTCTTAATGGGAGCTTCGGAAATAGTTACGCATTTAACTATTTCGCCAATTAATATTCCATCAACAAAATGGTTCAAATATTCAACACCCTCTATCTCCGCCATTGCCATAGTAAGACGTTCGGCCAAGGTTTCCTGATCTATACCGGAGATGTCAACAAAATCTGATAACCACTCAAGCGATATTTTCATTGTTCTTTTCTCTTTTCTTATACAGTTGCGATGAATTGAGAATTGAAACGGATGTCACCGCAGTTGAATAGACGAATTTCAGGAATGCTGAACTTCATCATTGCCAGCCTTGTTAGGCCGAGGCCAAACGCGAATCCAGTGTATTTTGAAGGATCGACACCCCCGTGTTTCAAAACCATGGGATGTACCATGCCGCAAGGTATCAATTCTATCCATCCTGTTCGGCATGTAAGGCATCCCTTTCCGCCGCATAGCAAGCACTGAATATCAAGTTCAAATCCAGGCTCTACAAACGGGAAGTAGCCTGGGCGGAGGCGAATTTTGACATCATCTCGATGGAATACCTCGCTAAGCAGGGTTTTCATGACACCTATTAGATGGGCTACCGAAATATCGCGATCAACCATCAAGCCTTCGAGTTGGTAAAAAGTATTCTCATGTGATGCATCAACATTTTCGTATCGGAAACATCGTCCGGGAAAGATTACCCTGAGCGGTGCGCCAAATTTTTTAAGGGCAGGGACCTGATTAGAAGATGTATGCGTTCTTAGTACCATTCCATTTTTCAACCAATAGGTGTCCTGCATATCACGCGCAGGGTGATCGTTGGGGATATTTAATGCATCAAAATTGTTGAACTCGGAAACAACCTCCGGACCGGTCATAGCCGAAAAGCCCATGCCCTGGAATATCGCTTCCAATTCTATTTGAACAAGGTTGACAGGATGGATCGCACCGATCCTTGAATCCTTTCCAGGTAAACTCACATCGATTTTTCGGACTAACGTAACATTGTCCCCGACCAATTTTGCCTCTACTTCGATCATGGTTTCTTCGAAGTGTTTCTTTAACGTGTTAAATTCAATGCCAAATCGCTTCTTTTCCTTAGCGGACATCAACTGAAAGTCAAAACCGTCTTGTAAACGGCGAAAAACACCTTTTCTACCCATATATTTAACTTTGAGTTTTTCAATGTCGTCAATAGCTTTCGCCTCTAGCACCTCCTTGGCGAATGCTTCGCGTACCTCGTTGAAAGATATTGTTTCCATGTTTTTACCTAACTTCCTTTGAGATAATCTACGCTCGGAATCGCGACGGTTCAAGGTTAGACTAATGGTGACTATTCAGCCACTAAGACACCAAGACACTAAGATCATATAATTATTCTTTGAATACCCTTCTTGATGAGGGACACATTAAAATTAATAAGAAAACCAAGGCGCTTACCAGTCAATTTCAGATGGCTAAGTATCTGTGCTTCCCACACAGGGTTCATCTCGTCCACTCTATCCTTCGTGTCTTAGTGCCTTGGTGGCTACCTGAACAGTTACGATTCTTTCGTACTAAAGTTGATGTTTTATTTACATTACCATAAAATCTATGAATATCAAGACCAGAAAGATTACCACCCCAACCAAACCGCAAATAGAATTGTTGAAAACACTGGGGTGGGTGTGTGTAACCCCGGAACTTTGAATCTATAGTGAACGACATAAGTAAATTGTCATTTCGACCGAAGGCTGCCACTTTCTTCCCATCCGCTGAAGTGACAGGTTTTGCCAAGTCTATTCGAGTTTACCAAAGACTTTGAACGTATTGATAGTTTAAGATTCTTTTATCCTTTGTAAGAATCGTGGCATTCTCTTCTCGCGCCGTTGCCACAATTATCTGATCTGCTGGATCGTCATGGAAAGGCTTTGGAAGTACTGTTGAGCGATAGGCTATTATAGGTGTAAGATGGACAAATCTGAGTTTTGGCATTTCCAAAGCGGTACTTATCCATTCCTCCGGGTTATAGGAAATACCAATCTTCCCTTTTTCCAAAAGCTTACTGAATTCCCAAGGTGAGATTGCAGATAAAAGAAGCCCATCATATCCGTCTTCATTTTCAATCAGTTTTGTGACTTTCCGCGACAGATTTTGGGGGCGCATGTTCCACCAAACCCAGGTATGAGTATCGAGCAGGTATTTCATTGGCATGCTTCCCACATCCCTTCACCAAGCGGAGTGATTATATCCTTTTCGAAAACAAAAGCATCCGCGAGCTTGCCCAGGGTAGGCTTCATTTCGGATTTGCGATGAGGTACAACTTGAGCAAAAGGCTTGCCTCTTTTCGTTATGACGATGGTTTCTTGGTATTTTGCAACCTCGTTTAGTACTTTTAACGCATGTGCCTTAAATTCACTAATGGCCATTGTCTTCATGTGACCACCTCCTTTTTTCATAAAATAGTCAAATAAAGTGGTCAAGTCAAGAAAAATGTCAAAAGCAGATACCCACGGGCTTACGCCCGTGGCACTTAAAATTTGAAATAGAGCAGAACCGACAAAGTCAGCTGCCGGTGTGAAGCGCAGCGGAACTCCTGTCCGGTGAGCTGACAGGTTCTGCTCGCATGTTCACAAGCTCCTGTATCAGTAAGGATCAAGTCACCTTCTTGGCAAGCAACTCACGCACAGCGGGAATCAGTTCATTCGGAACTTCAACGAAAGTCTGGGATGTATCTTCCCAGGCAGCCTCATCTTCGGCAACCGCTTCCTCCTCAGTCTGGTTTTCATAATGATCAAGAACGCGCTTGATGCGATCTTCATCCCATCCTTTTGGAAACCTACTTTGTTTCATCGTCTTTGTCTCCTTCGGCCTCTACGCCGATATGCTCTAAGACGATGAAAAGATTACAAACCCAGATGACTTTCGACTTTTAAAAAGTGAGATTTTCAGTTTTTTTCGTAACAGTCTCTAATAACTATATTGCAGGCTTATTTAATTATTTGTGGATTCCCGTTAAGTTTGTATTGTTGGGGCCCCATGATGAAGTGTACAGTTAAAGAAAAGTGGACTCCTGTTTCCTCTTATGATAAGAATCGAGTGAGTAAAGATGTTTTCTGAAACAGCACAAAGATGTGGGTTACAAAATAAGATGAGAGAAAATTAGATGGATTGCCCTGCCGGTGTCTCGTGCGATGGTTTTCAAACACGGGGCGCGGACGGGTAAAAAAATAAATAAAAAGGAGGAAGTTTTTGAGATGGCAAAGGAAACAGTATCGAGGTACTGGGAAGACCTGGAGATTGGGGAAGAGTACACAACCCCTTCCCGCACCGTGACGGAGGCGGATATCGTAAGTTTTGCCGGTCTTTCCGGGGATTACAATGAGCTTCACACCAGTGAAGAGTTCTGTAAGAATACCGCCTTTGGAACCAGGATCGCCCACGGGCTTTTAGGACTGGCTCTCGCCTCCGGTCTCTTTACCCGCACGGAATTTTGCCTGCAAACGTCAAAAAACCTTGTCGCCTTTCTCGGCCTGGACTGGAAATTCAAGAGACCGATTAAGATTGGCGATACCCTTACCGTGAAGGTCAGGGTAGTGGATAAGAAGGAGACGAAAAATCCGGGGAGGGGAGTCTATACTCTGAAGAGAGAGGTGTATAACCAGCGGGGGGAGATGGTGCAGGAAGGCGAAACTCAATTGATGATAAAGAGAAGAAGTTAAGTGCCTAAAGTGAGCTAAAGTTTAAAGTGCCTAAAGTTATTTCAAAAGGAAATTCCTATACTATGAACTTAAAGGAGGACAGGTACGATGAGAGTAAAGGACAGGGTGGCAGTTGTCACCGGCTCCGGCAGGGGCATAGGTGAAACAACGGTACACAGGCTTTCCGAAGAGGGGGCCATGGTTGTAGTTACCGACATAAATGAGAAAGGCGCTATCAAGGTAGCCAACGACATAAAGGCCAGGGGGGGGAAGGCTGTCGCTGTAAAGACAGATATAACTAAGATTGCTGAGGTAGAGGCCTTGATGGAGATGGCGGTTAAAGAATTCGGCAGGCTGGATATCCTGGTCAACAACGCCGGATTCAACAGGGATATGCTGGTAAAAGATATGACGGAGAAGGACTGGGACGATGTTATAGATACCGATCTTAAGGGGGCGTTTCTCTGTGCCAAGTTTGCCTCGAAATATATGGTGGAGCAAAAATATGGAAAAATCGTAAACTTATCTTCCCGGGCATGGCATGGGAACCCGGGTCAGGCCAACTATTCATCTGCGAAGGCGGGGATCATAGGTCTGACCAAGTCCCTTGCCTGGGAATTGGGACGCTACAACATAAATGTCAATGCCATTGCCCCGGGTATGATCTCTACCGAGTTGGTGCAATCTCACCCCAAGTTTGAGATGATAAAGGAGAGGATGTTGGCGAATCAGCCGATAAAGAGGATTGGCGAGACCATAGATGTGGCCAACACGATCCTCTTCCTCGTCTCGGATGAATCGAGTTTTATCTCAGCGGAAGTGATTCATGTGAGCGGGGGGAGATTCGGTTAATGGTAACCATACTTAAAGAGGCCGGTGACAGAAAGAAAGGGCAGGAGAGAGTAATGAAGGAGATAGTCAAAAGGGTATTGGAAAAGAATTTCCAGGTAAGGGAATACGAAGGGACGGACAAAGTATGTAAGCTGGGTGAGGCGATCAGGAAAAACGTAAAACCCGGGATGACCATACATTTCTGCCAGACCGGTGTCAGGTGGTGTACGGCGGCCACATACGAGCTGGCGAGGCAGTTCTGGGGGAAAAGCCCCGCTTTTACAGTGGTCGGCATCTCTTTGAACCATCCCATCGCGGTTCTGGTGCACGGGGGTCTTGTAAAGAAGCTTATTACCAGTTACTGTGGGGATCCTTATTATACACCGGGACCGAATGCCGCCTTTCAAAGGGCCTATAAGGAAAAAACAACGGAAATAGAGATCTGGTCTATTTTATCCGTGCCCTTGAGATTGAAGGCCGCCGCCATGGGGGTGGCCTTCATGCCGACGAAATCGCTGATAGGGAGCAGCATGGCGGAAGAGAACAAAGCGGATTTCATCGTCATGGATGATCCCTTTGGAAGCGGGGAAAAGGTCGGGCTGCTCAAGGCCCTCTATCCCGATATCTCCATAACTCACGGCTGGGCTGCGGATAGATACGGCAATACCCTGCTTCTCCCGCCATACGCGGATAACATGTATGGATGTATGGCAAGTAAAAACGGAACTATCATAACGGTAGAAAAGATAGTTTCTACGGATTATATAAGGCAGTACTCCCACCTCATGAAACTCCCGGGGGATTATGTAGCGGCGGTATGTGAAGTCCCCTTCGGGGCGCATCCCAGCGGACTATCCAACAAGGGAATCGGCGATTTCCCCGTTTATTGCGAGGATTATGACTTTGTGGATGCGGTATGCAAGGCGGCGAAGGACCCGGAAGAATTTGACCGGTGGATAAATGAATGGGTCCTGGAATGCAGGGACCATAGTGACTATATCAAGAAGCTGGGCTATGAGAGAATCCTTCGCCTAAAGGGCCGGGTCCATCCCGATTCCTGGCGCTATGATGTGGAGGCGCTTACAAAGGAGTATGACTCTCCAGAATATACACCGTTAGAGATGGCGCTTGTCGTCGCCGGGCGGAAGACAAGAGAGAGAATTAGCAAAAATGATTACCGGACGATCCTTGCCGGTGCAGGAACCGCCAATCTTGCCGCCTGGCTTGCTTACTTTGCCCTGAAGGAGGAAGGATTTGACATAGAACTCATGGCGGAGATAGGGTTGTACGGTTACATCCCTACGCCTTTTGATCCGGCAGTCTTCAACCACCGGAACTTTCCCACCTGCAAGGCAATAACCGACATCCATGATGTGATGGGGATATTTTTGAGCGGTTCGAGAAACAGGTGCATCGGGACCCTCGCGGTGGGTGAGATAGACAAGTACGGTAATATCAATATCACAAAAATCCCTGAGAAACGCTTATATATCGTCGGTTCAGGAGGGGCAAATGATATCGCCAGTTCCGCCAGGGAGGTGATCGCCATCGCTGCCCAGATGAAGGAAAGGTTTTTAGATAAGGTGAGCTATATTACCTCCCCGGGGAAAGGTGTAAAAACCCTGGTATCTACGCTGGGTCTCTTCGAAAAAATAGGGGATGATCAGGAATTTACCCTTACCGGTTATTTCCGGAACCCCCGGTTTAACACCCCGGAAGACTGTATCCGTAACATCAGGGAGAACTGTAGTTGGGATTTAAAGGTTTCTTCCCATCCCCAGGAGATACCGCCCCCCAGCCTGGAAGAACTGATTTTGCTGAGGATGTTTGACCCGAGGAGATACTTCCTGGGATAAAAAGAAAGTCATAAGTCATACGTCGTAAGAGGAGGGCCACGCTCCGTCGTGGCCTAAACCTAAGTCATAAGTCAAAAGACGTATGACTTATGACGTATGACATATGACAGAGTAAGGAGGATGTATGTTGTTGAAAGGAATGAAAGTTTTGGATCTATCGTCATTGCTTCCCGGCCCGTTTTGCTCTCTCATGCTTGCCTCTCTGGGGGCGGAGGTGATTAAGGTGGAACCGTTGGGAGGGGGCGATCCCATGCGGCAGATGATCTCGGGGCTTTTTGCCTTTTTAAATCGTGACAAGAAGAGCATCACCCTGAATCTGAAAAGCGAAAAGGGGAAAGAGATATTTTTCAAGCTGGCAAAAGATTGCAACGTTATCTTGGAAGGCTTCCGGCCGGGAGTGGTCAAGAGATTGGGCGTAGATTATGAGAATGTCAAAAAGGTAAATCCTGAAATTATCTATTGTTCTATTTCCGGGTTTGGACAAACCGGTCCCTATGCGGATCTCCCCGGGCATGATCTCAACTACCAGGGTGTATCCGGTCTTCTGAGCATAAGCGGCGATATTGATTCCCCTCCCGATGCCGTCAGCGGGATTCAGGTAGCTGATATATGCGGGAGCATGTTTTCCCTCTCCTCGATCCTGGCCGCCTACAACTACTATTTGAGAGAGAAAAAGGGCGCTTATATAGATGTTTCCATGACGGATGGGCTGTTTGCCTGGATGGGGCCCCGTATCTGTGAATGGCTTGCCCAGGGGAAACCGGATAAAAAGACGTTTATGGCGCGGGGGTCTTACGGGATATTTCGGACAAAGGATGCAAACTATATCTCTCTCGGCACCGTGGAGACCCATTTCTGGGAAAATTTCTGCCGTCTCATCGGGCGGGCCGATCTCCTGACGGAGAGATACCATACCTGGGAGGATCGTAATAAATATAGTGAAGAACTCAAGCCCATCATGGAAAAGGTGATCGGCGAAAAGGACAGGGATGAATGGCTCAAGCTCGGCGAGGAAAACAATATCCCTGTATCGCCGGTCAACGCCCTTGCGGATCTTGATGCGGACCCGCATCTGGCATCCCGTGGCTTGATTGAACGAACCGGTGCCGGTAATAGCGGATATTTTGTCAATCCGTTCCCTGTAAAATTTTCCGAGAAGAGAGACGCCAAACTCTCCCCGGCCCCTGGGATAGGAGAACATAAAAAGACGCTTTTGCGGGGATTAGGGTATGGAGACGAGGAAATCGCATCTCTGGAGAGAGAAAAGGTAATTTAGTACTACTACGTAACTATTCGACATGGAAAAATATTTATAGATTTATGGAACTAAGTAGTTGTCACAAAATAATATGATCAATTTCGGGTAACGTTTGGCTTAATGGTATAGTTCCACTCACCATGAAAAGAGTCTTTGAGAAGATTAACCGCTTTAAGTTCTTTATCTGTTACTTTGACCCCTTTGGGGTAGCTGTTGGGGTCGATTTCGCATTCAACCTGAAGTCCGGTTTTGGTTGTTGTTGAGGAGATCAGGTTGACAATTACTTCATGGCTAATGAGTGGCTTACCCCGCCAATTCTGACTAATAAAAGAAAATAAACGATGCTCGATTTTGTTCCATTTACTGGTCCCGGGTGGGAAATGGCAAATAAAAATAGACAGTCCCGTTTCATTACTGAGTTTTTGCAGTTCTGTTTTGATAAGAACTCGTTTTTTCCTTGAGGAAGTATAGGGAAGAGAGATTTGTATGTCAAGAAAAAGGAGCAATGATAATGAAAAAAAGGAGAGTTTCTTTGAAGTGAAATGCAATTTTGTTTCTTTGGACTCTTGCTTTCGTCAATTGCAAGCCTCTTTAAGAGTACTGACGATCTTTTCCTGATCGTCATGGGTCATCTTATGAAAAAGAGGTAGAATAATCGTTCGGTCTTGAGCTTGTTCACTATGCGTTATCCGAGCGCAGGTTCCCGACGGGCAGTCACATTCGCCACGGGGAAGGCCACAACCCCAATCCTCCGCTTTATAGGCCGGCTCCCGATGAGCGCACATAACCCCACGGCGGGTGGAAATTCCAGCATTCAACATGGCCTGCATCACTCTTCGCTGGTCGCAGCCATCCGGAAGGCGTACGCAGAAACTCTGCCAATTACTTCTGGCCCACGGGGGTTCTTTCGGCAATACAATCCGGGTAAATTCAGCCAGTAACCTCCGATATTCCGATGCCAGCTCCCGCCTGCGTTCAATAATTTGGGAGAGTTTTTTGAGTTGTTCTTGGCCGATCGCTGCCTGTATATCCGTCATCCGATAGTTGTATCCCACCAGTAGATAAGACTCAAAAAGGACCTGGTTGGCTCCATGCCTCACCGTGTCGGAAACACTCATTCCATGTTGACGAAGAAGGCGGATTTTCCTATCCCATTCCGGATTGGCCGTGGTAATCATACCCCCGTCTCCAGTAGTAATGATCTTGCGGGGATGGAAGGAAAAGCAGGCTATATCGCCATGAGGCTTTCCAATTTTTTCCCATTTACCATTCCAAAAAATCTCACTACCGATAGCGCAGGCGGCATCTTCAATAACCAGTAGAGAACGTCTCCGGGCAATATCGAGAATTTTTTTAAGATCGCAGGGCATCCCCATCTGATGTACGCAAAGGATGGCCCGGGTTCGGTCGGTAATGGCTTCTTCTATAAGCAATGGATCTATGTTAAAGGTTTCCGGCTGAATATCAACAAAAACCGGCATTGCCCCACAATATCGGATGCTGTTGGCCGTGGCGATAAAAGAATGGCTGACGGTGATAATTT
>Ga0210033_1004020_pt1 | contig 11537 bp, 14 predicted proteins | sample CryGeymeta201501_FD_185465 | JGI IMG/M metagenome (GOLD analysis project Ga0210033, IMG submission 185465) | Groundwater microbial communities from Crystal Geyser aquifers in Utah, USA - Crystal Geyser metaG 2015-01 (SPAdes) (version 2) | ecosystem: Environmental > Aquatic > Deep subsurface >... | reverse complement strand
CGCCAGGTGTCGCCAATGGCAGCCACCAGGTCATAGGCGGTGCTGGTGGTGTTGGTGGCCGTGACAGCAGGTGGATTGCCCAGCGCGGCCAATGTAGCGGTGACGCCTTGCGCAACAGGTTAGGCGGGTGCTCGCGCAACGCCCGCATCACCATCACCACCACCACCGCAAGCGACCAACGGGGCAGCAGCCAGCACGGACAAACTTAAAGTCTTGAATTGAAAACCCATTTTTTTACCTTTTTATATGAACGCAAAATGGGTGTGTTCAACACGATCGTTGCGCATCCTCCCAGATTACGTGATGAATTCTCGGGGGGCGCGCTATGTCAAGTGTTTGATGGCCTTATGCGGTTTGAGGGGTCTGTTGGGTGTGGATGGTGTTGATCGGGGGGCATCCTATTTCTGCCAAAATACCCGTCATGCGCCTTACACCTGAAGAACACCTTGTTATCCGTGAGGCATCGTTACGCTACTTTGGCGTTCGCCCGCAGCTTTTTGGCTCGCGCGTCGACGACAACAAGCGCGGCGGGGATATTGATTTGTACATTGAGACTGCATGTGAGCCCAGAGAAGCCTTTGGGCGTGAAATGCATTTGGCAGCCGATCTTTGTCAACAACTTGGCGATCAAAAAATTGATGTGGTGGTAAACACTGGCCGGTTAAATTTGCCCATTTACCATGTGGCGCGTGAGCAGGGAGTTTGGCTATGAGCTTGCCCCTGGATGTTGCGTTTGCGCAATGTGAACGCCACGCGAGCATCAGGATGACGGCATTCAATGAGAGGTCTGCGCAGTTGACTGAAGCGCAAATGGATTCACCTGTCGCAGATTTATTGCGCTTGTTAAATCCATTTGTGATGCGATTTACTAACGTCCATGTTCAACAAGGACACCCCAAAGTACGCAACATGCGTGCCCTGCGTAGGGCGGGTTTCAACCCGCCATGGCCGACTGAAGTCGGCCCTACGACACGCCATTTTTGTCGGCTGTGGGCGTTGTTTCACGTTAAATTGCAGGACGCCAAGGGTCATCATGTGCTGCGGCAGTTTGCAACGGATGTTTTGCGAGAGCCGGTCGAAGATGCAGCGTTTTTGAAAATTCTCAAGCTTTTAGAGTGGCACGGTTATATGACGGCTCAGGCGTGGGCTCTGCAGCGCAGTGTGCGCCATGCATTGGCACACGCATTGGCACATGAATATGCAGAATATATGCTTCGCTTGGTCTTGGTTTTGAACAACGCTCGTGCCAAGGCTATAGAGCGGTTCGATTGGCTTTTCAAAATGAAATCCAAAGCTTTTTCCCTATGAATACATCTGACCTCAGCACCCTCGCACAAACCTTGGGCTTGCAGGCAAAACAGGCCTCAGCCCTTATGGCTAAAGCGTCTGCAGCTATTAAAAACAAAGCGTTAAAAAAACTGGCTGAATTGCTGCGCGCCAACGTGGACGCGCTGCAGCTTGACAACGCCAAAGACATTCAACGCGCGATCGAAGCCGGTCTGGCAGCGCCGCTGGTGGATCGGCTTAAATTGACCCCCAAGGTGATCGAAACCTGCGCCCAAGGCTGCGAACAGTTGGCCGCTATGGCCGATGTGATTGGCGAAATCATCGGCATGAAAGAACAACCGAGCGGCATTCGCGTCGGGCAAATGCGCGTGCCGATTGGCGTCTTTGGCATGATCTTTGAGAGCCGCCCGAACGTGACGATTGAGGCCGCGTCCTTGAGCATCAAAAGTGGCAACGCCTGTATTTTGCGCGGTGGTTCCGAGGCCATTGACTCCAACAAGGCGCTAGCCAAACTGGTGCAGCAGGCGCTGCTGATGAGCGGTTTGCCTGAGCACGCGGTGCAACTGGTGCAAACCACCGACCGCGCGGTGGTGGGGCAACTGATTGCCATGCCGCAGTATGTGGACGTGATCATTCCGCGCGGTGGCAAGGGGCTGATCGAGCGCATCAGCGCTGGTGCCAAAGTGCCGGTCATCAAACACCTGGACGGCAATTGCCACACCTACGTGGACGACCCGTGCGACCTGGCCATGGCGGTGCGCGTGGCCGACAACGCCAAAACCAACAAATACAGCCCGTGCAACGCCACCGAGAGCCTGCTGGTGGCGCGTGGTGTGGCGGCGCAGTTTTTGCCGCAGATCGGCCAGATTTACGCCACCAAAGGGGTGGAAATGCGCTGCGATGCCGAGGCACTTCAAATTCTTAAGGAAAATTGGCCTCTAGCCCTTGTTAATCAAGCGCAAGTAGCTATTGAAAGTGTAGCAATTAACGCACCTGTTTTGGTGTCAGCGCAAGAGGCAGATTGGTATGAAGAGTACCTGGCGCCGATCATCAGCATCAAGGTGGTGGCTGGGGTGGACGAGGCCATTGCGCACATCAACCAGTATTCGTCGCACCACACCGATGCCATTCTGACCCGTGACCACATGCATGCGCAGCAGTTCCTGCGCGAGGTGGATTCAAGCAGCGTCATGGTGAATGCCAGCACCCGCTTTGCCGATGGCTTTGAATATGGTCTGGGGGCAGAGATTGGCATCTCTACCGACAAGTTTCACGCCCGTGGACCGGTCGGCATCGAAGGCCTGACCTCGTTGAAATATGTGGTGCTGGGCGCTGGCGAAGTGCGCATCTGATGCAGAATCGAAGCTGCCTAACGTCCATGTTCAACAACGACACCCCAAAGCATGAAACATGCGTGCCCTGCGTAGGGCGGGTTTCAACCCGCCATTCTTGTCGGCTGTGGGCGTTGTTTCACGTTAATTGAGGGTTTTCAGGTTTAAAAGGGGATGGAAATGGCGTATATCAAATTGCAATCGGCATGTGTGCTGGCGCTCAGCCTGGGCATGACTGCGCTCGCGCAAGCCAGCGCGCCACTCGCCACAGAATACGGCTGTGTCAATTGCCACGGTGTCAATCCGCGTGGTGAAGCGCCAAGTTTTGAACTTTTGGCGGCCAAAATGTCCAAGTACCAAGGCGATGAAGCTGGTTTGTCCGAAAAAGTTGTCAAGTACCGCACGGGTGAACCCCTGGAGCACATTGATGCCCACGAACGCATCAGCGCCGCAACAGCCACTGTGCTGCTGCGCTGGCTTGCCGAAGGCGGCAAGTAGCGCTGGCACGGTTGTTTATCTGAAATTTTTAAAAAGGCATTTATGGTTCCGCATCTCGTCACTGCCCTGACCGGGCCCATCAACGAGCTGGAGCAGCGGGTTCTGGACTCCATGCCGGCCATTGAGCGCTGGTTTCGCCTGGAATGGATGGAGCACACGCCGCCGTTTTACAGTTCGGTGGATGTGCGCAATGCCGGCTTCAAGTTGGCTCCGGTCGACACCAACCTGTTTCCCAGCGGCTGGAACAACCTGACCCCGCAAATGCTGCCTCTGGCGGTGCAAGCGGCCATGGCGGCCATAGAAAAAATTTGCCCCGAGGCGCGCAACCTGCTGGTGATCCCGGAAAACGGCACGCCCAGCAGTTTTTACCTGGCCAACCTGGCGCAATTGCAGCGTATTTTCAACATGGCTGGGCTCAATGTGCGCCTGGGCTCGATTGACCCGGCCCTCAAGAAAAACACCACCTACGAGCTGCAAAGCGGTGAAACCTTGACGCTGGAGCCGGTGATTCGTGGCAAGCGTCGCCTGGGGCTCAAAGACTTTGACCCTTGCACCATTTTGCTCAACAACGACCTGAGCGCGGGTGTGCCCGGCATTCTGGAAGAAATCTACGAGCAATACCTGTTACCCCCCCTGCACGCGGGCTGGTCGACCCGGCGCAAGAGCACGCACTTCAGGTGCTATGAAGAAGTGGCCAAGCGCCTGGGCAAGCTGCTGGGGGTAGACCCGTGGCTGACTTACCCGCTGTTTGACCGCTGCGAAAACGTCAACCTGAGCGCCGCCAACGGCCTGGACTGTTTGCAGAGCCAGGTGGATGTGGTGCTGACTCGGGTGCGGCGCAAGTACAAAGAGTACGGCATCAAAGAGAAACCCTTTGTGGTGGTGAAAGCCGATTACGGCAGCCATGCACTCGGGTTTGTGACCCTGCGTGATGCCAAAGACCTGTCTGCATTGCAAGAGCGCATTGCCGCATTTCCCAAGACTGGCAAAACGGCTTTGCAAGCGCATGATTTTCTGGTGCAAGAAGGCGTGCAGACCCAGGAACACGTCAACGGTGCGGCGGCAGAACCGGTGGTCTACATGATGGATCGCTATGTGGTGGGTGGTTTTTACCGGGTGCACGCAGGGCGCGGCGTGGATGAGAGCCTGCATTCACCAGGCGCGGGCTATGTGCCGCTGGCGTTCGAGCACAGCACTCAGTTGCCGCAACCCGGCATCAAACCCGGTGTCAGCGCGCCCAACCGCTTCTACATGTACGGCGTGATCGGACGCCTGGCCATGCTCGCGGCCAGCTACGAACTTGAAGCCACCGACCCGGAAGATCAGGAAATCGAATAAGCGGTGTTTCTGACGCAAAATAGCGTTCCCTCATGACACGGAGTCCGGCGGTTCGTTGACGCTGGAATGCTTTTGGCAACCTCTCAATCGTCGCTTCGCGCACTCGTTCTGGGTGCCATTGGTGTGGTCTACGGCGACATCGGCACCAGCGTGCTGTACGCCGTCAAAGAAGTCTTTGGCTCGGGTCATGTGCCGTTCACCACCGACAACGTCATGGGCGTGTTGTCGATCTTTTTTTGGACCCTCACCGTCATCATTTCAGTCAAGTACGTCAGCCTGGTGCTGCGTGCCGACAACAATGGGGAGGGCGGTCTGGTGGCCATGCTGGCCCTGGCTTCGCAGTCGGTTAAAGACAAGCCTGCGTTGCGCCGCGTGCTGTTGTATGTGGGCATTTTTGGCACCTGCCTGTTTTATGGCGATGGGGTGATCACACCGGCCATTTCAGTGCTGTCGGCGGTGGAGGGGCTGGAGGTGGTGTCGCCCAACTTCAAGCGGCTGGTGATACCGCTTACCGTGGTCATTTTGTTTGGCCTGTTTGCGGTGCAAAAGCGCGGCACGGCTGACATTGGCAAATTTTTTGGTCCCATCACCCTGATCTGGTTTGCCTGCATTGCGGTGCTGGGGGTGTCACACATCGTGCACAACCCCGAGATTCTGTGGGCGCTGAGCCCGCATTACGCGCTGGGTTTCATGTGGGCGAATCCGGGCGTGACCTTTGTGATTTTGGGGGCGGTGGTGCTGTGCGTGACCGGCGGTGAGGCGCTTTACGCCGACATGGGGCATTTTGGCAAAAAACCGATCCGCATGGCCTGGTTTTGCGTGGTGATGCCAGCCCTGACCCTGAATTATTTTGGCCAGGGTGCGCTCTTGCTCAGCAACCCGGTGGCGGTCAAAAACCCGTTTTTCATGATGGCTCCCAGCTGGGCCTTGCTGCCTCTGGTGGGGCTGGCCACACTGGCTACGGTGATTGCCTCGCAGGCCTTGATCACCGGCGCTTTTTCAGTCACCAAACAAGTCATACAACTGGGTTATTTGCCGCGTTTTCAGGTGTTGCACACCAGCATCAAAGAGACGGGGCAAATCTTCATGCCCTTTGTCAATTGGGGCTTGTTTGTGCTGATTGTGCTGGCGGTGGCGCTGTTCAAAACCTCCAGCAACCTGGCCGCCGCTTACGGCATTGCGGTCACGCTGGACATGCTGATCACCACCGTGCTGACGTTTTTTGTCATCCGCTACGCCTGGCATTACCCGCTGTGGTTGTGCGTGGCCGCCACCAGTGTGTTTTTTGTAGTTGACGTGGCGTTCTTTTCTTCCAACATGCTCAAACTGGTGGAGGGCGGCTGGTTTCCGCTGCTGATTGCCTGGTGTGTGTTCACGCTGATGATGGCCTGGAAAGATGGTCGGCGTTTGCTGAACCAGAAGCTGCAGGCGGATGCCATTGATTTGGCAAGCTTTCTGGAAGCGGTGTTTGTCAGCCCGCCTACCCGGGTGGCCGGCACGGCGGTGTTTTTGACCGCTGCACCGGGCACCGTGCCCAACGCCTTGCTGCACAACCTCAAACACAACAAGGTGCTGCATGAGATCAACCTGTTTGTCACGGTGCTCAACCAGGAAATTCCCTGGATTGGCATGGACAAGCGCCTGAGCATCGAGTCGCTAGGCCACGACTGTTGGCAGGTGGTGGTGAACTATGGCTTTAAAAACGACCCCGACTTGCCTAAAGCCTTGACGCACATGAAAGGCCGTGGCTGCGAAATTGACCCCATGACCACCAGCTATTTTTTAAGCCGTGACACGGTGGTGCCCACCATTGACAGTGGCATGGCTCCGTGGCGCGAAAAGCTCTTTGCCCAAATGCACCTGAACGCCAGCGGCGCGGCCGACTTCCTTAAACTGCCCAGCAACGCGGTGGTGGAGCTGGGTTCCAAAATTGAAATTTAGACGTTGCTTTGTTGCTTGAGATATGCCTCTTGACCAACCCTGGTTGTTTATCAGGTATCGAAATGAATGGTATTGCATACAATACCAAAATGAAACCTCAAATTGTTTTGGACACGAATGTGTTGGTCACTGCACTGCGGTCTTCCAAGGGTGCGTCGTTCCGTTTGTTGTCGATGGTTGATGAGAGGCGGTTCCAGCTGCATGTGTCTGCGCCCTTGGTGGCGGAATATGAGTCGGTATTGAAGCGCGGTATGTTGGCTTTGTCTTCCCAGCAAATTGACGATGTGATTGATTTCATTTGCGCGCAAGCTGAGCATCACAAGATTCATTATCTTTGGCGGCCTATGCTGAAAGACCCGGGAGATGATTTTGTGCTGGAACTCGCGGTCAAGGCACAGGCGCAAATCGTGACTTGGAATGTGTCAAATTTCAAACCTTCTTTGAAACTTGGTGTTCAGGTACAAACCCCGCGTGAATTATTGAATTTATTGGAGGAACCTCTATGAGTGCGCTCAGTATTCGCTTGCCTGACTCCCTGCATCAGATGGCCAGGGGCATGGCCAAACAAGATCAAGTATCCATGAACCAATTCATCGCTTCTGCGGTGGCAGAAAAGGTTTCAGCCTTGGCGACCGAGCAGTACCTCAATGAGCGTGCAGCGCGTGCTTCTACTACAAAATTCAAAGCAGCTTTGGCGCAGGTGCCCAACGTTGTGCCCGCCCTGTTTGACCGCTAAGGGCTCGCAAAGCAATAACTTGTACTTTTGCCTAGCCATCTTTGAGTGCATTGCGTTGTTGCAAATCGCTTTTTTAGCAGAGCTAAACGGCGCGTTTTGCGCCTAGCACTGCATCTCAAATTTGACTGTCAAAATGCACAACTTATTACTTTACGAGCCCTCAATTCATCGCATGACTGATCTGCCGTACGCTTTGATGCATCGCATCCGCCCCGATGTGCAGGCCATGCACGCTTACACCGTGCAGCCTGCGCAGGGCCTGGTCAAACTTGATGCCATGGAAAACCCGCATCGCTTGCCACCCGAACTGCAAGCTGAGCTGGGCCAGCGTTTGGGTGCTTTGGCGCTTAACCGCTATCCAGGTGACCGCATCCAGGACCTGCGGGCGGCCTTGCAGCGCTACGCACCGGTGCCCGACGGCTTTGCGCTGATGCTGGGCAATGGCTCAGACGAGCTCATCAGCCTGCTGGCGCTGGCCTGTGCCGTGCCGCCCAGTGCCGCCAATGGCTTTAAAAAAGCCGTGGTGCTGGCCCCGGAGCCGGGTTTTGTGATGTACGCCATGAGCGCGCAACTGCAGGGGCTTGATTTTGTCGGCGTGCCGCTCACTGCAGACTTTGAGCTAGACCTTGCGGCCATGCTGGCGGCCATGGCGCAGCACCGCCCGGCCATCACCTACCTGGCCTACCCGAACAACCCCAGTGCCAACCTGTGGAACGATGTAGCCATCGAGCGCATCATCAACGCGGCCGGCCAGCAGGGCGGTCTGGTGGTGATTGACGAGGCCTACCAACCGTTTGCTGGCAAGAGCTACCTGGATCGCTTGCCAAGTCACCACCACGTGCTGCTGCTGCGTACCCTGAGCAAGTTTGGCCTGGCCGGTATCCGCCTGGGCTACCTGATGGGCCGCGCGGCCTTGGTGGCAGAAATTGACAAGGTGCGCCCGCCCTACAACGTCAGCGTGCTGAACTGTGAAGCAGCCCTGTTTGCGCTTGAACATCAAGAGGTTTTTGAGCTTCAAGCCCTTGATATTTGTGGGCAACGTGCTCTTATTTTTGAAGCTTTGGCCAAGCTGCCGCAGGTGCACGCCTACCCCAGCCAAGCCAACATGCTGCTGGTGCGCGTGCCCGACGCGCAAAAAACCTTTGCTGGCATGGCCGCGCGTGGGGTGCTGGTGAAGAACGTTTCTAAAATGCACCCACTGCTAACCCAGTGCCTGCGCCTGACGGTGGGCACCTTTGATGAAAACCGCCAGATGTTGGCCGCCCTGGAAGCCTCTTTATGACCCATTTTGCTTTGACCGAATTGCCCGACAGCCCCGCCACACGCGCCCCCCGCAGCGCCGAGGTGGTGCGCCACACCGCAGAGACCCACATCACCGTGCGCGTCAATCTGGACGGCAGCGGTAGCTCGCGCCTGCACACCGGCATTGGTTTTTTTGACCACATGCTTGACCAGATCGCCCGCCATGGCCTGATCGACCTGGACGTTGATGCTGAGGGCGATCTGCACATTGACGGCCACCACACGGTGGAAGACGTGGGCATCACCCTGGGGCAGGCGGTGTACAAAGCGGTGGGTGACAAAAAAGGCATCCGCCGCTACGGTCATGCCTATGTGCCGCTGGATGAAGCCCTGAGCCGGGTGGTGATCGACTTTTCTGGCCGCCCCGGCCTGGTGATGGACGTGCCTTTCAAGGCCAGCATGATCGGCACGCTGGATGCCCAGCTGGTGCACGAATTCTTTCAAGGCTTTGCCAACCACGCCCTGGTCACCTTGCACATCGACAACCTCAAAGGCGAAAACGCCCACCACCAGTGCGAGACCGTGTTCAAGGCCTTTGCCCGCGCCCTGCGCGCCGCGCTGGAGCTCGACCCGCGTGCGGCAGGGCAAATCCCGTCAACCAAGGGTTCCTTGTAGTTTTATATAACAAATTGGCCTCTAGCCCAGGTATTACAAGCGCAAGCAGCTATGAATGTGATAGTGAAAACAAATCGGCAGAAAACTGTGGCGGTGGTCGATTACGGCATGGGCAACCTGCGCTCGGTGTCACAGGCGGTGCAAGCGGCGGCGGCCGGTTCGGGCTTCAGCGTGGTGATCACCCAAGACCCCGAGGTGGTGCGCGCTGCCGAACGCATTGTGCTGCCCGGCCAGGGCGCCATGCCCGACTGCATGCGTGAGCTGCGCGAATCTGGCTTGCAGGCATCGGTGCTGGAAGCCGCGGCCAGCAAGCCCCTATTTGGCGTCTGCGTGGGCATGCAGATGCTGCTGGACCACAGCGCCGAGGGCAACACGCCCGGCTTGGGGCTGATCCACGGCGAGGTGCTTAAGTTTGAGCTGGCTGGGCGCTTGCAAGAAGATGGCAGCCGTTTCAAGGTGCCGCAAATGGGCTGGAACCAGGTCTGGCGTGCCCACCATGGTGGTGCAGCGCACCCGGTGTGGGGCGAGGTGCCCGACGGCAGCTACTTTTATTTTGTGCACAGCTTTTACGCCAAACCGTCGGATGCGCGCCACAGCGTAGGGGAAACCGATTACGGCCAACGCTTCTCCAGTGCCATTGCGCGTGATAATATTTTTGCCACTCAATTTCACCCCGAAAAAAGTTCTGAACACGGCCTGAGCCTTTACCGCAACTTCCTCCACTGGAACCCCTGATTCAGTCCGTTCACCCGATGTGTTCTGCCACCGCTCCCTCACCTGAATGGCATTCAAGGCCTGCCCCACGGCCGGTTGGCGGCCATTGATTCTGACGTTTTCTTTTTCCCGTTTCTTTTACCTCCCCTGCCGAGCATCATGCTTTTAATTCCTGCGATCGATCTCAAAGATGGCCATTGCGTGCGCCTGCAACAAGGCGACATGACCCTTTCCACCACCTTCAGTGAAGCGCCTGCCGTGATGGCACGCAGTTGGGTCACTAAAGGCGCCAGGCGAGTGCACCTGGTGGATTTGAACGGCGCGTTTGCCGGGCAGCCAAAGAACGAGGCCGCTATCCGCAAAATTCTCAAAGACATCGGCAGCGAGGTTGACGTGCAGTTGGGTGGAGGTATTCGTGACCTCGACACCATCGAGCGTTACCTGGACGCGGGCCTGCGCTACGTCATCATCGGCACCGCCGCGGTTAAAAACCCCGGCTTTTTGCAAGACGCCTGCACTGCTTTTGGCGGCCACATCATTGTTGGCCTGGATGCCAAAGACGGCAAGGTGGCCACCGATGGCTGGAGCAAACTCACCCGCCACGACGTGGTAGACCTGGGCAAAAAGTTTGAAGACTACGGTGTTGAATCCATCATCTACACCGACATTGGCCGCGACGGCATGCTCAGCGGCATCAATATAGAGGCCACCGTGCGCCTGGCCCAAGCCTTGACCATTCCGGTGATCGCCTCTGGCGGCCTCTCCAACATGGCCGACATTGAAGCCCTGTGTGCGGTAGAAGACGAAGGCATCGAAGGCGTGATTTGTGGCCGCGCCATCTACAGCGGCGACCTTGATTTTGAAGCCGCGCAAGCGCGGGCAGACGCGCTCAACGGCTGATGCGTCATGACTGAGTCTTCCAAGGACGACGTACGCTGGAAGCAACGCTTGCAGAGTTTCAGCGCAGCGCTGCGCCAACTAGCCAAGGCCGTCGCACTGCGTCGCACCCGTGACTTGAGCGAACTGGAGCAACAAGGCCTGATCCAGGCGTTTGAGTTCACCCACGAGATGGCGTGGAAGGTCATGAAAGATTACCTGCGCAGCCTGGGCAACACACAAATTTTGGCCTCACGCGATTCCACCCGCGCCGCCTTTGCAGCCGAGTTGATTCTGGACGGCGAGGGTTGGATGGCCATGATTGAAGGACGCAACTTGTCGGTACACGCCTATAACCTGGAAGTTGCCAATCAGCTGACGCAGGTGATTGCGGAGCGCTATGCGCAGCTGTTCACCCAGTTTGAGGGAAAAATGCTGGAGATTGCAGGACGTGCAGACGCTTGACACGGCTGGCCCCGACAACGCCGGGGCCTATGCGCCAGAGCCTTCCGAGTTCGGCTTATCGCCACGCGCACTGGGTTTGCTGAGGGGTGTGTTGGCGCAAAACGCACTTGTCGAACGCGCTATCGTCTACGGCTCCCGCGCCAAAGGCAACTACCGAAACGGCTCGGACATCGACCTCACCCTGGAGGGCCCTGAGTTGACATTCAAGGATCTCACGCGCATTGAAACGGCGCTGGATGATCTGAGTCTTCCTTGGGCAATTGATCTGTCCCTGATCTCGCATATTGACAACCCCGATTTGCTCGCGCACATCGCCCGTGTTGGCAAACCCTTGTGGGCGCGGGAAAACGAGGATGCAGGCACAAAGCGGGTTTGAGGTGCAGTCATTCCGTTTCCAGATCGATGCGACATTAGGCGCGAAGCCGCAGACAGTG
>Ga0210033_1004011_pt1 | contig 11550 bp, 6 predicted proteins | sample CryGeymeta201501_FD_185465 | JGI IMG/M metagenome (GOLD analysis project Ga0210033, IMG submission 185465) | Groundwater microbial communities from Crystal Geyser aquifers in Utah, USA - Crystal Geyser metaG 2015-01 (SPAdes) (version 2) | ecosystem: Environmental > Aquatic > Deep subsurface >... | reverse complement strand
CTCTTGTTAATGCGTGCCCTGCTTTCGCAAATGGACGTCCCCACGCGGTCGGCCTTCGTCATGGCCGTGGTCACGCCACCAGAACGCGCCGCCGCCGCCAGCTTCACCGCCGTGCCGCGCAGCCTGGCGGCGGCGTTGAGTCCGTCCCTGGGCGGCGCCCTGTTCGCCGCCGGCTGGCTGGCCGCGCCACTGGCGGCCTGCGGGGTGCTGAAGATCGTCTATGACCTGGCGTTGCTCGCCGCCTTCCGGCAGCACATGAACGATAGGTAGCGCTCCGCGGCCAGGGCTACGTTATGCCGCCGCGCGTTCCCGCTCCCGCCCGCCGCTTTTCAGCACCACCGAGTACTTCACCTCCGCCTGGCCAAAACTGTCCAGGGCGCTGAACAGGTCATTCGACAGACGCAGGGTCCAGGCAACACCGAGGGCCAGGTCGCAGCTTGCTTGGGCGTTGCTGTAGGCCAGAGTCACCGGGCAGCCAACGTGTTGGCTTTCGCGGTGGGCGGCGAAAAGGTCGATCAGTGGACGCGCATCAACTCCGGGTTTCAGCGCCAGCTTCAGGCCGGTGGCATAGCGGGTGCGGGCGGCGTCCAGGCTCATCAGTTCGTCCGCGGTGACCCTCATCCCACCCGAATAGTCATCGTGGCTGGCGCGGCCGGTGACGATCAGGAGTTCGTCTTCCTTGATGAAGGCCCGGCAGGCTTCATAAGTTTCGTTGAACACCGCCACTTCCACCTGCGCGCTGCGGTCGTCGAGCGTGACAAAGCACATCTTGCCGCGCCGGGTCATCTGGGTGCGCACGCTAGCGACGATGCCGGCCAGGAGTTGCTGGCCGGGCTGCGGTTTCACCTCTTTCAGCGGACGGGTGGCGAGGCCCTTCAGCGAGGGGCCGTCGGCATCGAAGGGGTGGCCGCTGATGTAGAAGCCGAGCGCGGTCTTTTCCAGCGACAGGCGTTCCTTCAATGGCCACTCCGCCACCTCGACCAGCGGCGGCGGGGTCGCGGCGACGACGTCGCCGAACAGGCTGTCCTGGGCGGCGTTGGCCTGCTGGTTTTCCGCCCATTCCATCGCCAGGCCGACGCTCATCAAGGCCGCGGCACGGTTGGGATGCAGCGCGTCGAAGGCGCCGGCGCGCACCAGAGCTTCGATGGCGCGGCGGTTGACGACGCGGCGGTCGACCCGGTTGCAGAAGTCGAACAGGCTGCGGAAATTGCCCCCCTCCGGACCCCTTTTTTCCCGCGCGGCGACGAGGTTGTCGATGGCGCCCTCGCCCGTCCCTTTGACCGCGCCGAGACCGTAGCGGATGGACTGGCGATCGACCGGCACGAAGCGATAGGAAGACTGGTTGATGTCCGGCGGCAGGATCACCAGGCCATTCTTAACCGCGTCGTCGTGGAAGATTTTCACCGTATCGGTGTTGTCCAGGTCCGAGGACAGCGATGCGGCCATGAAAGCGGCGGCGTGGTGGGCCTTGAGCCAGGCGGTCTGGTAGGTGACCACCGCGTAGGCCGCCGTATGCGATTTGTTAAAGCCGTATTCCGCGAACTTCTCCATCAGGTCGAAGAGCTGCATGGCCAGTTTTTCGTCGTAACCCTTCTTCTTCGCTCCCGCGCGCATGATGTCGCGGTGCTTGGCCATTTCCTCCAGCTTTTTCTTGCCCATCGCCCGGCGCAGCAGGTCGGCGCCGCCCAAGGTGTAGCCGCCGATGATCTGGGAAATCTGCATCACCTGTTCCTGGTAGACGATGACGCCGTAGGTCGGCTCCAGGCAGGTTTTCAGGTCCGGGTGGAAGTAGTCGATGGCTTGCTTACCCTTCTTGCGCAGGATGAAATCGTCCACCATGCCGGAACCGAGCGGGCCGGGCCGATACAGCGCCAGCACGGCGATGATGTCCTCAAAGCGGTCCGGCTCCAGCTTTACCAGCAGCTTCTTCATGCCATCCGATTCCAACTGGAAGACCGCTGTGGTGTTGGCGCGTCTGAGGATGTCGTAAGCGGCCGGGTCGGTGAACGGCAGAGTCTCCAGGTTCTCGTCCCAAGTAGGGTCGAGTTTCCGGATGTACTTCACCGCCAGGTCGATGATGGTCAGGTTGCGCAGGCCCAAAAAGTCGAACTTCACCAGGCCGACTTTCTCCACGTCATCCTTGTCGAACTGCGAGACGACGGATTCTGAGCCTTCCGCGTTGTACAGCGGGCAGAAGTCGGTGAGCTTGCCCGGTGCAATCAGCACGCCGCCCGCGTGCATGCCGACGTTGCGGGTGAGGCCCTCCAGCTTCCGCGCCAGGATGAACAACTCGCGCACATCCTCCTCGTTGTCGACTTTCGCCTTGAGTTCAGGTACCTGCTCCAGCGCTTCGGCCAGGGTCACGTTCTTGCCCGGCGCCGAGGGGATCATCTTCGACAACAGGTCGCAAAAGTTGTACGGCAAGTCGAGCACCCGTCCGACGTCGCGTACCACTGCGCGCGCCGCCATGGTGCCGAAGGTGACGATCTGCGACACCGCGTCGGCGCCGTATTTATGGCGCACGTATTCGATCACGCGGCCGCGATTGTCCTGGCAGAAGTCGACATCGAAGTCGGGCATGGACACCCGTTCCGGGTTGAGGAAACGCTCGAACAAGAGGGCATATCGGAGCGGGTCGAGGTCGGTGATGCCAATCGAGAACGCCACCAGCGAGCCGGCGCCGGAACCGCGCCCCGGCCCGACCGGCACGCCGTTTTGTTTGCCCCAATTGATGAAGTCCGCGACGATCAGGAAGTAGCCGGGAAAACCCATCTGGATGATGGTGTTCAGCTCCAGGTCCAGGCGCGCGTCGTATTCCGCCTGGCGCGCCGCGCGTTCCTGTTCTTCCGGGAACAATACCGCCATGCGCCGGGCCAGCCCCTCGCGCGCGAACTGGCGCAGGTAATCGTCCAGCGGCAGGCCGTCCGGCGTCGGGAAATCCGGCAACTTGCTCTTACCCAGTTCCAGGGTCAGGTTGCAGCGCCGCGCGATCTCTACCGAGTTCTCCAGCGCCTCCGGCAGATCGGCGAACAGTTCCGCCATCTCGTCCTGGGTCTTGAAGTAATCGTCCTCCGTGAAGGTCTTCGGTCGACGCTTATCCGCCAGCGTGTAGCCCTCGGCAATACACACCCGCGCTTCGTGCGCGGTGTAATCGCCACGCTGCAGGAATTGCACCGGATGCGTGGCCACTACCGGGAGATTCAAGTCTTCCGCCAGCGCCACCGCGCGCGCGATGTGCAGATCGCACTCTGGGCGGCCGTCGCGATGCAACTCCAGGAAATAGCGATCCGGGAAGCGCCGCGCCCACTCGCTCGCCAGGACACGCGCGTTATCCAGCGAGCCATGTATCAGCGCCTGCCCGACATCGCCGAATTGGCCGCCGGAAAGCGCGATCAAACCATCCGACCAGTCATCAAACCAGGACGGATCGACCAGCGCACGACCGCGATGCATGTTCTGCCGATAGGCGCGCGACAACAATTCGCACAGGTTGTGCCAACCGACGCGGCCCTGCACCAGCACCAGCAGGCGGCTCGGCTTATCCACCCCCCCCGGCTTTGCCACCCACAGGTCGCAGCCGGCAATCGGCTTCACCCCTTGCTTGCGCGCCGCCAGATAAAACTTCACCAGGCCGAAGGTATTGGCCAGATCGGTCAGCGCCAGCGCCGGCATGGCGTCAGCCTTCGCCGCCCCCACCGCCTCATCCACCCGCAGAATGCTGTCCTGAACAGCGAATTCACTGTGCAGGCGCAGGTGGACGAAACGGGGATCGGTCATAAGGAAAAGAGTCGGCGGAAAAGAACGCGGATTTTACCCTGGCCCGCGAGCCGACCCTGCTCGCCAAACGATCACCAACGGGTAAGCACTGGGTTCATCCACGGCAAAAAAACGCCCGCTTGGCAAAAGGCCGCGCGGGCGCCGGAGGTGCAGGATACTGACGGCGGATTAACGTGACACGCCTCTACTGTAGCGCCGGCTTCCAGCCGGCTTCGTGGGCCTGATCAGAAAAACGAAGCCGGCTGGAAGCCGGCGCTACAAATGTGCCTAGTTTCATCCTCCGGGGTTACCAAAGGGTATAAACAGCGACTTGGCAACCGTCTTTTGGCGGATTAGTCCTTCACTTAAAGGCTTTATCAGGGGCTTCATCGGGCCCCGCCGCCATGGCCGTTAGGCGGCAGCCTGCATGGCGGCGCCGGAAACCTGGGCCAGTTGTTCCTGGGTCAGCTTGACGCCTTCCTGGAACAGGTTGCCGTATTCGTTGCTGGCGGCATAGGCATCGGCCATACCGGTACGCACGGCAGCCATGCCGCGCTCGCCCAGTTCGCGTGCCAGCGCGGTTTGGCCGGCCATCAAGTCCTGGTAACCCTTGGCCTTGGTGACCAGTTCCATGCCACGAGCGCTGGCATCCAGGTAAAACGCGGCCAGTTCAGCCTGTTGCTGGAGCAGCTTGTCGAACGTGCGCATATTCAGATCAGAGAACTTGCGAACCGCTTCCAGCACAGTTTCGTTGCTCTTCGCGATGATTTCGATGGTTTGTTGTTGCATGGTGAATCTCCTGAAGGTTGGCCGGTCTCGGGTAGTTGAGATTTGTGCGGCGCACAAATGCTGCAACGCACAATACGCAGGCATTTTCCGGCTGTCAACAACACCCAAAGAATGGTTTGCTCAGATCAAGCGGTTGGATTGCCGCCCGCGCCGGACGACGACGAGCGGTGATAGGCCTCTTCCATGTCTTTCCAGAAGCCCATGTTCTGCTGGCCGAGCTTCATCCAGAAATCCATCGGATTCCCGCTCCAGACCCCCTGCATCTGCTCGGTGAACATGCGTTGCTGCTTGATGAACAGGTCCAGGCTTTGATCGAGGAAGGTCGTGAATGCGGCTTGTGTGGTGTCGCCGTAGAAGCGGATGAATCGTTCCAGCATGGTGGCGGTAAACAGGGGGACGCCACTGGCTTCCTGATCCATGATGATTTGCAGCAGGATGGCGCGAGTGATGTCGGTTTCGCTCTGTGAGTCGACCACCCGGAAGGGCACCGCATGCATGACCAGATCCTTCACCTCGGCCAAGGTGATGTAGCGGCTCTCTTCGGTGTCGTAGAGGCGCCGATTCGGATATTTCTTGATCAGGCGTTCGCTTGTCATGCTGAGGCTCCCCAATACAAAAACGCCAACGACCGCGGTCGTTGGCGGTGTTTACCGCGTCAACACATATGCTGGCCGCCATTGGCGGCAATGTTGGCGCCGGTGATGAAAGCACCGTCATCAGAGGCCAGGAAGGCCACCAGGGCGGCGATTTCTTCCGGCTTGCCGAGACGGCCCACGGGTATTTGCGCAATGATTTGATTGCGCACGTCCTCGGGAATCGCCATCACCATTTCCGTACCGATATAGCCGGGGGAAATGGAGTTGACGGTGATGCCCTTCTTCGCCGTTTCCAGGGCCAGGGACATGGTGAAGCCATGCATCCCGGCCTTGGCGGCGGCGTAGTTGCTCTGGCCGAACTGGCCTTTCTGGCCGTTGATCGAGGAAATATTGATCACGCGGCCCCAGCCCTTGTTCAGCATGCCGTCGATGAACTGCTTGGTGACGTTGAACACGGAGACCAGATTCACGTTCAACACAACGTTCCACTGCTCCGGCCCCATCTTGCGGAAGGTGCCGTCCTTGGTGATGCCCGCGTTATTGACCAGCACATCGACGCCACCGAAATCGGCAGCGAGTTGCTCGCCCATTGCACGGCAATCGTCGAAATTGGAGACGTCGCATTTGACCAAGGCCATGTCGTGGCCGGCCGCAGACATCTTCGCCTGCCATTCTTTGGCCTGGGCTTCGTCCAGATAGGTGGACACCACCTTGCAGCCGGCCTGAGCCAGTTTCACGCAGATGGCGCTACCAATGCCGCCGGTGCCGCCGGTAACCAGCGCTACTTTTCCATTGAGTTGCTGAACATTCGCATTCATTTTCATATCCTTTCCACCGCGAGGGCAACGCCCTGGCCACCACCGATGCACAAGGTGGCAAGGCCTTTGTTCGCGCCGCTACGCCGCATGCCGTAGAGCAGCGTCACCAGGATGCGCGCGCCGGAAGCGCCGATCGGGTGGCCGATGGCGATCGCGCCGCCACTGACGTTGACATTGACCGGGTCGAAGCCGAGTTCCCTGTTCACCGACATGGCCTGCGCGGCGAACGCCTCGTTGGCCTCGATCATGTCCAGGTCCTTGGCCGACCAGCCGGCGCGGTCGAGACACTTGCGCACGGCGGGAATCGGGCCGGTACCCATGATCGCTGGGTCGACTCCGGCGCTGCCAAAGCTGACCACGCGCGCCAGCGGCGCCAAGCCCAGTTCTCGGGCATGCGCACCCGACATCACCACCACGCCAGCGGCGCCGTCGTTGAGGCCGGAAGCGTTGCCCGCGGAGACCGTACCGTCTTTCTTGAAAGCGGGTTTCAGTTTGCCCAGGCCCTCGGCGGTCGCGCCGGCGCGGGGAAACTCGTCCCGCGCGAAAACGACGGGATCGCCTTTGCGCTGTGGAATCTCGACCGGAATAATCTCGGCGTCGAAATGGCCGTTCTTCTGCGCCGCTTCGGTACGCTGCTGGCTGGTGGCGGCGAACAAGTCCTGTTCGGCACGGGTGAACCCGTACTGATCGGCAATATTCTCGGCGGTGATGCCCATGTGGCAGTTATTGAAGGCGCACCAGAGGCCGTCCTGGATCATGGTATCGACCAGTTCCCAGTTACCCATGCGGCGGCCCTCACGCGATTTCGGCAACACATGCGGCGACAGGCTCATATTTTCCTGGCCGCCGGCGATGACGATGCCGGAGTCACCGCACTGCACGGCCTGGGCCGCCAGATGCACCGCTTTCAGGCCGCTGCCGCACACCTTGTTGATGGTCAGCGCGGACACGCTATCCGGCAAACCGCCCGCCAGCGCCGCCTGCCGTGCTGGATTCTGGCCGGCGCCGGCTTGCAGCACCTGGCCCAGAATCACTTCGTCGATCTGCCCGGCTTGCAAATTGCAGCGGGCGAGCAGGGCCTTGATGACCCGCGCGCCCAATTCGCTGGCCGGAATCCCCGCCAGCGCGCCGCCGAACGCACCTACAGCCGTGCGTCCCGCGGCCACAATAACCACATCGTTGAACATTGGAAGTCTCCTGAAGAAAAGGAACGCTTCCTCCCCCGCCGTGGATTCTAGCTTGGATCGAAAAGGCCTATCCGGCTAATTGTGCGGGTGCAACATGGGTGGGTGGCGTGCCGCTTATGCCACTCTTATCCCTCGGTTCGCGCCCATGCTGGACGCGCAACGAAATGGCCCCAAGAGCGGGCCATTTCGTTGCGGGTTATGCGCGGCGCGTCAACTCTTGGCTCGTGCGCGCACCAGAAGCAAACTGCCTAGTCCGAGCAAGGCCAGGCTGCCAGGCTCGGGCACGCCCGGGGGAGGCGACGGGGTGTCATGCTTGGTGTACTGCGTCGTGATCGTACCGGCGAGCGAGGCAATCTTGATGTAGTCATTAGCACCATCAACGCTACCCCCTACCAGCGGGTTGGCTGCGCCTATCAGCCAATAGCTGGAAGAGGCAGAAGTATTGATGGCCTTGTCGTAGCCCCCGTTGTAATGGCCGATAAAAGACCAGCCGTTGGCGGCCAGTTGGTCGTAGCGCAGGTCCGACAGCTTTGTGGCGATGTCGAAACTCGGAACGGAGGTATCACCGGTGTAGGCCAGGACTGACACATCGGAATCATTGGAGTACCAACTCAACGAAACCCCGGTCAAGGACACGGACTGGTCGAACGCATAGAGGATGGAATCATAGCGTTCGTTATTATCGACGGCGTGTTCCGAGCTACTGCCTTCGCTGCCATCCAAGCGCGACTCGCCCCCATTAGCGGTGCTTGAGTAGTCAAGGTTTCTGACCCCCATCCCGGTCCTGGAGGTTCCACTGCTAGTGCTGGTCCAGGCCTGGACCTTTCCCTGCTCCAGGGTTTGGTTGGCCAAGGTCGATGAATTGCCTTGTGTATTGGCCCAGCCGGTCGCACTGGCGGTAAGGCTGGCGGCTGGCGCATACGGGTCGGTGGGGGCGCCCGATGGGCTAGCCGAGCTGCTGGTCTGGCCGCCATTCAGACCGCAACTGGTGTTCCAGTTGCCATTGGCACAACTGCCTGACACGTTCCATTGATAACCGTAGGTGTAGGTATAGGTGGTGTCGGCGTGAGCCAGCCCGCCAGCGCTAGTGCCGAGCACCAGAAGGAAACCGCTGGCTAGCTGTTTGGTAGAGATTCGTTTCATGTCTGCTCCCTCGGGTCGGTGCGGTATGTACCCTTTACCTAAGCAAGCGCCTTGCCAGCCATAAAACCTGTTTATTTACAAGTTGTTACAACTTGTATCCAGCCTACCAAGGATGAAAAACCAACAAGATCGACATTTTTATGGCATTGAAAGATAGCAATCGCGACTCACGCGCCAGCGGCTGCCTCAACGCTGTTGCAGCAGGACTCGCGCCTCATCCATTCCGGCGAAGTTGCCCTGGGCGGACAGCGCGGCCCGCAGTTCACGTCGGGCCTCCGCTTTGCGACCCAGGGTATGCAGGGCCACTCCCAGGTGATACTGGATGACGCGATTGCTGGCCGAGCGCAGACGGGCATCGCGCAAATAGGGCAAAGCCTGTTGAGCCTGGCCTTTGCGCACCAGTATCCAGCCGAGCGTGTCGGCGATGTCCGGATTACCTGGGGCCAGGGCATAGGCCTGCTGGGCGTAATTGAGCGCCTGCGGTTCATTGAGGCGGAGCAGGATATTCGCCAGATTGTTTAGCACACCAACATCCTTGCCGCGCTGCTTCAAAACGGCTTCATAAGTGGTGCGCGCCAGTTGCAACTGGCCGCCGCGCAGATAAGCCTCGGCCAGAGCGGATTGCGCCGCGCTGTCCTGGGGATGGCCGCGCAACCAGGTTTGCATTAGATCGATGCCGGCTTTGCTGTCGCCCGCCTCGATATAGGCCTGAAACAAGGCTAGCGTGTTGGCGCCACTGGGTTCCTTGGATAGCGCCGTCCGGAACTCCTGAATGGCGGCGGCATGTTTCCCCTGGGCCATATATATCCGGGCCAACAAGCGCGTGGTGGCGGCAAAGCCGGGATTGGCGCTACGGATCTCGCCGGCCCGCCTCTCGGCCATCGCCAGGCGTCCGGCCTGCATATCCAGTTCCGCCATCGTGAACCGCGCGGGGAGATAGCCGGGATTGTTGATCAGAGCCTTCTTCAGGGCGAAGCCGGCGTCATCGAATGCGCCGACGCGCATGAGCAGTTCGGCGATCCGGGTCAGAGCCGCGCTGTCGAAGCCGGCGCTGCGGGTCATGCGATTGAAGGTGGCGCGGGCTTTGTCGACACTGCCGGCGGCCAGGTAAGACTGGCCCACCGCACCGAGTACCGTAAGGTTGTCGGGGTAGACAGTTTCCAGTTCCTGGGCAACCGCGAGGGCGTTCTTGGCATCCCCGGTTTTCAGATACATCTCCACCAGGTACAGCAGAGGGGGAAGCGTCCTGGATTGTCCGGAGCGCGCGCGTTGCAACCAGCGAATGGCTTCGGCGGAATGGCCATCCCGATTTTCCACGTAAGCGAGTTGCAACAGCGCATCGGGGTTGTCCGGGCTGATCTTCAAGATGGCGTTAAGGCGCTTGCGGGCCGCCTGAACCTTGCCTTCGGCAAGATCGAGCCGCGCAATGTTGATCTGGACGGGAAGGAAGCTGGGTTGCAGTTGGGCGGCTTTGGTGAAAGCAGCACGGGCGCCAGCGCGATCCTTGCCGGCGGCAAGCATGCTGCCGAGGAGGTTGAGAGCAGTCAGGTTGCGTGGGTCATTGGCGATGATCTTGCGGGCAACCTCCACCGCCTTGGCTGGCTCACCCCGGCGCTGGTAGGTGGCGGCCAGCATCAGCCCGGCACCTGCCTGGCCAGGATTCTTGCTGAACACATCCTGTAGCTGGGCGATACCTTCATCGATGTGCCCAGCACCGAGATGGCTCATGCCCAGCCCGATTGCGCTATTGGCGGCGTTCGGAAGAATGTGGACGGCCTGCTCGAACAGCTTGGTGGCCCGCTGATACTGCTTCATGCCCATGTAAGCTGAGGCCAGCAGAGAGAGCGCCTCGGGGTCGGGAGATGTACTGCCGGCGACGCTGTAGAGCATCTCGATGACCGCGTTGTATTCGCGCTCGCCCAGCAGAATGGAGGCGAGCAGTTTGCGGGCACCAAGGTTCCGTGGCTCAACGGTGATGTAGCCCTCCAGGTAGCTTCTGGCTTTTGTCGGCTGGCCCAACCCGTAATGGGCGAGGCCACCCAGCATCAGCAGTTGGGCGTTGCCCCGAATCATCTCCGGAGGGAGTTGATCCAGCACCGTGGTCGCCTCGGCCAGAGCGGCGCGAGTTGCTTCGGCATCACCCTGACGGGCGGCGGCGAGGGCAATCAGGTAGGCCGCGCGAGGCTCGCTGGCGGCATATTTTTTCAACACCCTCAGGTCTGGCTCGGCTTCCTGATGGCGCTTCAAGTCCATAAGCAGGCCAACGCGGCCAAGACGAGCATCAAGATATTCCGGGTTCAGACTGAGTGCCTTGCCATAATCGGCCAGCGCGGTTTTGGCATTGCCTGAAAGGTGGAAAACGGAGGCTTTCAGGTTCCAGGCAGCGGCATCGTTGGGCGTCATGGCCACCGCCCGCTCCGCGGTCGCGCGGGCGCCTTGCAGATTACCTTGATGCAGCATCATGGTGCCCTGGACTACCTTGACCGCCACGGCATCGGGGTTGAGCCTCTCGGCTTCCTTCAAAGTCTGCTCGGCCTGTTTCAGGTTGCCCAGCGCCAAGTAGGCCACACCACGATAAACGAGAATTTCGGCCACCACCAAGGGTGGCAGCCCTTGGGTACTAACCTGGTCGAGCAACACCCGATATTTGAGCTGGGCGTTCAGTGCCTGGGCTAGTTTAGGGAGAATCACAGATCGATCAGCCCCAAGTTTTGTGGCCGTTAGCAAAGCGGTCTCGGCGGCGACGGCCGAGCCAGCCATGAGGTAGGCATCCGCCAACAACACCAAGGCAGCCAAGTGCTTGGGATCCTGCTGCAGGACATTTTTCAGTTGGACGATGGCGCCCTTGGCATCCTTCGAATCGAACCGACGTAACGCATCCTCGTAGTAAACGGATGCCTGCTGTGCCGCGGATGCGTGCAAGGCAAACAAGCAACTGCTTAACAGCAGCGCGCGGCTGAAGCGACTCCGCCCAATTCCGGTTCTTTTCTGATTCATCTCGTCTCTTTGTCCACTGAAAGGTTCTGCAAATTTATGAGTGACTGCCTGGCACTCAATACAAGGTATTTTCGAAAATGCCTCCGCCAGCCCCACAACTATCGGCTCAATGCGAGCCACCTTTAACTTGGGACAACCGTAACCGTTAACTTCCCGGCGTTCTTCCCACCCAGCGGCCCCTCCACACAATCGCTCCACCTCAACCAGCCCCACGGAGCGTGGCCCATGACCCAGGCCAGAAATCAGCAAAGCAAGCGCAAGCGG
>Ga0210033_1004005_pt1 | contig 11555 bp, 6 predicted proteins | sample CryGeymeta201501_FD_185465 | JGI IMG/M metagenome (GOLD analysis project Ga0210033, IMG submission 185465) | Groundwater microbial communities from Crystal Geyser aquifers in Utah, USA - Crystal Geyser metaG 2015-01 (SPAdes) (version 2) | ecosystem: Environmental > Aquatic > Deep subsurface >... | reverse complement strand
CGCTGATAACACAGCCAGAACCCGTGCCGGTCATAACGCAGAATCTTCACCTTGTCCAAGCCGCGATTGAAAAACACAAACGTGTCGCTGAACACCGACGCCCCCACTACCGCCTGCGCGCGCAGACTCAAACCATCCATCCCCAAACGGAAATCTACCGGCGCCAGACTCACCCGCACCACGCCCACCGCTGCCACCGCCAACACCGGCATCATCGCCGCACCGAAAACATGGGCAACGGACCCAACAACATCCGCAGCAAGCGCCGTCGCCACGCCACTGCTGTCGGATAGCAAAGCCCGGCCCACCGGCAGTACGCCGCCAGCGACAACCCACTCGCCCGCCACTCCGCCAACCGCAACATCCACACCACCGAACCGCATCGCTCACGCTGCATCATCCACTCCGTCCGCATCAACCAGCGCGTATCAAACCTCAATGCGGTGCAGCTGAATAGATGTGTTGTGGCGGACGGTTACAGCTTTCTCGGACATCGCCTTTCGGAAAGTTGGGTGTCCGGTGCTCTCCTTCCGGTGCTCTCCACGCCCTCCACGCCCGACCTGCCTGGCATTCACGAAATCTGGGTGTCCCGAGCTTTCCCCGCGAAATCTGGGTGTCCCGAGCTTTCTCGGACATCGCCTTTCGGAAAGTTGGGTGTCCGGTGCTCCCCTTCCGGTGCTCTCCACGCCCTCCACGCCCGACCTGCCTGGCATTCACGAAATCTGGGTGTCCCGTCCCGAGCTTCCGAGCTTCCGTCCCGAGCTTTCTTCTCTTCACGAAATCTGGGTGTCCCGTCCCGAGCTTTCTTCACGAAATCTGGGTGTCCCGAGCCTTCTTCCCGAGCTTTCAAATCTGGGTGTCCCGAGCTTTCTCGAGCTTTCTCCCGAGCTTTCCCGCCGAGCTTTCCCGAGCTTTCGCAGGTAAACGCTGTGCTTCAGTTTCCAACGATTTCACTGAGGCCCTCGATCACCAGCGTCAGCTCCTCGGGCGTAGAGCGGCCGAGCCTCGTGCCAATACGCTCAACGGAGAGGGTGCGAATCTGACTTATCTTGACCCAAGATCGCTTTGCCAGCTTCGTAGATTTCAGCTCGTGTGCAAGCGGGAAACCCGCGCGCTGAGGTTGACTGGTCAATGCCACTGCAATGACCGTACCGGAGCGTTCGTTGAACACGTCGTGGCTGAGAATCATTACTGGTCGCAAGCCCGCCTGCTCCCGGCCACGAATGGGATCAAGATCGGCCCAACGAATCTCGCCTCTCAGTATTCTGGCCATAACGCAAGCTCCTGGCCAAGCCCTTCTTCCGCGAGCGCTTTTTCAAACTTCGGATCAAGCTTGGCGCACTCGCAGGCAAGGCGGCGATGCTCCAGACGCGCAAGCTTCTCACTCACCGCTGCCTGGATGGCACGGCTGCGATTGGGAAAAATGCGCCTTGAAACCAAATCGTCAACGCGGATTACCGTTTCCTGATCGAGCGTAATCGCCACCTTTATGCTGCTCATACTGGACCCCTTGGTATGACAATTAAGCATACTATGGCCTGCGGCCGCAAAGATTCCAAGCGAATAGCATTCCAGGGTGGCTTCTGAGCCACCGCCCCGCAGCGCGGCGACGGCGGCGTTAGCGGATCAGCTTGATCCAACCCACGTGGACGCGCCTTCCCGGGCTACTTCAGTGCCGCCGCAAGCTGGCCGGCCTGGTTGGCGAATTGGTGGCGGTCGAAGTGGTTTTCGTTTTCGACGGTGTTGAACCAGCGGTTCAGGCGTTTGCGCAGTTTGGGTTCGTCGCCGAGTTCCAGCGATAGGGTTTCGACCGCGAGAAAGGCTTGTTCGGCGGCGACAAAATCAGCAAAACGGCCCTCCGTGGCGCGGCGCAACAACAGGCTGCGCAACGGGCGCAGGTCGGCCTCGGCAAAAGTGCGCGCGGCGACGTGGGTCTGCAAGGTGTCGAGTTCGCTTTGCAGTGCCGCTGCTTTGCCACGCACGGCGGCCAAATCCTGCTGGCTGGCGCGATGCAGTGCGTTGCCGGCGCGTTCGATGGCGGCACCACGCACTGGCGACAGGGTTTCGGCTAGCGCCACTAGCAACGCCAGATTGCCATCGTTGAGGCGGATGGCGCCGGGCGCCAAGCCCTGGTGCAGCGGCAACGGCGACCACCGCAGTTCGTTCATCGGATGGTGGCAAGCGTGGCAGTCGAAAAAAGCCAGTTCGGGGAACACGCCGTTGCCGCCAAATCGGGCGGATTGAATCAAGGTCAACTGCGCGCGCACGCTGGCGATTAGTCCCTGCGCCCAAATGCTGGCGTTGGCGCGATTGCCCTTGCGTTGCAGGTAGTCGGCATCGACTTGGTAATGCGCCGGTTGATTGGCGGTGTAGGTGGCCAGTTCAAAACTGAGGCGCGGATGTCCGGCCGCCATCAGCTCGTGACCGGCAAACTTTTCCGCCGCGCCGTAATGGCAGGACAGGCAGAGTTGCGCCCGGACCGCCGGATCTTCGGTGCGCGCCAGACCCTTGGCAATGTTGTCGGCGTGAGCGACGTCGCGCTCGGCGTGGCTCTTGATCCACTCGCCAGCGCCACCGTGGCAGGCCTCGCAGCCGACGCCATCGCTGAGTTGAAACTGTTCGCCACGCGCCGCCTCGGGAACATGGTCGGCGTGGCAGTCCAGGCAGACTTTGGCGCTGGCGGCGTCGCTCAATCCCAAGCGCTGCGCGATCGCCTTGGAGCGTTCGTTGAGCAGCGTGTTGTAGGCCCGCGAATGGGCGTCTTCGCGGGTCCAGACGCGGTATTCGTTTTGCATGACCTGGGTGCCTTCGATCTGGTTGGCACGGCCATGGCAGACACTGCTGGCGCAGGTCGCCGGCCCGAGATGCAAAGCAGTTGGCGCGGTTGCGGATGGCGCGGATGGCGCCGTTGGCACTTGCGCCTGGACCGCCGCCACGCAGCCCAACAGTGCGGCCAGTAGCGGCAGATTATTTCGGCATTTCGTCATCGACATACCATGGCTCCCCGTCGTTGTTCAGATACAGACCTTGCATCTCTTGCAGGTTCAAAGGCCGCGCCCCGAGACGCCCGAATACGGCCATCTGGCCGCCGGTTTCATCGACGCCGCGGTCGCGTTCCAAAGCGTGCGACAGCGCCAATGCCGGCTTGCGGGTGGCGTAGGCGGCGATCAGTTCGGGCTTCGGTTCCGGGCTGAAGCCATAGAAGTTGGGCTGGCTATCCGGCGCGGTCAGTTGCAAGACCTTGAGACCCGCCGCACCGTCGGCAACATAAGCAAACAGCGAGGCGTTGGTCGATGCCACCACCACGTCGCGGGCATCGTGCAGGGTGCCTGCGGCGTCGAAGGTTTGCAGCAGGCGCATCGCTTCCGGGCGCTCCACATCGACGATGGCCAGCCCTTGCTTGCCGGCAGCGACATAGGCATAAGTGCGCACGACGAACACGCGATTGGCATCAGTCAAGGCCACGCTACTGCCTTCGATCCGACGTGGCGCTTGCGGCTTGGTGACGTCGATGACCTCCAAACCGTTGCTATCGGTGACAAACAAATAGCGGAATTGCAGCGCCGAGGCGCGCATGTCGGGCAGCGCCAACACCGCATCCACGCTCGGTTTGAGCGGATCGTTGAGATTGACGATGACCAGCCCGCGCGGCGTCGCAACGTAGGCGCGATAGCCGCCCATTTCGACATGGCGGGCCCCGTTGAGCACGCCATCGGGATTCCAGGTCAGCGCGCGCTTGAGTTGATTGTTGCGCGGTTCGGCGTCGGCCATGGTGTTGATGTCGACCAGGATCAGACCTTCTTCGGCATCGCTGATGACGACGTAGTTGTAGATCGGATGGAACGGCTGCTCCTGGTTGGTCTCGCGCATCAACACGCCCTGGTTGCGCGCCGGATGCACCGGCTGGGTGGTGACCATGCTCAAGCAGGTGGCGTTGCGACTGGGCACCTGGGTGTGCTGGCCGAGCGGCCCGAACGGCGCCGAAATAATCGGTTGCGAGACGCCCTTGTTGCCAATCGCCGCGACATCGAACACCCGCAAGCCGTCATTGCCGGCAGCGGCATACAGATACTCGCCACGCAATTGCAGACAGCCAACGGTGCCGGTGCGGTGGCGATGCGCGACCGGCAATTGGCGGCCGCGCTGCTGGTGAGCCGCGTACCAATCCGGATAGGCGTAGCGTTGCAAATAGCTGCCGATCACCGCCTGCGGCTCGTCCCACTCGGTGACCTGCACGGCGGTCACTTCGCCGGCACCACCGACCCAGGCGTTGAGGCCGATGAAGTCGATGAACTTGGTGCCCAACATCAAAGTCTGCGCGACGATGGCGTTGTTGTCACCGCGCTTGGCCAGATGGCAGTCGCTGCAAACCCGGGTTTCGGTTTTGCGTTCGGTATGCGGATAGTGCGGGTTCATCGCCTGCGAGCTGTAGCCGCTGGCGGCAATCGGTGGCTGCTGCACATAAATGCGTTCGCGATTGGCATTGGTGGAGGACAGCACCAGCGCCGAGGTCGAGCGCACCGGCGCGATCTTGCCGCCCTTGGCCGGACTGTGGCGACCGATCATGAAGATTTCATCGCGCGCCACTTGCGGATTGTAGGTGGCGAAATTGCGCGTCTCGCCGCCTTCGTAATGGTGCCGCTCGGTCTTCCAGTTGGCTTCCACCGGCAGATGGCAACCGCCGCAACTGGTGGTCCACGAGGTGTGGCAGGCGTAGCACTCCATGTCGCTGGATCGGTGCGCCAACTCGGCTTCGGGTACGTTTTGACCCCAGCGCTGGGACTGGGTGTCGCGGCTCATCAATTTGGCGCGGGCGGCCTTCGGGTTATACGCCGGGTTGGCCGGATCGAGCGTGTCTTTGACCAGCGACATGCGCCATTCCAGCTTCGGATCGAGCATCGAGCGCTGATAAAGCGCATCGCCAATCCACTCGAAGCGACGGCGGCCGTCGGGCGTGCGCAGCAGACGCAGATCAATGCCACCTTCGAGTGCCGCCGGTCCCGAGGTATACAAGTTGGGGTATTTTTTTGCGTCGCCGTGGCAATCGATGCAGCCGATTTCCACCGCCAGTGCGACCTGGCTTTGCAGGTGGCCATTGCCGTGGGAATCCTGCGAAAAATGGCAATCGACGCAGTGCATGCCCTGGTCCATGTGGATCGAAGCCAGGTGCACGGCTTTATCAAACTTCTTGGGGTCATCGGCGGCGACTTGCTGGCCGTCGGCATCCAGCAGATTGCCTTTGCGGTCGCGCTTGAACACCGCGCGGAAGTTCCAACCGTGGCCATGGTAGTCAGCGAATTGGGTGTCCTTCAGATCACTGTTCATCTCCGAGACCTGGGCGAGAAACTTCGGATCTGCCCAGTTGCCGCGTGGCGCCGCGCCTTCGGGATTGCGATCGAGCACTTCGCGGACGCGCGCGCTATCCGGATATTGCTGTTGTTTCGGCCACATCGCCGGGGCATCGGATTCGTAGTCCCACATCGTGTAGCCCATGAAGGTGTTCATGAACATGTTCGGTTGGTGCATGTGGCAAATCATGCATTGGCTGGTCGGGATGGCACTGGTAAAAGCGTGCTGGAGCGGATGCCCGGGCTGATCGCGCGGGATGGTTGGGTCCAACGTTTGCGTGGTGCCGGCATGACCAGCGTCGGCATAGCGCCCGGAGTGTTTGGGATCGCGATCATTGGCGTAGACCACATGGCAGGAGGCACAGCCGGAATTGCGGTAATCACCGGCTTGGTCGTTGGTGCCGGCGAACCACATCAGTGGATCGTTCAAGCGCGTTTTGTGCATGTTCAACACCGGCACCGAAATCCGCGCACCGGTGCCAGGGCCGCGATTGGACTGGCGAAAATCTGGCCGCCCGGGTTCTTCCAGGCGTTGCAACTGACCGGTGCTGTTGGGCAAGCCGGTCTCCGGAAACAACGATTGAATATTGCGGCCACCGCGCTCGAACACGCGGAAGTTGTCGCCCGGCTTGATCGTCTCGAACGCCGGCAGCGGCAGCACGCTGGGCAAAATGGCATTGGCCTGCATTGCCGCCGTTGGCGCCACCGGCGCCAGCAATTTGGCGCCCTTGCCGTCGGCGGTGTAGGCCTCGCCGAGGATCGACAGTTTGTACGGCAAGATGCCGTTGTTGTAAGCCGCCGCGCCCCAGAACATTGCCGCCGTCGCCATCAGGCTGCCGCGCGCGGCGCGAATGGTCTCCAGATGACAGGCACCGCAGGCGGCTTCGACGACCCGATAATCCGACGGATTCATGAAGCGGATGAACTCCGGGCGCTCGTGATTGAGCAGCGTGTAGCTGCGTTCCGGCAAGGCGCTACTCGGCGTCTTCCAGGCTTCCGGGTAGCGCGGCAAGACGTGCGCCTGCGCCATCGCCGCCTGATAGTCGGCGGCGTTGCGCTGGCTGTTGTCCGGGCGAACCACGGCGGTGTTGCCACCATGACAATCGGTGCAGCCGAGTTTCACCGCCGGATTGACGTGCATGCTGGCGCGATCCGATTGGGTATGGCAGCTCAGACAGCCGCTGCTCTTGGCGAGCACCGCTGCATCCGGTTGCGATGCCGGCGCCGGGGCCGCCATCGCGTCGCTGCGTTCAACGGCGGTCTCATGGCTGCCACTGGCCAGGCTGGCCGCGCTCGCCAGCAGCGCGAGCAGCAGCAGCGCGGCGATCACGCCGGTCAGCGGACGGCTGGCAAAGGATTGGAGCGGGATCGTGCGCATCGCTTATCGCCTTCAGTAAGTCAGAATGACGTTGGCCAACAGCGAATGCGGCTGGCCTTGGTCGGGAAACAAGTCGTCGTAGCCACGGCCCGGGATCAGCGTGGCCCAGGACAGTCGCAACACCAGGTTCTGCGTCATCAGCGGCCGCCAGATCACCGCCGCCGAAACATCCAAGCCGAGGTTGCGGTGGATGTTGGCCTGGTTGCGCGCGGCTTCCAGCACGGCGGTGTTTTCGAACGCCAACTGGTTGGCGTTGACCGACAACCGCCACTGCGGCGCCAGGTCAAAATCAGCGCCGACGCCGAGCAACAAAGTGCCCGGATTGGTGAAATTCGACTGGCCTTGCTCTTTGCTGGAGCGCAGCGAATTGAGCACGCCATTGCGCCCCGACAATGCCACCCGACCGCCACCAATCAACGGCACCGCTTGGCGAATCCAGTAACTGGTATCGGCACCGGCAAATTGCGGGTTTTCGAAGATCGCATCAAAGCCGGTGGCCTTGTGGTCGTAAGGGTCGGCATCGCCGCTGGCATACAAGAGCGAAACGCGGCTGCGAATCCAGTCGAAGTCGATCCCGGCTTCGACCGCAGCAAAGCCCGCGCGGATACTGGATGGGGCACCACTGAATACGCCATCGTGTTCGCGGCCGAGGGCGTAGTAGACGGTCGCGCTCAGATTGACGCGGTCGATATGGCCATCGAGGCTGCTGCCGATGTAGGTTACGTCGTAACGGCGCGGCCGCTCGCTGCCGAGGGCCGCGGGCCTGGCCAGAAAGCCGTTGTGGTCAAAGTAAAAATCGCGGTCCTCGCGGTTGCGGTTGTAGGCCACGGTGAATTGCGATTGCAGACCGAGCTTGAACAAATCCTGCCAATAGACGTTGGCGATCAGCACATCATCGCGACGGGGTTTGACGAAAACATCGTTCAAGCCGCTGTTGGTGTCTTTTTCCAGCCGCCGAAACAGTGCCAGGTTGTATTGAAAAACGTTGTTGTGGCGGGTGCCAAACACTCGCGCGCCGAGCTGGCTGTCTTGAAACAAAAAACCGCGAAAGTCCGCATTGAACGGCTGGATGCCGATGCGGAAGCTGTCGAAATCGAAATTGTCCGAGACGTTGCGCAAGTGGTAATCGAAAAACGCCGCCTGCAAACCGAAGTGTTGATCGGTGCGCGTGGTGCCGGTACGCGGATCGACGTTCAGCGCCTGCAGTTCGCCAACATTGGCGTAGTTGATGTTGAAGGCCGGGGTCAGCCGGAACTCGTAATCCGGCGGCTGGAACACGGTGCTGCCCTTCAGATAGACCAGCTCGACCGCCACCGTCTGCGCCAACACATCCTGGCCGGGATCACCGAATACATCGTTGGCACCCGGGTCGCCGGTGCTCGGTCCGCCCACTGGCGTTGGCACCCGGCGCGATTCGTAGACCGAATCGGCAATCGCCGATACCGAAAAAAACCAGTCGTCGCCGTGGATCGGTTTGTCGCCCTTGAGCAGATTGCGGTTGTACGGGTCGTACCAGCGTTCTTCGTACAAGGCATCGACGATGCGCCAGCGATCCGGCACCGCGATCGGGTCATCGAACTCGGCCACGCCCGGGCGCGGAATGGCGCTGTAGCGGCGCGCCACGCGCAACGCCGCCGAGTCGGCAGCGGGCACCACGGGCGCCCCATCGGGATCGGTGGTTGGCACGCAGTCCTGACCGACCGTGCCCGGTCGATGGTGCTGGCGCTGCCGTAGATCTTCGTCTTTCGACGGTGGACAGGAGCCAACTTTGGCTGGCGCAGCGGTCGGGGCCGTCGATTCCGCAGGCGCAGCAGCAGCGGCCGGGGCCGTCGATTCCGCCGCCAGTGGCAGCGCCAAGCCGAGCGTGAATACGCCAACGGCAACCAGTAATGATGAAGAGCGCATCGGATGCCGCCTATTTGCCAGCGCAGACATTCTGCGCATTGCTGTCGATGAAGGGACTAAACGGGCATTGCGCGTAGCGTAGCCGCACGCCGCGCGGCGTCAGCCGATCCGCACGCCGGTCGACCGGCGCATGGCCAATGCTGCCGAGCCGCTGTCCGGCCAGGTCCAAACCGAGGAAGGCCACCATGTCGTCCTGATCGACTCCATCGCCGGATACCCCGATCGCACCGACCAACACCGCGCCGCGAAAGATCGGCGAGCTGCCGGGGAAAATTTGCGCGCCGTTGGCCAGATTGGCGGCCGCCGCCAGCGAGTTGCCGGTGCCCAATTCGACGCCGACGCAATTGCGCGGCGTGTCGCTGGTGAAACCCGGCAGACCGGCAATGAAACCGACGTGCTGGATGATGCCGTTCATCACCAGATCGAGTTGCAGCCCGGTCGAAAACACGCTCCACTGCCCGGCCGGTTTGCTCAACGGTCCGGCGACGCTGCCGCGAATGCCATCCGGGAAAAATGGCCGTGACAAATTGCCGCCAGCGCGATCGGTAAAGGCAATGCCGTCGGCCAGCGCCGTCGGCCCGAGAAATCCGCGCACCGCCTCCAGATAGCTGCGCAGATCGACACTGCGCCGCGGCGCCAGCGTTGCATCCAGATACACCGTCGGCACGGTTAGGGCAGCGATCCATGCCGCCGCCTGCGGTGACGACAGGAACGCTGCGGTGCGGGCTTTCTGCGCCGACACATCGGCGCCAAACATCGGCGCGTCGCGACTGCGCACGACGCCCAGAATATGCCCGAGCGAATCCACCACCGAGATCGTCACCCGCGCCGGCGTGCCCAGCGGTCGGCGGATCTGGGCGCGGCTGCGGTTGGCGATTTCCAGTGCCGCGTCGAGCAGGGTTTCGACTTCGGCGGCAGTTAAAGCGGTCGCGCCGTCGCTGCCGGCCACCGGCGCAAACCGTGGCTGATTCAATGCATCGACCAGCACGAAGGCATCGCGCCCGCCAAAACTTCCGGCCGCCGCCGGTCGAATGCCCGATGCGGGATCGCCAAACGCGGTGCCCGGCAGCAACACCGCCTGGCTGTAGCCCGGTACCGCCAACAAGCTGCCAGCACTGGGTCCGAGTGCAGCGAAGCTGGCGGCGCTGATCCCCGCTGCCAATTGCTGGCTGCGGGCATCGGTAAAGCGCAAGCTGCGGCCATCGACGCTGATCCGCTCGGCGCGAATCGCCACCGGCGGCTCGAAGCCGATGGTCGCGGCCAAGGCAATCCGTTCGTCGCTATCAACATCGACATCGGCAATCCGCTGATCGATGCCATACCGGCCATCGGCAATGACGCCGACGCCACCGACCAAAACCGCACCTTTGTAAACCGGCAGGCCGCCGGGGTCTGCGGCCAGGCCCAAGGGCGAGCGTTTGGGACCAGCGTCGGCCGCGCCGCCGGCAAAAGCGCGCATGAAATCGGAACACGCCAGTTGACTGAACTGCACACCGAACAGCGGCCCGGAAGCCTGATTGAACTCACCCGGATTGAAATGCTCCTGAATGATTTGTCCGGCAGTGCGGGTACTGAACGCATTGCCCTGACTGGACAGGTAGGCACCGGTAATCGCTTTGGCAATCGCCACCAGCGCGTCACCACCGACGGCGGCTGGCAGCACGATGCCCTCAAGACCACCGTCGATCAGCGGCACCCCCGCCGGTGTGCTCGCCAGCACCACGTCGCGCACGGTTCCCGCCATGCGATACACAGCGAGCACATTGCCCACCCGGTCGACCACGGCGATGGTCGCCACTGCGCCCAAAGCACGCGCCTCGGCCACCGCCTGGGCGATCAATTTTCCGACTTCGTCGGCGCTCAGCCATTGCGCCGGGTCGGCGGCCACGGCGACGCCCGGCGCACAATTCGCGCACGGCCGATCCGCCAGCGGCAGGCGTTCGAGCGAGGTCGGGGCAAACGCCAACGGCTTCGACAATAGCGCCTGCTCGCGGGCTGGCATGGCATCGTGATCTGGCGCCACCGCCGCCGCTGCCAGGTTCGCTGCCGCCAGCATCACGAAAAACAGCGGCAGCAAGCTGCCGCACTCCAGATCAAGCCAACGCGGAACGTGGTTCATAGCCTGGTCTCCTCATAGGCCGGTGAAACTTTGGAGTGCGGCTGCTTGCTGCCGCTGTTCTGACTACCGACATCGCCGCCAGCATCACGAAAAACAGCGGCAGCAAGCTGCCGCACTCCAGATAGCTTTTGTGCCGCCGGGTCGGCCAAGCGCGATTGGGGCCTGAGCGGTGTACCGCTGCGCTGATGAAACGCATGACAGCCGGTGCAGTCGAGTTTCACTTTGGCTTGGCTCGCGCGGTCGCCGTGGCAATCCAGACAGCGTGCCAGCCCGGGAATCAGAATGTCGGCGCTGACTTTGGAAAGCTTGGCGGCGTGGCAGCTCGAACAGGCCTTGTCGCGTTCGGCCGCGCTGGCACCCGCCGCCAGATGCGCGACATGATTGAACCGCGCCGCCGGATACCAATCCGCCACTAGGCGCACCGGCTTGACCCGCCAGCGCGCAGGCAACGGTTGCTCGGGTTGCTCGGTCACTTGATGACAGGTGATGCAACCCGAGCGTGAAAACTGATTGAACGCTTCCAGACGGCTGCGTTCGCGCGCGCAGGTCAACGGACTTTCGCGGCAGGGATCGGCCAGCACCGCCTGACCGGGGCGGCGGCGGTTGCGCTGGCTGCTGCCATCGGTGGCGCCGGGCAGCAAGAACTGGCGGATAAAGTGTTCTTCGATCGCCCGCACCGCGGCCGGCACATCGGCGTGCGGCAACTGCTGCTCGGGCTCCGCTTCATCGAACGCCAACGAATGACAGCGGCGGCATTGGCCTTCCATGCTGATCGGTTCGAAATGTTCCGGATCGCGGCCGAGGC
>Ga0210033_1004000_pt1 | contig 11565 bp, 10 predicted proteins | sample CryGeymeta201501_FD_185465 | JGI IMG/M metagenome (GOLD analysis project Ga0210033, IMG submission 185465) | Groundwater microbial communities from Crystal Geyser aquifers in Utah, USA - Crystal Geyser metaG 2015-01 (SPAdes) (version 2) | ecosystem: Environmental > Aquatic > Deep subsurface >... | reverse complement strand
GCCGCGGCGACGGTCGTCACCTCACCCTGCGCAAACACAAACGGACACAGGACCACAAAACCGAGAACCGAAACTCCGAACTGATGCACTCTCACTGCGACCACTCCTTCCGAGGTTGCGAACTTGCCGAACACTGACAGAGACTCCGGGAAGACGAAAAGCGGAAAGGCTGCGGGAAGAAAAGGGCCCTGCCGGCGCGTCTTCCAGGGCTGCGTTGCGACAGTTGAGTGGAAGTGTCCGGACGGGCAGAACTCTGCGACATGCTGGCCTTGGCCAGAGCAGCACAGGGAGCTGCGCCGCTGAGCGGGGGGGCTTCAGATCTTGTGCGCGGGGTCGCGCCGGGCGGTCGCCCAGCCGAAGGCCGTGCGCAGTGCTGCGTCGACGCCTTGCAGGTCCTTCGGAGTCAGCTTGCCAACCTTGCCCCCGATGTGGTGCCGCTCGACCGTTGCCAGGGTTGCCCGGACGACGGAAGGCTCGTGCAGGCCGGCATCCTGCCACTCGCGGAGCAAGTAGTCCGTCTTGCCCCGGTACTTGGTGGTCTTTGTCGTCACCAAGGCTGCCAGGATGTCCTGCGGCCGCTCGACATGGTAGATCTCAGTGCTGACGATCACCATCGGTCGAGACCTGGTCGCGCGTCCCGGGCCGGCTGTAGGAGGCCGGTAGACCACGAGAATTACGTCCCCTCGGTCGTAACCCATCAGCCTTCCTGCGCCGTCATGCTCAGCAAGAACACCTCGTGCTGCCCGACTGCGTCCTCCACATCCCCCGCCCTGACCAACCTGGGATTGTGCGCGTGCACTCGCACCTTGCCGGTCTTGACCCAGCGCCTGACATTCGCCGGGGTCGTGCCGAGAGTCTTCGCCGCCTGGGAGGCAGTGAGCCATTGGCTCTCCCAGTCCGGCTGCGGGAGTATCGCCACGCGGGTGCCCTCGCGCAGCCGCGTCCTCTGCGTCGGAACTACAACGCCGTTGTTCACGATACCGTAGAGAGCTTCCGCCATGGGATCGCTCCTCGTCCAGGTTCGTAGCCGGTGAGTCCGGCTCTCTTGAGGTCAGCAGTCAGCAATTGTACTTCAGTTGCAGCAACATCGCGGCGCCCCGTCGAGGTCGGTCCAGCCCGCCTCGACCACGCTGCCATCGCCGGCGCCGAGGCAGGGCCAGGTGCGCGCCCGACACGAGGTTGGCGCCTGACACGAGGAATCCCCTCCCGCGCTCTGCGGCGAGCGACGGGCTACCGCACCCAGAACGCCCGCACCGCCCTCACTGCCCGCCCCGTCTCCTCGACGGCCAGGATCTCCAGCAGGTAGGGTCCCTTCGGCGGCGCTCCACCGTCGCGGCTGCGGCCGGTCCAGGTTAACTGGTTGACGCCGGCGCGGGGAGAGGGGGGCGCGTCCGACCAGGCCGGAAGGGGGGTTGGGAGAACGCGGACCCAAGCTGTCTGTGGGAGCGCGGCGAAGCGCTCGAAGGTGATCTCATCGGCCGGCCCTCCAGCCAAAGGACTCGTAGACAACACCAACAACAGTGGACGCGATTGTGCCAGCCCACCGCGTTCGGGGCAAGTGGGCGAGGGGAGGGACCCTGCAGCCTGCCGTAGGCGGACTTGCGCCGCCTCTCCAGCGTTTCGTCGCAAGCGTCTCGCCAGCAATCCGCAACTTGGAATCCCCTCAGAATTCACCCGCCCCCACTTCCACATGAGCTCCGTAGGTTCGCGCCTCGTCGTCGTTCCAGATCACTGGGAAGGGTCGCCAGACTCCGGCCCGCTTCGCTCCTCGCCCAGGAATCGCTCCACGCTCAGCCCTGTCCCGCGAATGACTGCGCGCAGAGTTCCACGGGGCAGAGCGCCGGGGTGGCGAGGCACGGTGGTACGGCACTTGGTCGTCGGATTACGCCAGATCTCGTGACTGCCCTTTGCCTGGCGATCAAACTCGAACCCCAACTCCCGCAGTCGCCCGACCACGTCTCGGTACGTCAGGGCGGGGAGCCGAGTCATGCCTGGATCGGCTCCCACGACAGACCGACGGGCACTTTCACGGTCGTCGTTCGAGGCCGCCGCCGGAGGGCGGCTGCCACCTTTGGCGGAAGGGGATCGCCATACTGCTCGTAGGACTCGATCAGCTTCCGGGCTACGTCTTGGGCGATCTCCATGGTCTCGGACACCGTCCGCCCTTGAACCACCAGCCCCGGGAGGTCCTCAGCGGTTGCGAGATAGCCGCCTTCTTCCAGTGCTTCGATACGGAGGGGCAGAAGAAACTCATCCATGGCTTGTCTCGCTCTTGATTGGGTTTGCCGCCGGCCACAGGGCACAGTCCTGTGAACGCCACTGTAGCACTCCCAACAAGCGGCGTCAACTCCCCGGGGGTGCGGGTTGCCCGAGCCGGGAGACGACCGCCGCCCTTGCCGCCCGTACTCCGAGCACTGTCCGCCCCGTCTCCTCGACCGCGGCGATCTCCCACAAGTACGCTCCCTTGGGCAGCGGCTCGCCATCGCGGGTCGGAACGACGGTCGAGCTTGGAGTCTGCTCCGAGCGAGGCCCACACCGCCACGCGAGGGCGTTTCTTTGATGTGCACAACCACGTGATTCTCGACTTCCATCCGGTCCAGCCGGCTATGGTGGTGGGAAGGCGGCGGCGAGGGCGAGGAACCGCGCGCGACCAGGCGCGGAAGGGGGTTCGGGAGAACGCGAACTCAAGCTGTCTGTGGGAGCGCGGCGAAGCGCTCGCAGGTGATCTCGTCGGCCGGCCCTCCAGCCAAAGGACTCGCAGACCACACCAACAACAGTGGACGCGATTGTACCAGACCGCCGCGTCCGGGGCAAGTGGACGAGGGGACGGAGCCGTAGACAGCGCGGTCTGACGGGCTGTGGAGAAGGCACGTCACCTCGGCGGACTTGGGGAGCGGGTAGAAGAAGCGCAGCCCGCCGCCGAGGGGCAGGACGTTGGCATTGGGGATGCGTAGCGCGCCCGCCGTAGCCTTGCCCGGCTATGCCGGAACCAGTTCGCCCCGTGGTACGGACACCGGTTCGGTCACATCACCATCGGTGTAGTCGACCACGGCCAGCGGCTTCCCGGACGAAAGCACAGCTCCTTGGATGAGCGGTTGTGCCAGCATCTCAATCCGCCGCACCACGCCGGCGTCGAAGTACTGCTCTCCGCACGACTGGCAGACGCCGCACGGGACATTCTCCACGAGCACCACGTGGTTCCGTCCCCCTCTGTAGTCGTCCGTAGTGGTGCTGTCTGTCACCGTGCCGCCACATTGCACGCACTTCGCATTCATTTCGCTCTCCCGCTGGGCTTTCGTTTGCGCTCAAAGACCGTCACGAGGACCAAGTAGGTGTCGTCGGCGTCTTCGTCGAACTGCAGGGCACACACAGACTCGACCACCCGGTCTGTGTAGAACGTGCCACCTTGGACTCGGTACTTTGGTCCGAGCTGCCCCGGTTCTGTGGCAGTCATCTCCCCGCAGAGGAGGGACTCTCGCACCTCGGCTTCGCAGAGACGCGCGGCAGCCATTTCCCGCCGAGCGTGGAGCGTCAGGCGCAAGCGATCCTGGCGCACGTGCTCCCGCAAGGTGTCGATGTCCATCTGCTCACCGAACTCCAACTGTACCTTTCCGGGCCTGATCGGTCAACCCAGTGTTCGTGGCGTCCGGACCTGCGACCAACCGGAGGCGGGGCGACCCGACGACCCGATCGGGGAGCGGTCCCGGAACGGTTGACGTGCGAGCCAGGTCACCTCACCGCCACTGCCCGCACGGCCCGCACTGCGCGCCCGGTCTCATCCGCGGCGACGATCTCCCACAGGTACGCACCCTTCGGCAGCGCCCCACCGTCGCGGCTGCGGCCGGTCCAGCTCAAGTGGTTGGCGCTGGCGCGGGCATGGGGGTGCTCCCTTCGGTTGCGGTCAGTGGGGGGAGAGCGGGAGTCGTGGAGTGTGGGAGAATTGGAGTGTTGGAGTGCCGCTGAAAGGCCCCCTCACTCCATTACTCCACTACTCCATCACTCCGCGCCTCATCACGCCGGCGGCGGCTGTGGCGCCTCGTCATCCTCCTCGTCGTCGGCCGCGGCCTCGCGCACGAGGATCGAGCGGACCTGGCGGCCTTCGGGGGTGTCGGCGGTGAAGACGGCGCAGGCGTCCTCGTACCACTCGACACAGTCCTGATGCAGGTCTTCCAGCCCGCCGGCCAACTGCTGCTGCGCGCGTTCCTCCTCGGCCTCGGCCGCCGCCAGCGCCTGGAGCTTGGTTTGCGCCTCCTGCAGCAGCGTCAGGAACGCCGCTCTTGTGTTCTGGGCGGTGGGGCTCCAGTCGGCGTCGGGGAGCTGACCCCACGCCTCGTACCACGCCACCGCCTCGTCCATGATTCGCGACCGGCTGCGGCCGCCGGAGCGCAGGAGGCGCAGCGTCTGGTGGGCGACGGGGTCTTCCCGCCGGTACTTCGACCGCGCCATATCCAGCCCCTGCCGCATCCGGCCGCGCAGGTCGGCCTGCGTGGCGTCCAGCTCGTTCCGCGTCGTTGTCAGCGTCCTCCGCTTTCCGACCAGAGCCTGCTGCAGGGCGCGCGCGGCGTCGATCACTGCCGGCCAGTCGGCCACCGCTCGGCCTGCCCACACCCACTGCGCGCTCAGCGTTACCTGAGTCGCATAGGTGATGTCCGCCCGGGCTAACACTCTTCCGTACGTCAGCTTCACTGCACTGCCTCCAGATGAACGTCTGTCTGCCTTTCCGCCCCCTCAACCGTTGTCGCTGCGCCCCTCCTCCCGCTCAGCGGACCGGTTCCCCCGGTTACGATACCGGTTCCCCCGGTTACGATACCGGTTCCCCCGGTTACGATACCGGTTCCCCCGGTTACGACACCGGTTCCCCCAGTCACGACACCGGTTCCTCTGGTTACGGGACCGGTCCCCCCAGTTATGACGCCGGTTCCTCCAGTTACGAGACCGGTCCCCCCAGTCACGACACCGGTTCCCCCAGCTACGGCACCCGTTCCTCCAGTCACGGGACCGGTCCCCCCAGTTACGAGACGGGTTCCTCCAGTCAGCAGACCGGTCCAGCCGGTTTGGCGAGTGGTCCAGCAGGTTCGGCGACCGGTCCAGCCGGTTACGGCGGTAGGAAGGCGGCGGCGAGGGCGAGGAACCGCGCGCGACCAGGCGTGGAGGGGGGTTTGGGAGAACGCGGACTCAAGCTGTCTGTGGGAGCGCGGCGAAGCGCTCGCAGGTGATCTCATCAGCCGGCCCTCCAGCCAAAGGAGTCGCAGACCACATCAACAACAGTGGTCGCGATTGTACCAGACCTCCGCGTCCGAGGCAAGCAGGCGAGGGGACAGAGCTGCAGATCGCTCGCGGTGTCGCAGTCTGGGGTGCCCGCTTCGGGCCACCACGACACCCCCTCGACCGAAGGACCCCCGAAGACAGGAGACCGTGCGGTCCGGTCAGGGGACCTGCACCGAGCGAGTGTCGGCGAGTTAGAGAGGCGAGAGATCCGTGATGCTGCGCACCCTGGTGCCAACGTCCGCGAGGTCTTGGCGAACCTGGCCTATGCCCTTCATTGTGCTCTGATTCCACGCCTTGGCTGCCGTCGCGAGGATGAGGAGGTCGGGACGCAGCTCCTTGCACAGTCGTCGGTAACCCCTGATCTGGGTCGCCGAGATATGGTCTGGCTCCTTGGCCTCGCCAACGCAGAAGCGGCCAGCCTGGCTACACATGATGTCGAGCTGGACCTTCTCTGCGGAGTCGTCTTGAGTAAGATCCACCTCGGGCACGAACAGGAAGCCGTTGGGCTCCTCCTCACACAGCTTGGCCAGTGCCGCAATGGTCACCCACACTCCGTTCTTCCAGCACTGGTACACCATCTCGTCGAGACGGTAGGACCACCTGGGCTCTGTTGGGCGTTGCGCACCGCTGAAGGCCCACGTGTCGCGCCCAACCACGTTGTCGTCCCGACAACGACGGCAGCGGTAGCGCTCCCCCAAGTCGTCAACGGGGTACCACCCGCAGTCGCGGCAGGTGCAGCACTTAAGCAGCAGACCCCGGTGGAACGCCCCCTGCGTCACAAGGGCGTCCAGTAGCGCAGCCGCGGACTCTCGGCCTTCCTGGTCGACGTCACATGCATTGTCCTTTGCGAATGCGGCTCTTACCACTGACTCGAAGTCGAGATACCGGGGTTCTCGGTTGGAGATGAACGTGCCGTTGTCGTGGACCCCCTGCACGTTGCCACTCGTGTCGATGGCCTTCTGCAGTAGCCGATGGATCTGCGCATCCGCGATGGAGCGACCAGCCTCCCTCAGGCTGGAGAACACCTCGATGGTTGCTTTTTGGTATTCCCCCTTCTCGGTGACCGCAAGGCGGAACTGCGCCCTCTGTGCGAGTGTCGTGAAGATGCCCAGCGGCGATGGTGACTGGATCCGGGGGCTGATCGTGGCGGATGCCAACGTTTCCCCCGCGACTATGGCGCGGTCTAACGGGAAGAAAGTGACGCTGCCGTCCGTGCTCACTCGGGCACGGGTGTGGTTCGGCAGCACCTGCTGCACAAGTCGGTTGTAGCGCGGCAACGCCACGCCTTCGAGCCTCATCTCCCGCAGCCAAAGGGCCGCTCCCGCTCTGGAGGGGTCGGCGCAGCGAGGGGGTCGGGACGTAAGTAGTGACGAGCCAGAACGGTCGACGAACTGGACCAACTGCTGCTCGACAGAGTCCAGTTCGTACACTCTCGGAGTCGTGGGTACCAGATCCATGGGGTCCCGGCACGCGATGAACTCTCTGGGCAGCCCGTCGGAGTTGGGGAGAGAGATGACCCAACGATGGAGACCGGCAGCCTGCTCTTCGGTTTCCGCGATCGACAGGCTGGCGCTGGTGTACAGCGGCCCAACATCGGTGTCAGGGCACCAATCGTAGTCCCCAATGCTGCGAGATATCCAGAACACGAAGCTCTGGACGTCTTGCGGGAGCTGCTGCCACGCGACCGGATCTTGGTCCGAGTCGAGAGGCGGCAGTTTGGGCAGCAGGGGGAACCAACACACGTTCAGGTGCAGCCGTGAAAGGCAGAAGAACAGGCACAGATCGGGCACCGAATCTCCGAGGACGACAATGGGCGCAACCGTCCCCCACGCGCCGTCCTGCCAATGACACAGCCCGAGGTCGTGCATTGAGATATCCTTGGGTGTGACACGCCCGCTGCCGGCTGTTGCACGTGCCCGTGCCGCGGCGTCGATGCTGTCACAGATGCCGTTCCCATCGGCGGGCACGTGGAGCTCAACGTTCACCGTGAGGCCGCCGCCGATAGCCTGCTGGAGTCTGGCAATTGCCTCGTCGCCCAACAATCCCTCAAGAGCCGCCAAGACGAGCGCTTGCTCGCCGCCCGAAGGGCAGTCGATCTGGCGCACTGTCAGGGAAGTCACCGGAGGGTAGATCTTTTCGACGGGAGTGGAGAAGAATGCCCGTTCGGGTTCGCTGAGCCGCGTGGGCACCACCCCCCCATCAAACGTGTTCGTGATCCTGGCCAGATCTCGACGCAGGCGATCGCTGGGTGTTCGGTCAACGACGGCGACATAGTCCGGGTCATACCGCCAGAGTATGTCCCGGAAGGGCGGAGGGATCGTCCAGTCGTCATCCATTGGGACGATGGGCCATTGCCATCCACCCCACACCGCGCAGGCGTGGCGCATCACCCTGAGGACGTCCTCTGTTGTGTCGTCCTTGCGGATCACATAGGCCACACGGGTGGGTCTGTTCCCACTCCACACTTCTCGAGTCTCGACTGCCGGAATTGGGCTTTGGCGTGCCAAACCTTGATCGCTCCTTTCCTGGGCCGCTCTAGTGGCCGGAGTCACCTACGCTTCGCTGTGTCGCGGTGTCGCGACCGGGAGACCCCTTTGGCTGAGGGTCTCCCGAACATCACGAGACCGTGCGGTCACGCGGGCGGCGCGGTGGCCCGAGGCGGGCACCCCAGACCTGCGCCGGGCGAGTCGCGCGTTCCACGACGGCGGACAACAGTGTGAAGTGTGAAGGGCGAGAGAGCAAAGGGGAAAGGGCTAAGGAGTCCTCGCCACGCGGAAACCAACGTAGAGGCAGCTAGGAACGCCGTAGCCGAGGCGGCCGCCGACGCGGAGGTAACTCGGGCTGCTGCCGTAGAACGAGCCGCCGCGACACTCTGGCTTCCCTGACAGCCACTCCCACACATTCTCAGTCATTCCGTACAAGCCGTACCCGTTCGGCTGGAACGACCAAACGGGAGCAGTGTCGGCAGACCTGCCGTCGTTGCCGTCGATGATCGGCGGCCAGTCCTCACCCAAGATGTGCGTCTTCTCGGCCAGTCCACCTCGGGCAGCGTGTTCCCACTCCTCACGGGTCGGCAGCCGGCCGCCGACCCACTTGCAGAAGGCATTGGCATCTTCCCAGGACACGTGGACCACAGGGTGATCGTCCTGAGCCTTCTCCTTCAGGCTTGAACGGTTGCGCCAGGTCAGACCATCGATCTCGTACCACTCATCAACTCCCATGCAACCGAAGCTGTAGCCCTCCTTCTCCGGCGTCGTCTTGTGGCCAGTCGCGTCGACGAACCTGCGGAACTGGGCGACCGTCACTTCGTACTTGCCGATCTCGAAGGCGTCCACGCCGTTGCCGGCGGGCACGGGGACGAACTCGTAGTCGGTGCGCCGCAACGCCCGGTCGAGACGCTTGGCGTCGCCGAGGCGGAGATTGAGTGGCTCTGCCTGAGTCTGGAAGCCTCTCTTGCGCAGTTCGACAGCGAACTCCCTGGGTGTGTCGGTGGCACCCGGAACCGTCACCACCGCCGGCGTCACGCCTACATTCATCCCGTCCACGTAGATCTCGGCTCCGGGCGGACTGCTCACGACCTCCACCGTCGCCCCGTCGGGCGGTTTTAGCTCGAGGTCCCGCAGCTCGCCGCCGCGCAGGTCCAGGCTCTCCGTCCAGTCCGGCTGGCCGGCCGCCTTCATCGCCAGGCGGTGGGCGCCGGCCGAGAGGTTCCTCAGTTCCAGCGCGTCGGCCTCCGTCACCTCGCCCAACTCCTTGCCGTCCAACGCCACTGTGACTTTGGCCAGTCGCGTGGTGAGCGTGAGCACCGGCAGGTTGGGCAGTTGCGCCTCGACCCGGATGGTGGCGCCAGGTTTCGCGGTCACCCTCTGCGAGAAGGGGACGCGGCCGGCCAGCCACACCTTGAGTTGGTGGTCGCCCGGCGCCAACTCCTCCAGCCGGAGGGGCTGGTTGCCCTCGATGACGCCGAGAAGATCACCGTCCAGTTCCACCTGCGCGTCGGCCTCGGCGACGACCTCCAGGATCGGCGATGGCTGCAGTCGCACTTGGAGCGGCCGGGTCTCCCCGGCAACGCCCTTCACGGCCTGCTCGAACGGGATGAAGCCCTTCCGGGTGACGCGCACGGTGTGCTCCCCCACGGAGAGCCGGGTCTTGCGGACGGGCTCGCCCGGCTTGCTCAGACCCAGGTCCTCACCGTCGACCTCCACCAGGCAGCCGTCCGGTTCGGTGGTAACCTCAAGGGCAGGCAGCTTGAGCAGGCGCACCGGGATCTCTGCGACGCCCCCCGCGACGCCGTCGAACTCCTGCGCGAAGGGCACATAGCCGTCTCTGGTCACGCGGACAGTGTGCTTGCCGACGGTGAGGTCGCCCTGCTCCAACGGCGCGTCGGCGGTCAGGGTGCCGGCGGGCAGACCGTCGATCTCGACGGCTGCGCCGAGGGCGTCTGCCTCACCCAATAGCTCCAGACACGGCAGCCGCTTGAGCCCGAGCGCCACCTCGACCGTCTTCCCCTCCTCGACCGCGACGGTCTGGGTCGCCGGCACGAAGCCGGCCTTCGCTCCGCGCAGGCTTCTGCGTCCTACCGGCACGTCCGAGAGACTCAGCTTCCCGTCCGGCCCGGTGACGCCCCGGTCTTGGTTGTCCAATTGCACGGCGACGCCGGGCTCACCCGCGTCGACGGCGAGGGTCCCCAGGCGCTTCCGCGTGCCGACCACTGGCCCGGTGTCCCCGACGCGCCGCAGCGTCAGCTCCACCGGCGTCACCTTCCCGCGCTCGGCCGTCACGTCAACCTTCTCGGAGCGGTACCCGTCGGCGACGACTTGCACTTTGAAGGTCTTCTGCTCCGCCTCGCCCAGGTCCAGGTCGAGGTCGCGCGGAGTCACGCCCACAGGCTTGTTGTCCACCAGGATCGCAGCCCCAGCCGGGGTCGAACTGATGCGGAGGTGGGCGAAGGTATCCACCCGCTCCACCTTGCCGCCGATATCCGGACCGGGGCCGGCGTCCGGCTTCACGCGACCCAGGAAGATCTCGCCGGTCACGTCTTCTTTCTTCACCGGCGTCTGCGCGTTTCCGGTGCGCCCGCACCAGCGCCGGACCCCCTCGACGGTGTGGGTATACGTCTCGCCGACGCTCACGTAGCCGTTCCGGTCGCGGTCCACGTCCGCGCCGCCTGCGAGGGCCTCGGTCAGGTAATACGAGAACACCGACCGGCCCTTCTCCTCCCACTCAAACGACTTCTCATTGACACTGCAGGAGGCCAGCGTGACCATGCCGGCGCCCTGCTCCAGGGCGCTCTGCGTCGTGGCGGTCATCGCCTCGTCGCCCTTGCCCCCGCTGTGGCACATGTCGAGTACCAGGATCTTCCGCTTCGCCTTGCACAGCTCCAACTGCTGCCGCACGTACGAGATCGGCACGCCCGTCAGGAGCAGGTCACCTTCGATGACATCGCAGGGCAGCAGGAAGCTCTCGTTCCCGTTGTCCTTGCCGTGCCCGGTGAAGTACACCAAGACGAGGTCCTCGGGTCCCGCCAGGCGCAGCCAGGAACTGAGGGCGGCGATGAGGTTGCTCCGGTTGGGGAGGCTGTCCCCCTGTGCCCCATCCACCAGCAGGCGAATGTTCTCAGCCGGGAAGCCGCACGCGGCCGAGGTCAGAACCTCATTCAGCGCCTTGGCGTCCGCCACGCTGCAGCGCAACGACGCGGCGCGCTGATACTTGTTGACGCCGATGATCACGGCCCACTTCTGCCCCTTCACCTCCTGCCCTGCGGCATCCACACCGACGACGTCGATGCCCTTTGGCGCCTCGGCGCCGAAGACGTGGGCCGGCGAGAACCACACTGACAGCAGTAGCACGCACAAAGGTCTCATCGTCACCACTCTGGAGGCACCGGAATCACAACGCCCCTCCGCCACCGGCGCCACGCACGGATGATAGCACAGCCCGGCAAAGGCGGCTACCTCGCCTAAGACTCGTTCGCTCGTGGAAGCGGAAACGGGTCCTCGCTGTTTCGCGGTCACCCGTCAGGTTGTGCAGGGGCAGCACCGCCGCGACGAAGGCGGTTGCGCCGCGGCGACCTGCGCCCGGCCGCACCCTCGCCAGTGGCAGTTGCGCGGTACCCGCACTCCCCGACACTTTGAGCCAGGGGGTCTGCGCGCGGGCGGAGGTGAGGTCCCGGTGTTCCCTGCACCACTTGCCAACCTCCTCCTCCACGTACTTGCCGAGGCCGGCGACGGTCACCAAGCCCGACTCGTCAGCCGCACCGCCCTCCAACCCGTCGATCAAGAAGAAGGTGAAGACTCC
>Ga0210033_1003999_pt1 | contig 11567 bp, 8 predicted proteins | sample CryGeymeta201501_FD_185465 | JGI IMG/M metagenome (GOLD analysis project Ga0210033, IMG submission 185465) | Groundwater microbial communities from Crystal Geyser aquifers in Utah, USA - Crystal Geyser metaG 2015-01 (SPAdes) (version 2) | ecosystem: Environmental > Aquatic > Deep subsurface >... | reverse complement strand
ACTTAACAGAAAAAATGTTAGCAAAAAGAACTTTTAAAATCAGATTAGTGTTTCACAAAAAACAGATGAGAACATTGCGGTCATGCTGAGACCGACGGTCGTGGCAATCTCTTCCTTTATTGTCATGCTGAATGTCAATGAAGCATCTCGGTGTTAAAAGTGAGATTCTTCCCCCGTATTCAATACGGGGTCAGAATGACAGGGATTGCTTCGAGATAAATCTCTCGCAATGACAATTTAAAAATTTATGGTTAAACCAAGGGTAATTATTCTGCGGACCGCGGGAACAAATTGTGATTGGGAAACAGAAGCCGCATTTAGATTAGCCGGAGCAAACCCGGAAAGAGTGCATATCAATCGGCTTATTGAGAAGGAAAAGAATTTACGCGATTATGATATTTTAGTCATCCCCGGAGGGTTTACCTATGGAGACGATATCTCCGCAGGAAAAATTCTTGCCAACGAAATAAAATACAAACTTTTTGAACAATTGCAGAGATTTGCCGAAAAAAGGTTAATTCTGGGAATTTGCAATGGATTTCAGGTTTTAGTTAAAAGCGGACTTTTACCGGGAAACAATGGTCAGCAGGAAGTCACCTTAACCTTTAACGATTCGGGTAAATTTGAGGATAGATGGGTCTATCTAAAAAATACTTCGGAGAATTGTTTATTTACTAAAGGGCTAAAAAAACTCATTTATCTTCCCATTGCCCACGGCGAGGGAAAGTTTATTCCCAAAGGGAAAAAGGTTCTCAAGGAATTGGAGAGAAATGACCAGGTTGTTTTTAAGTATGCTGATTGTTCCGGGAAAGAAGGAGATTATCCCATCAATCCCAATGGTTCGGTGAAAAGTATCGCGGCCATCTGCAATAAAGAAGGCAATATCTTAGGGATGATGCCTCATCCGGAAAGGTATCTTTGCCGCCTTCATCATCCCGCCTGGAGAAGAGAAAATCTGCTGCCGGAAGAGGGAGATGGTTTACTAATCTTCAAAAATATAGTAGAGTACGTAAGATGATAAAATACCATGAGATTGCCACGCTCCTTTCAGCCGCTCGCAATGACACTTTGTGCGATGAATCGCACCGCTACAACAAATGCGATGAATCGCACCGCTACAACAAATGCGATGAATCGCACCGCTACAACAAATGCGATGAATCGCACCGCTACAATTTTGAATTTCCCTTATGGTATTCCTGAAGAGATTTTACTTCTATGGCGCCGCATTTCGCCGCTTCTATTCCCTCTACCGTTGCTAAAGCAGCGGCAATTGTAGTTATATAGGGAATTTTATGCTGGATAGCATCTTTTCTGATATAGCTATCGTCATATTTACTTTCCCGGCCTACCGGAGTATTAATTATCATCTGGATGCACCCATTGCGTATATCGTCGGTTATATTAGGCCGTCCTTCGTGAAGTTTTATTGCCAGAGAAGATTCTACGCCGTTCCTCTCCAGATAAACTTTGGTTCCTTTGGTTGCCAGTATTCCGAAACCTAATTTTTTAAGTCGGTTCGCTATTTCAAGAATATGCTTTTTATCTTTATCAACCACTGAAATCAAAACTGTTCCTTGGGTAGGCAGCTTCATTCCTGCGGCTTCTTGCGCTTTGTAAAATGCCAACCCGAATGAAGAAGCAATGCCCATCACCTCTCCGGTTGACTTCATTTCAGGACCGAGAATAGGGTCAACAGCAGGAAACATATTAAAAGGGAACACCGCTTCCTTTACCCCAACATAGGAAATTTCTTTTCTATTCGCAGGAATTATATCTTTTAATTTTTTGCCTAATAAAACCAAGGTTGCTATTCTTGCCATAGATATGCCCATAATTTTACTTACTATAGGAACGGTTCGCGAAGCGCGAGGATTGGCCTCTAATATATAGACCTTCTCTTTTGCTATAGCGTACTGAATATTCATAAGACCAATTACCTTAAGTGCCCTGGCAATCTTTTTTGTGTAGTTTTTTATGATGGCGAGATTTTCTCTGGAAATATTATGCGGAGGGATTACGCAAGCGCTATCTCCTGAATGAATTCCTGCCAACTCGATATGTTCCATAACCGCCAGAATACAAACATCTTCTCCGTCGGAAATAGCATCAACTTCAACTTCGAGAGCATCTTCTAAAAATTTATCAATTAACATTGGATATTCCGGGCTAACTTCTATAGATTCCTTGATATAATTTAAAAGCATTTTCTCGTTATAGACAACTTGCATACCCCGGCCACCCAGAACAAAAGAAGGCCGCAGCATTAAAGGATATCCTATTTGATTAGCTGCAACCAGTGCTTCATCCGCTGAAGAGGCAACCCCGCTTGTAGGTTGAGGAATATTGAGTTTTTGTATTACCCCCTTAAATTTCTGTCTATCTTCAGCCAGATGAATACTCTGGGAACTTGTGCCAAGAATCTTTACGCCGGCTTGGGTCAATTCCCTGGCTATATTTAATGGGGTCTGACCCCCAAATTGCACGATTATACCTTCGGGTTTTTCTTTTTCGTAAATATTTAGCACATCTTCCACAGTGAGAGGTTCGAAGTAAAGTTTGTTGGAAATATCATAATCAGTGGAAACAGTTTCAGGATTACAGTTAACCATTATTGATTCTATTCCTTCCTCTCGTAATGCAAAAGCAGCGTGGACACAGGTATAATCAAACTCTATGCCCTGGCCAATACGGTTAGGCCCTCCGCCTAAAATCATTATCTTGCGTTTGGATGATACATTAATAGAATCTTTAGTATTATATGTTGAAAAATAATAGGCAGCGTCAGCGCCACTTACTGGCACTGCTTCGTATGCCGCTGTCTTTCCCGCATTAAGCCGCCGGGTGCGGATTTCTTTTTCTGTCTTGCCTAAAGTTTGAGCAAGATATCTATCTGAAAAACCATGCTCCTTAGCTTTTATAAGCAAATCTTGGGGTAAATCTTTGCCAGTGAACTTTTTTATCTCTTCTTCAAATTCTACCAACTCCTGTATCTGACTGATGAACCATTGGTTAATTTTAGTCATCCGGTAAAGGTCGTCAACAGACATACCCTTACGCAATGCCTCATACATTAAGAAAATGCGCTCGCTTGAGGGATTAACTAACTTTGTTCTGATTTCAGAAAGCGAAAGAGAAATAAAATCTTTAACTCCTCCCAGCCCGTATCTTTTAATCTCAAGTGAGCGTATTGCCTTCTGAAACGCTTCCTTGAAATTTTTACCTATACTCATTACCTCACCCACCGATTGCATCTGCGTACCCAATTTATCTTCAGCCTGAGGAAATTTCTCAAATGCCCATCTGGCAAATTTTACCACCACATAATCTCCGCTGGGAATATACTTATCAAGCGTGCCCTCCTTCCAGTAAGGGAGTTCATCAAGGGTTATACCTACCGCTAATTTTACCGATATACGAGCAATAGGAAAGCCGGTTGCTTTTGAAGCCAGAGCTGAGGAGCGAGAAGTGCGGGGGTTAATTTCGATAATCACAATTTTTGAGTCTTCAGGATTGTAAGCAAACTGCAAGTTACAGCCGCCGATTAGGCCAATAGCGTCAACAACCCGGTAGGACATCTCTTGATACTTGTTTTGCAAATCTTTTGAAACCGTAAGCATCGGCGCAACACAAAAACTATCCCCGGTATGCACGCCCATAGGGTCAACATTTTCAATAAAACAAACCGTAATTTTATTGCCTTTTGTGTCCCTGACCACTTCAATTTCATGCTCCTGCCAACCTAAAACTGACTCTTCTACCAGCACTTGTCTAACCAGGCTTGCTGAAAGCCCCCTGGCAACAATCATTCTTAATTCTTCTACATTATAGGCAATGCCTCCGCCGGTGCCTCCCAAAGTATAGGCAGGCCGCAACACCACCGGAAACTTCAGTTCTTGAGCAATCCTTTCCGCATCCTCAAGTGAATGCGCCGGCGAACTTTTGGGCACCGCAATATCAAGGGAAGCCATTGTCTCTTTAAAGATAATTCTGTCTTCACCTCTTTGGATAGCCTCTTGTTTTACACCAATCAACTCAACATTGTATTTAGCCAGTATCCCTTTTTTGCTAAGTTCAGACGAAAGATTAAGTCCGGTCTGGCCGCCAAGGTTGGGAAGAAGAGCATCCGGCTTTTCTTTAATGATTATCTTTTCCATATTCTCAACGGTAAGAGGCTCAATATAGGTTTTGTCAGCCATCTGGGGGTCAGTCATAATGGTGGCAGGATTGGAATTCGCCAGGATAACTTCATAACCTTCCTCTTTAAGAGCTTTGCAAGCCTGGGTTCCTGAATAATCAAACTCACAGGCCTGGCCAATAATAATGGGACCGGAACCAATAACCATTATTTTTTTAAGGTCATCCCTTTTAGGCATTTATTTTCTTCCCTTTTTTAAAGGAAAACAGTCGGAACTACATTATCTCCGTATTTTGCCCTTGACTCTTCTAATCTGGCTTTTTGTTCTTTAAGAACTTTAAACAAAGTATCAGGGGCATCAGTTATTTTTGTCTTATAGATTTCCGCAATCCTTTCGATTTTTTCCAGATTCCCCTTAATCTTGACGGTGAATTGTTCTGCATATTCTCCCTCGGAATAATCTTTCCTAAGAACCTCTCTGAATAATTTTTTAAGGTCGGCATATCTCGGGATATAACCGGTAGGAATTTTGACCGCATCTACATCATGATTAACCCGCAACTCCATCCACTTAACCCAAACTCGTTTATCTTCCATCGCGGTTAAATATTTACCGGTTTTAGTTTTCTGAAAGTAATTAACCGCAAAAATTGTTGGCGGGACCGGCACCCCTTCAATAAATTTAAGATGATGAGCAACATATTTACCCAGAGGGATTGAAACAAAGTCAAGATTGGACATAGGATTAAATTGGCGAACCCCTTCCTTTCCCAGAGTAGCGGCAGTTGTTTCCGACTCTAAAGAAGCGCCAAAAGTTATTACCCCGTGAGTCCAATTAAACGCTTCCTGTACCGGCGGCCAGATACTGGAATCTCGCCCTCCGTAGATGATTCCTTTTATCCAAACACCTTCGGGATTATCCAACTGGCAATCAACATTTTTAAGGCCATAAAGGCTTACCGTATAGCGCGCATTTTTATGGGAATAAGTGATTTCATTCCCTTGAGAATCTTTTTTCCCTTTTTGCCATTCGCCGGAATAATTGCTTCCTTTCTCGGGTACTTCTCTCCCATCTCCCAGCCAGTAAGGAACACCTTTTTCAGTTACCAGAACATTGGAAAAAATTACCTCTCCGGGAGAAGTTAAGGATTTCCAGATTGCCGGGTCATCTTTTGGGTTAACATCCTGAATAATTCCAAAGATGCCGCACTCAACGTTGGCAGCATAAATCTTCCCCTCTTTTTTCCTTAAATAAGCCAGGTCATCTCCGACGATGCTTTCACCTTTTAACATCGAGGTGGAAGTTTTTCCGCAGGCACTGGGAAAAGCACCGGTAAAATAGGTTATCCTTTCTCTTAGAAGGCCATGAACTCCCATAATCAACATATGCTCAGCAAGCCAGCCTTCTTGTGATGCTTTGCGGATTGCTAATCTTAACGAAAGTTTTTTCAGGCCAACGGTATTACCGGCATATTGAGTGTTTACGGTGTAAACAATATTATCTTCAAGATCAACATAAACTCTTCTTTTGTCGACATTCTTACTCACGCCATTCTCCAGCACCCCTGCGCTGTGGACATATCGAAAGAAGCTTTTAGAATTTCCGATTTTTTTAAACTGCTCATATCCTCTTCGATAAAGAATATATTCTGAATGGGCGACATAACTTGAATCCGTTATCTGAACAGCGGATATTGAAAATTCGGAATTGGTTGGCCCAAGAGAAAAGAATAATACATACATTTCTTTGCCAGCCATAATGTTTTTAAGATACCGGTGTATTTCTTCTAATCCGGTTTCTTTATCCGTTGCATTAAGCGCATCTCCCAAATCAGCCCCTTGGGGAAGAAGATATTTAGTACTTGTTTTATCTCTTGCCAGATCGTTATATCCATCGAAATGTATCGTATGCCCATCAATGGCAAGTTTTCGCTCCTCGGCATTCTCTAACGCTCTATTGCCAATATATTCCCGGTCTTGGTCAGAATCATCACAAACATAAACCGAATCAGGATTGCAAAGTTCGGTATATTTTCTAACAAACTCAAAAAGACCGGCGTTATTCAAGGCAGTCAGCTTTTCGTAACTTTTTTTGCAACATTTCGTTTTTAGCAAATCCGCATATTTTTTTTGCATAGGTTTTAATGTAAATATTTAGTAGCGGTGGCAGTTATGCCACTTTTTGGTGCGATAAATCGCACCGCTACAATAGATTGACGGCGTTGAGTGAGTATTTATAAGCAGAGTTCACTCTGCCACTACTGTATGATTTTAAGTTTTCTTGCCTTTCCTGTCAAACCTGGCTTGATTGCAAAAATAGGCGTAAAATTATGCTCTTCGCGTAGAAAACAGTTTTCGTTAATCTTTAATTCTTCGCGCAAATTTTCAGTTCTTTTAATAAATTCTTTGGTAAGAGGGTCACGATAGCCGCTGACAGATTTTAATTCCGGATTATAATTTTGAAAAAATCTATTGATTCGTTTAATGAAGATTTCCCGGGTATATTTTCCAAAGAGGGAAGAAAGAGCAACGGGAAATTCTTTTTCTTCTCCATTTTGAAGGAAGGAAATGTTTGCTCTTTTATTTTTTAAGTTTAATTCATAAGAAGAAACCTCCCCGCTCTCCTCTAAAATCCGACAGTCCCAGTCCTTCAATAAGCCCGATTTTAGATAGAAAAAATAGTCTTTCCGCCCCCCAATTTTGTCAGCGAAAATAAAAAACTTTTTCTCTTTTTTTTGCAGGAAATAGAAGATTAATTTCTCAAACTGAAGGTAATTAAGGTAAGACTTATTTTTTTCTTTGGCCAATTTATTAAATTGAAATGGGCAAACACAGATAGTTTTCAAGCCAAGAAATTTAATCTTTTTTTCCTTTAATTTTTTCTTTAATTCCTCTGATTCTTTGATAATTCCTTTTTCAATCTTGGCGAGGCTAAAGCCTCGCACTACAATGTCCTTCAACCATAGCGGCAAGGAAATTTTCCCCCAGCAGGGTTTATACCTGGTTTTTGATTCCAAACAGAGTTTGGGAAACAAGGAAAAATTAAGAAGAATTTTAGAAAAAAAACTATCGGGTTCTTTCGGCAGTTTTTTAAAAAGGAGGGAGAAAAAAATAGCAACAGTCTTTTCTCCGGCCCGCCTGCATCGGAGAGAATTCCGGGAAAAGAGTTTTTTGGAATCGGTTACAATAACCCTTTTTGGATAATCGTCAGGATTTTTCGATATATTTAAAATCTGCCAGAGATTTCCCCTTTTTTCTACTTTAAATGCGCTGGCGGTGATAATTAAAGGGCCAAGAATAGGACCATAGCCATTCTCATCAATACCGACAATGATCATATTTACTATTATAATCAGGGAAAGGCCTTTATTTTAGCAATTGGAGTTTCTGGGCACAATGAGGATGCTTCTCTCCGCAGTAAACTTTCAATCTCTTCATCCTTTTTGCCAAAAGTTTATTTCTGGGCAACATTCCCTTCACTGCCAATTTAATAATTGTTTCCGGGCTCTTCTGCTGCAATCTTTCAAAGGTTATTGTCTTTAGGCCGCCCGGATAACCAGAGTGTCGGCGGTAAAGTTTTTCTTCTCTCTTCTTTCCGGAAACCTTAACCTTCTCACTATTAATAACCACTACAAAATCGCCTCCATCGGCTTCAGGTGCATAAGATGGCTTGTTCTTCCCGGAAAGAATGGTGGCAATTTTTACCGCCATTCTGCCTAAAATTTTATTCTGAGCATCAATCAAGAACCAATTTCTTTGAACCTCTGTCTTTTTCATTTTCCTCCTCTATTTGGACGCAGATAACATCAGGATAAAATCAGGATTAAAGCAAAATCAAAGATAAAGAATTAAAGATTTATTTTTAATTATTGTTTTTTATCTGCGAGTATCTGCGTTAATCTGCGTCCTATTAACTGTTTTTTCTGAATCTTTCCCGGAATTTTTTTACTTCAGGGCTTGTACGCTCCCCGGAGAGAGCCCTGAATTGCTCCAGCAATTTTCTTTCTTCTTTACTTAAATTTGTTGGTGTCTCTACCAAGATTTTAACTAATTGGTCTCCTTTCCCATAACCACGCAAACTGGGAATTCCCTGGTTACGCAGGCGAAAAACTCTACCACTCTGAGTTCCTGGCGATATCTTCATTTTTACTTTTCCAAAAAGAGTCGGTACTTCAATTTCTCCTCCTAAAGCCGCCTGCACAAAGGTAATGGGAACCTCACAAATAATATCATCGCCTTCCCGATGGAAAAAATCGCCTTCCTCCACATAAATAAGGATATAAAGGTCTCCGGCCGCACCCCCTCTTAAGCCCGCATCGCCCTGTCCGGCAATGCGTAAAGTCGAACCTTTATCCACGCCCGCCGGAATTTTCACCATAATCCTATGTTTTTTTCTTACCCTTCCTGAACCACGACAATTACCGCAGGGAGAAATAATAATTTCTCCCTCTCCTCTACACTTAGAACAAGTGCGTGCAAAACTAATAAAGTCCGAACCATAACTTACCTGACCACTTCCCTGGCATTGAGGACAGGTTTTCTTCCCCGTCCCTGATTTCATCCCTGTCCCATTACAGGCAGAACATTTCTCCAATTGAGAAAGCTCAATGTATTTCTCCGTTCCCATTGCCGCTTCTTTTAAAGTGATTGAAAGATTATATTGAAGATCAGAGCCTCGCTGATAACCTTTTTCTCTTCCTCCGAATCCTTCTTCAAAGAAATCGCTGAAGAAGGAAGAACCCTTGAAGAGATTGCCAAAAAGGTCGCCAAAATCCGTCCTCACCCGGGAAAAGTCCTGCGTCCAGTCAAAACCTCCTCCTAAACCGCTATGGCCGAATTGGTCGTAAGTAGCTCGTTTTTTAGAATCAGAGAGAACTTCATAGGCCTCGGTTGCTTCCTTGAATTTTTCTTCAGCCTGCTTATCCCCAGGGTTATGGTCAGGATGATATTTTAAAGCCAATTTCCGGTAAGATTTCTTTATTTCATCAATGCCCGCATTCCTGGAAATGCCTAAAATCTCATAATAATCACGTTTTGCCATTTTCTACCTTTAACCACGAATTATACGAATAAATCGAATTTGAAAATGAAACGAAGTGCCACCCTGAGTGTCAACGAAAGGTCTCGTATAAAGAGAGATTCTTCGGCTGTGCCTCAGAATGACATATTCTTTTTATTACTCTTTTTAATTCGTGTAATTAGAGAAATTCGTGGTTGCTTTTCTTTAATCTATGGTTACCTAATGTTATATAATAATCGTATATTTTCTTTCAATTCTGAACGGTTTAAATGCCCTTCCTCCGGCCTCATAAAACTTGGTAAAGAACTCCAAATATTGCAACCTGCTGGTATGGACATAAGCCCCCAGAGTATTAATCCCAAGATTAAAGAGATGCCCAAGACAAAAGAGAAGAATTCCCAGGAGGATGCCAAGATAAGGAAGAGGAAGAACAAGGGAAACCAGTTGGTTGACCACAATAGCCAAAAGAGCGGTAGTCATCCCTAAAGCAAAAAGTCGGGAATAACTTAAGGTATCCGACAGTAGATTTCCAACAATCATTCCGTAAACAGAATAGACGCTCCAAAAGAGTTTCATAAATATTCCTTTTTGCTCGATAAATTGCTGAAAGATCACCAAGAGCAAAGCAAGAATCAAAAAGAAACTCAAAGGGAAGAAGAAAAAACCTCCTAAAAAAGAAAATGGCAAACTACCTTTCCTGGATAAAAAAGCAAGAATCCAGAGAGGCAATCCTAACTGAACTAAAAAGGGAGCGAGGTTTTTAAGCCCGGCGGTTCCCCAATCCTTAATGCTCTTTATCAATCTTACCATCACTCCAAAGGAAATCTGGAGATACCCAAAGAAAAGCGCCAGATAGAAAAACTTCATCATATCATCAGGGTTTTTAACTGGATTAAGAACGGTAATTGTTCCCCAAAATCTTCTTAAAGGAGAAAATGGTATTTTTTCAAAGAGGTCACCAAAACAACTGCCGGTCATTATTCCTGCCCCGATAGTGGCTAAACCACTGAAGAGAAATAATCTACAAAGTCTTTTCCCCATTTCGGAGAGATGCATTTTCTTTAATAAAATAAACGAAAAAATGGCTAAGAGAAACCCATAACCGCTATCGGAAAGACAGGTAGCAAAGCAGAGAATGAAGAAAATGGAAAGAAGGCCGCTGGGGTCTATTCCTTTATAAAAAGGCCGGCCATATAAATCAGTAACCGCTTCAAAAGGCTCAACCAAAACTCTATTCTCTAAGATGGTAGGGACATCCTCACCTCTTTTTGGCTCACGAGAGTATAAGGCAACCTCGGGAAATTTTTCTTTCAAGCACTTCTCTAAATTTGGCAGATTTTTTGCGGGGAGCCAGCCGGTAAGTAAAAAGGCGCTTTCGGTCTGTCCAAAAGAATTCTGAATATTCTCCTGCTCCTTGCAGGAGGCATAGTAATCAAGAAGAACCAGAATTTTATTTCTTTCTGAGGCAAATGTTTTCATTTCCTCATTCAACCGGGAAAGATTTTCCTCATTCCTTACCAATCTTTTTTCAATAAAGGAAAGCATTCCCGCCGCCGTTAAACGAAAAGGAAGAAATTTTTGAGAAGTAGCATTATACCTATTCAAAAGTGATGCGACCTTCCTTTTTTCTTCCCTGGGATAGATTAAAAGAAACAAAATCTCCTTTTTATCTTTTTTGACTATTTTTAAATAAAAAGACAGGGTTATTTTTTCTATTTCCTTAATTAAATTGTTCAATTGAAGAGCAGAAATTTTATAAATACCTTTTTCGGTAAACCGGCCAGGGAGAAACTGGTAAAGAGGTAAATCAACTTCTTTGATTAAATAAAAATCTTCTTTCAGCTTATTTAACTTTTTTGTCAAATTTTCTTTTTTCTTTATTCCTTCATCCAATACCTTTACCTTTTTATAGAAGGTATTAAGGTCAAAATTCTTTACGATATCCAGAAGTTTTATTGTAGAAATTTGAATTTTTTCTGAGGCTTTTTCACCCAAAGAAAAAAGAATTTCTTTCAGGAAATAGAGTTTCTTGATTTTTTTCTCTAATTCTTCATCAGGCAAAACCTTTTTTGGCAAAAGCACCTTTAAAGAAGGCTCTTCTTTAAAATGGATAATCTCCAAAAAAGCCTTTTCCTGCAGGTCTCTGGTAAGTTTCTTTGCCTTATTCTCCGGGCCAATGAGGGTAATTTTTTTCATCCTGCCAATTGCCATCAATTTCTCCTTATAAACGATTTATTATATTACTTACGATCAGGAACGGTCAAATTAAAGAATGGCTCTTAATATACTCTTATCTCATAAACCCTGGCTTCAGGGGAGCCATTGGTAGCAGAAACCTCTAAGCGGAGGCGAGAAGTGGTAATCGGTTTAAATCGATGCTGGCGGTGGCGCTGATAATTATCCTTCACC